>Ga0209367_1006543_pt1 | contig 16100 bp, 8 predicted proteins | sample WorMetLIZISLAND2_FD_187412 | JGI IMG/M metagenome (GOLD analysis project Ga0209367, IMG submission 187412) | Marine gutless worms symbiont microbial communities from Max Planck institute for Marine Microbiology, Germany - Olavius geniculatus... ... | reverse complement strand
GTCATTGAAAATGCGTTGTTTTAACCATAATATCAATAAAAAAAAGTCACTGTAGAGTTACATGCACTGAAAGTGTTAATGAATTAAGAACCTTTTAGGTTTTTAATATTAATGACACCAGTCCCGGAGACAAACAAGCATGTTCACGGTTGATGGATCCAGCAACGAACGTCTCTTGTTGACGATGTATCCGGCAGAACCGTTAATCGTTAAAAATAAAATTAATCGTTAATTTTCTTTGTTAGTTAACGATTAAATTAATCGTTAAAATCCGCAGCTCTACTTTTAATATAGAATATTGTTGTAGCAGAATGGTTAATGTGCTCATTCATGTATGCCGTGCGCCTAGCCCATACGGCCGCCAGGTCCCTAGTCACTTCGTACTTTCTTTCTGCGACTAGAAGTTAGATGCTGTCGTTTGGATATGGGCTATGGTCGGCACACCCTAGTGTCAACTAAGCTTCTTGTTTTAGTCATCCTATGCTAATGACAAGCCAAGCTTTATGGACTTAATACTGATTGGCCTGAAGCAAAATACTCATCAGCTTAATATTACTACATATGTACTCACACATCATCGGATAGCATAATCCATAACGAGATGGAAACAATAATCTTGATCACAATAAGTACAAAGTCATTACAATTATTAAATTCTGTACTAGCAGTGCTTTGACACTGATGGCTTTGTGATTAGGTGCAAACGTAACAAAATATTCCATTACAAATCATCATAGGCTTAGCTATAGATTGCAGTTGAAAGGGGTAGACTGCCCGAAGGGCTAAAATAACCAAAAGCGGAGGTAGATTATTGGGAAGTGGTCATCAAGCCCTACCCCACCAGCTAAAGATCTTTAAAGTGCTGAAAGCTCCATCTGCGAGGTCTAGGGTTAAACCCCAGCTGCAAGCACACTTCTGGGTATGAACAAGTCATGAAATGCATGTAGCAGGTATAAATTTTGCCAAATTTCATTGCAAAAATATGCACTCACAAAATCTTAAATGAAGTTGGGGGTGGTTGACCCATAGAGCCCCTGGATATGCCACTGTAAATCATTTGGCACTAGCGCATTGCTATGAACACATTACTTTTGTGGAAGAGAACGTCACATAACGGTTTGGCTGAAAATTACGATGCAAATTTGCACCAGCAATTGACTGTTGAAAAAGGTTTCAAATCTCAACTGCCAGTCTAGATCAGAGCCCTGTCTGAGACAATGCTACATGGGCCACACTAAAGTGTTTCTGCCAAACAGCATCTTGAGTGAGTAAGTGAGTAGGGTTTAACGTCCTGCCTGACACATTTCATTTCGGGTACGGCCTTTGCAGGTAAAATTGCACATACACATAATAATGTAACAAAAAGTTTAACACAAAACACAAAAAACGACAGAAACCTAAAATTGTAAGAACTGCCGACTAGGCCCTACAATTGTGCATATGCATCGAAAAAGGCAGTTCTAATAATCTACCCTGTTTTCCTCCAGACAGTCATCAATCCCATAATGCTGCATCTTGAACCATCCAATGGTTTTAGCTGGAGGATGAAAGGGACATACTGTAGCACAGTACTGTAGTACAATAACATCTGTCACAAATGCTCTGGCACCAATGGCAAAGCAATTGTGCCTATCCAAATTTTAGCTTGCTGAAAATAACATTTGTGGCACAGGTTTTTCTTCCAAAGATACAAAATTTAGTTCTGAAAATCCCCCAGTTGCAAAGGGAAATTAAGGGCAAATTGAAATTTTGAGCATCAATAATCTCCTGTGAGATATTTGCAGTTGTCCAAAAATTACACTTTTCCACTCCACTTTTCAACCCACGATGACATTGGGTGGCATTCGTACAGCAATCGGAGCAATGCTGTCTACAATCAACTGGTTGAACACTACTGCAAAGCTGTAAATGTCACATATATTAAATAAATCATATAATAACATGACATAATATGACTAGTCAACTGTTGCCAGTGTTCCTCGACGTTTCATTATCAGGCTCGTCACCAACCTTTTCTAAAGAAGGGGGTTCAACTTCACCAAAGGGCCGGAAACTTAACTTTGCCCTAGTGCTAATATATCTATAAAGTCAAATGAGCTCTAAGGTCTGGGGAATGCTGTAAGATTCGCAGTGGCCAAAAGTTTCAAGCTCTGAAATTGCATCTGGTGGTTCTGCATTATTTGTGTGCAATGCTTTCATGTTACTGTTTTGGCTTATGAGGGGATTGACTGAACACACTAAACTACCCTCCCCCCCTCTAAATTAAGCTAACTGCAACTGTACATTACTGCATCTGTCAGCAACAGCAGAGTCATGCGTCAGCAAACTGCCATTAACGTCCCAGTACTGCTCATAAATCTGTTCATGATGCGACTGAAGATGGTGCTTCAGATTGGTCGGGTTCTTTCCCTTCAGCATCATAGCACAGTGCTGACCATCCACCATAGCCACCTTACAGATACTCATGTCGGGGTCGGCCAAGTACTCGAAGTATTCCCAGACCGGGCTGGCGCGCCGCCGGCCCATATTCTCTGAATACCGGCGCTTGTACACGCAGCACCCACCAGCAGTGGGCGATGGTGCAACAAGTCCGTAAACCTCCGGATGGAAGGACTCAATATGCTTCCTAAGATTGGTCGAGTTCTTGCCTTTGAGCACGGCGCCACACAACCCGATCTGTGTGTCTATCTTACAGATGCTCTCATTGTCCTCGCAGACGTAGATGAAGTACGACCAGACTGGACTCGCTCGCGGCCGACCTGAGAACACAGCATGCGGAACTGATGTCTTGCAATAAACACGTAGATTGAAATGGTAACTAACCAGCCACATAAAATAATCAAATACTGCCTTTATTTACTCATCATCACCGTCATCACAGGCATGCCCAGAAGTGGAACGTAGCCGTTTTCATAAGCTGCTTCCATCGTGCTCGACTCAAGCATATCGCCATGGTGAGTTCAATCCATGCTTAAGTGGCTGAAGACTGGCTTCATGAGTCTGTAGCCAGGACTGCCAGGCGTGACATGAATGTATTTAATAACTAGTGAAAACACTGACAACCACAATACTGCCTTCTTCAAAAGGATTTCCACTTGATCCTAAATGTCGACAACACAAACACTCTGTCATAAATATGACAAAAGTTTTTAAAACTCCTCATCTCAGTTCCTAACTGTACCTTACCTTACACTCAAGGTGGATGCCAGACAGCATCAATGAGTTCATATCTATGACAATTAGTACGCCATGGCAACATCTAGTGGTAAACAAAAAACGTTCTAAAGAACACAACAATGGTTGTCAAAATGCTAACAAATTAGCAAATAACAGTTGCAATTTGGCGCATTAATGCAGAAAAATGTCTAGAACTATGGTAAATTCAGCAGCATAGCATGAAAATCTATGTGCCACAATATACTGCTGGCCCTGAAGCTAACAAATAACGTCTGCAGTCCAACCTGGTGGTCCTGAAGTTGTGTGATCTTTTGACGGTCTGCTCCGCTTGTAGTTCCTGCTGTGTGGACTGTTAGCACTGGCAGGGTCCGATGCACAGTAACATCTCTTGCCAGCTCGTCGGCCGAGTTTGCAATCTTGCAAGTCTTCGTCTCCTAACATTCTCGGTTCCAGCTTGACCGTTCGTGGTTCCTGTTTGACTGATGTTGATATCTCACCCTCCTCCAGATCTAAAACAAAGCATACGTGATGTTTCATAAAAAACGGACCCCTTGTCTTTCTTTTATAATTCATTCAAATGATGATCAATTTACACAAAACTTTTAACAGTTGTAGCTGAAGAAATACTAATTCAAAATATTTTAACAAAATGTGACTATTAAACAAATATTCTTTGTTAGTCGTGATGTAACGCTGATGTTATAATGTCATGAGTACAAGATGACTTGTCTCAACTGGTATGTTAGTTGCTACCCTGCTCCGATGATGAACCATGTTATGCATACAAGCAGTAAAGAAGTAAAATACAGCAGGATGATAGCACAGCACAACACAGCAGTGCAATGTAATTGACTGAAAATGGCCACATAGAGATGCAGTAGTATTAATTTTAATAGCATTAAAATTTGGAACTCCTAAGCTCCTCAAATTCGTCAGTGTCAAACCTTGGCTACCTTCAGATGTCACTTAAAGACCCACTACTTTCAGTCAGCCTTTTCTGCCACCTAGCGTCCATCATCCTATGTGCCCTAATTCTTTCTGAGACTTTGGCACTTTATAAATCATTTACTTACTTACTTACTTAATATTTACAACAACAACGTTCACAGTCTGCCATTCTCTGACCAACCTACAATGACATGAACGATATTGTGTTGCATTTGGCAATTGACGGGCAAGATAATCTGGTCCTATCACAAAACTTCTGCACCCGAATTCTAATGCTAGCCCTAACCCTACCCCAATTCTTAACACTGACTGTATCTCTAACTTTAACCCTAAGCCTGATCCTAAGGATAAGCCTACCCTGAAGTCTAGTTAACTATTTGACACTTTGTGGTGGGGACTTTTGCGATAGCACTGATCATAATCCTAATCATTCACATATGAATTTTACATTTCCACGTATTTTTATTTTTTATGAACCAGTACAAAATTTACTAATTTTAACATTATTGTAAACAAATGTTCGGCATTTAAAGATGTGTACTTAAGACATACCGGAGTCGTCCAGTTGTTGCAGATGAAGAGAGTCTAGCTTATCAACACGGGCAACAAGTGCCCGGAGATCAGCGTAGCTACAGCGAGAAACAACTGACGTGGCTTCACAGTTCAGATATCTCTGCATGTGAGCTGCAGCACTGTGCAGCTGATCCGATAGGCTTTACACAAAAGCGCCAGCACAAAAAAAAACAGTTCCATATGTGGTATCAAGTATTTATGCAATGTTACATCGTACAAAAAGCACAGCAAACATTGTTTAACCATTTACAATGTACAAACAAACACAAGTAAGAAAATGTTAAGTCCTTGCCGAGCTATAAGGCACATACATTGTGTTCAGAAAAAAACATACCCTTACGTTTTCTTTTATATCTCCATGGAAAATGTTCAAATTTCCACAAAATTTTCAGGGAATGTTCAAGCAATAACTAGTATTCCATCAGTGAAAAGTTAGATATTCCTTGCTTTCGATGATGTCAAGCTGAGGTCATATTTTCCTGTTTCTAAATTATGGGTTTTACCTTTAAAGACAGACATCGATAAATGTTTGTGAGTCAGCAAGAGTTATGGAGCCACAAGTTTGTGCAAGATGTTTTTGGACAATGAACAGAGAATTGAATATTGATGAAATGAAACTGTTAAATTAAAAAAATGACATTTCCAGCAGTATGAAGCCGTTCGACTGATAGCGAGCAAGTGGTCATCCACACAGTGACGCAGTGCATGACCACCTGCCAACATCAACAAAGTTGAAGATCTCGCACTTGGCCAAGAAGATAAACCACGAAAACAGTTCACAATGGAAAATTGTGTGATGATTTAGCATATTTTTTCGGTTCAGTCATCACACTGATCAATTTGTGCGTTTTAACATTTCATCAAATTTCTCTCCTTAACGGTAAAACCCATAATTTACAAACACAACAATATGACGTCAGTATGACATCACTGGTAGCAAAGAATATTTAACTTTTACACTGATGGAATACTAGTTTCCTCCTGAACATTCCCTGAAAATTTTGTGGAAATATTAACATTTTCCACGAAGATATAAAAGAACAAGCTAATAGCTTAGGAAGAGCTGTCACTGACAACAATAGAAATGAATACCAGGTAAATGAATAAATAAATAAATAAACAAGATTGCAGGTTATAGATAGACTAGGCCTATAAAACACATACAACGGTCGACGACGCGAGCGTTAAACGAATTCTGATGTTTGCCAATGACAACTAATCAGACCTGACAGACTGAAGAGGGCTGATCAGTCATGCAGTGAGAAAGGGCAAACCGAGAAATAAAAAATGTGACGCAAAATTCTCATTTTGTTTCGCACTTTACCTTAAACAGATTTTGCGCTTTCGCATTTCACAATTAGCACAGCTGCTGATGTCAGACTGGATATGATAACAGAGATGATAGATGTCGATAAACAATGTCATGATAGCTGCAGCACTAGTGCATAGGGTGCGTCGTGTGACTGCCAACGTTAGTCACACCGCTGCGTCGGTCGGTCACTTCGCTATGAAAACTAACGTTTACGGGCGGAATAAAAATAAATAGCCACAATACTGCACGACTGGCACATCATAGTGAGTTATAACCCTTCAAGTTCAAGGTCATCCATGGTCAATGATAGCATGCCAGGACGCACGTGACTGGTGCACATACTGCTGGCAGCTGCAGCAACGCCTGTCCTACACAAGTTTGCTTTGGCTGCCTTTAATTGTGAGTTTGTTGTTCAATGCAAACACTACAACGACAGTATTAACATGGCAATCTATGCCACCAGTCTTTCTCATGCCCAGTACTTGTTTAAATGCCAGAGAAACAAACATATACTTCAGCTGACTGTCTCGTGCTCATGTATCGATGTCTCCATGGAACTGCTCCGCCGTACATGATGGACAGTTGTACACTTACAGCAGAAGTCAATGGCCGTCAACATCTGCGTTCTGCCACTCAGCGGAAGTTGGTCATACCTCGCTATCGACTGAACAGTTTCGGTCGTCGCTGCCTTTCTGTGGCGGGCCAGTCGACTTGGAATTCGCTGCCAGACAGTCTTCGTGACCCAGAACTGAGTCTCAATACTTTCAAACGTCAGCTGAAGACATACATTTTTGCGAAATATTGATGACAAAATGTATTAAGCGCATTAGAGATCTTTTTGAGTATGTGCTATATAAATTTACACTTTACTTACTTACTTTACCTACAGTTGATTGTTGTGCCTCTATTAGATATCTCCGGCAAGGCAGCACTACAAAACTGCATGTACTTGAACTAGTCTTTATAGCTGACACAGTATATAGTCCATAGGTCTGTCATCACCTCTATTAAGCCTATATACACCACAGCGACCACACATGCCGCATTCAGCTTCATGCTGCTTGCAGTAGCCTATTGCAGTAGCCTATAATTATGTCTCCTTGTAAACCATGGCTAGTGTGTCGTGCACTGCGGTATAGGCCTATGCATCAGTAAACCATACAATGGTACTGGTGACGCACAGAGAAAGCGACAGATGATGCAAAAAGCAGCAGTCTGTACCATCCTGCAGTGTGACACTAGGATTTCCCACCACCACACAGCAGCAACAGCAGCAGCACTGACTCGATCCATCAAGCCAATGCTGCTGTTGCTGTTGCTGCTGTGCCAGTTTTTTTAATCAACCCAATACATTGCTGTGTCCGTGGACACACAGGCAGACAGACATATGCTTTCTGCTACGATTTGCTCAGTTTTAAAGAGCTGTATCAGTGACAACTCAAAACATAAGGGCGAGTTTTTTCTGAACACAGTGTAGAATAAGGTGGTGCATGGTGCACTTTCTTAGCCCCCTAGTCAAGACATCAGCTTATACTGTGAAACCTCGAATATGAGGTAGTGCATGATCGCATGGTGTGCATGCTTTTGTCCTTTTGCTGGTACTCATTGTGTTTGCCTACAGAGGGATGGCTAGGCTGAGTTGACCTGGGTCATCAGCTACATACCGAGATGACTTACCCATCTGCAGATGGTCAACTGTCAAGAAACTGACAGTGCCTGCCATCAATTAACTTTGTTTATGCAACTTACAACATTACCAAACTAGAAAAGCAGTCGTAGCCTGCAGGTACCTCCGCCAAAGAAAAGCTATTCGCCAGGTGGGCGTCACCATCTTCGCTTTGCCAGCGGTTCCATTATGCCCCCTTTAACGCAATGGTAACAAAAATTTCAAAGTGATCCAGAAACCAGGATTCCTGCTGGATCACGCCCAAAATTGAATCACTGCCCGCCATACCCTCAAAATTTCAGAAAGATCCGTCCATAACTTTTCGAGTTATCTTGCTCACACACAGATAAACAGACAAACAAATAAAGTCCGACAAAAACATAACCTCCTTGGCGGAGGTAATCAGCCAAATACACACTCACATATGCCAAATTCAACAATCATCAAACATCAAAATCAGAGTGTCATCGTCAGTCACAAGATTAAAACACAGTATCTTGCAGATGTCTGAAGCCAATAAGTTTGGGCTAGTCAGCAAAACATAAACCGTCACCCAAGAGCCAGACTAGTATTAAGTTAAAACATTAGTCTGTCAAAACATCATATGTCACAAGTGAATCAGGGACACTCAGTGGCAATAACCACGCTGAGTTATCACACTGAAAATGGCCCAATTAAACAAAAACCAAATGCATGTGTAATTGTGTATAGAAGGTGCCATGCCAATCCTCTAAAAATGTATAACGAAGCCAGACTTTGTAAGTGACTGAACAAAAACCCAAACTTTAAAGCAAATGATAGCTGCAACTGGAGTAAATATTGGGTTCCCAAAATAACCCCTAATTTTCAAATTATTAGGCGGTCAGTAAGCAACCATCAACGACAATCATACTGAGTGCACGTGCATGTGTTAGTGTTTGTAAGTATTGTCTCAGTCTGTCTGTAGTGTATTAAGCTACCTGACATTATGGCAACGTTGTGGATAAATCAGCTGCCGAAACTGCATCAATTGATCTCTCTCGTCAGAGCTCAGCTACACGACACAAAAGTCGAACAATAACACATAATGTGTAACATAACGTATGAGTGAGTAGGGTTTTACATCCCGCCCAGCACAGTACAGGTCATTTCGTGGATGGCCTTTCCAAACAAAATGCACGTACACATAATAACGAAACAAAAAGTTTAACCTGTACACAAAGTTTAACCTTTATGAGACACAAAACCTAAAAACAACCAAAACCTAAAATTGTAAGAACTGCCAATCTAAAGTGTGCATATGTAACTAACAATAACGGTAGTTCTAATAATCTTCCCTCAAATGCTACATAACAATAACATATAATGTGTAACATAATGTATGGTTTCCTCGTGTGTGTAGTCCGAATCAAAAACACTAAATCCCAATAAACTGTGGGTTAGAAGGGTTGAAGCAGAAAATTGCAATTTTCCAAAAGACATCTCTGCAGACTTCAACAGAAGATATGAATGCTCAAAAAATTTCAATTTCAATATCCTGAAAATTGGAAATAACCCCAAATTTGGTATTTTTGGATAAAAATTTTCCAGTGAAAAGATAATAGTCCAACAGGCTTATTCACAGGAACAACTGTCCTCATCTGCACCCTGCTAGAATACCACTGGATACAACTATGACATCAAAAATCTGTAATGAAAAAGCAGACCCATTCAGTAAACATTATTCACTCATTGCAAAATATGATAACAAACCTCGGGAATGTCAAGATGCTTTTCAATGTTGTCCATTATAACCCATAACTTAATTGCCTCATGCAACATCTGCAGCTGATTAACAGATTCCATTGCTACTGACAATCAATCAGCTGGCTGAAATAAAACATTTACCATGAACTACAATAGATCTAGTGAAAATAGTATTAAGTCGACATTCTAATCGAGAGATTAATAGCATAAATTACAAGTAATATCAGCAAAGCTCACGAGATGCATGACAGCATCAGTGTTGCCACCTTGGGAATCACTGTACAACATGCAATAAAATTCATGTTATATCGCAGAAAGTTTAATTTGTTTCAGTAATTGTGATGCAACACTGCTTACTGGCATCAGTGAGCAAAACCCACACTATTTTATGCACTAGTGTTGTGTTATTACGGTTTCACAATGGCTGAGGTTGGTCAGTTTTTGGTTAGGTTTTTGGGAAAAAACTGTGGTTTTGGTTCTGTACGGTTCGGTTTTCTGACAGCACCAAAACCAGTGCGGACATCCAACGATAACAGGCTCGCCAGGGTGCTTCGTCGCTCACGACCGGACGCCTGCGCCCGGCCGCCTGCAAAATGCAAACTCCATGGGTGGGCAGGCAACAGAGCATTGATGAAAGAGAGAGGGGGGTAAGGGAGGGGAGAGCAGATGAGACAGCGCCCAATAATCATTAGTTCAGGTGTGGACTGTGAACACACTGCTGCAGACGACGCGATGGGAAGCTAAATTGTAAACTGAGATGGACATCAAACGACAGGTGCAGAAACATGCAAGTGGTCATGCAGTCAGTCCGTCAGCAAGGCAACACAGCATGCATGTGTGGGCCACAATGACTGACCTTCAGCGACTGTATCTTGCTAAAAGATGGAAACGGCAAAGCATGAAATTACACGAATAAAGCGAGCATATCAAGACATTTCACCACTAGCGTGGACGATTCACCCACTAAGATGTTTCGCCCTCTGGACATCGTATCGTTGGTCTGTCTGCTTTCGCCATAATGCACAATTTTTTAATGAGCAAAATATCCAGGGGCGAAACATCAGAGAAGCAAAACGTCCTGATTCAAGCGCAACAGGCAACGGGTGGTACACGTTCATCGTGTAGGCCTACACAGGCCGGTAGACAAGAAGACAAGAAATAGGGAAAGAGAAAGAGGGGAAGTAAGAGAGAGAGCAACACGTGCAGACACATTTCAAGGCGGTCGGCCATCAGCAAGCGGAGATGCAGAACGACTATACATAGTGTTATAGACTATCAGAATGCTGAGTGCATGAGGTCAATAGTTTATGAAACAGTGTGAATTAAATTGAAGGATAATTGCTGTCTATACAACCATTTAACGATAGAGTATATTTAGCAAACACAGCTTCACTGAGTGATACTCTGACACTAATCGCCAACAGTCCTCGTGACCACAGTCTGCCTTCATCAGTCCCCACACTCTTCCATTCATTCAAATGTCCATTCCCAAGCCTCCCCTTCACCCCTCACATGCGGGTACAGTGCCGCTAGCGATTTCAGCTTTGATCACCACTAATAACACCTGCGGTGAGATGAGTTGCAGCACTGTGGTGTATGCATGCTATTAGCGTTCACCGCGCAGTCAAGACTTTAGAGCTGCGCTGTTCCAAAACTGAAAACTGAAACCATCAATAGAGAGATTAAAACTGTGGTTTCGATAAAATTCGATATTGCCAACAAACGCGGTTTCGACACTGGTTTCGATCACCATAACAACACTATTATCCACACTCAATGTAATGTGAATGTGCAGTGATGTATTACGAACATAACATGCACAATGCAACGTAAGCAAAGGGTGCTGCGAATGCAACATAACGATCCACAATTCACTAATGGCCAAATTTAAATAAACGTGTTTGTTTTCGCTGACTGCTCATTTTAATCAACAATATCACAATCACTGATCACTGATTTTAACTTTCTTTCTTATTTCCACTGACTGAAAATCGAACGGCTTCAGGTAAAAAGTGGATTGCAGATGTGCCTATCTGCGAATGTCGCAACAGGTAACGCTGTAATTTAACTATAATGTATTAGTTTAACCATCTGCTGGCCCTAACCCTAACCCTAATCTCGGACGATGGTAAAAGGTGGATGTGCGGATCTGCGGAAGCAGCAACAGGTAAAAGACAGATGTCGATGCGGAGGACATTCGCCTTTTACCCATAGTACTGTCACGCCTCTGGACTAATAAGCGGTATACAACCGTTTATTATTTTAAGTAAGTTGGCAAAACAAGTAAACCTCAGTTGGCAAATCTGGGTTTACAAAATTACAATAGTAACTTCCTGCTGCACTTAGTAGTAGTCATCGTCTACCGTTGTCATTCGTCATCGTGCGATGTCTACGTCGTCGTTGTGCACTGACGAGCATCATCGTATGTCATCATGCATCGATACATCGCCGTCCCGTGTCGTCGTCGTATACTGGTATTGTTTCTACGCATCACATCGCGCGTTGCGTCGTGTAGTTACATGTACATTGACGTTGCACTTCCTCATGCATTATTGTGCATCGTCATCATTATATCTTGCCATTGTACATTGTCGCTGTCAAGTGACAAAGCAGATATTTGTTTTCTAAGTAAATGCCTAGACAAATTTGCGATCAGGAATAAGGCTATTGTGACTATGCAGAGTGTGAACTGTGAAGAAATTCACAGCAGCAGACTTCAAACGAACGCCGCCTATAAAGTGTCCGCTAAGCAGTTGATTACAGAGTGGATGATTGAAAACTCAACAACTTTCATGGCAATGTACGTGACAACTGTTATCCAAACATCCGTCTTTTAGCCACACATCCGCACTTAGCATCCGCAGATTTTATCCGCCCTTTACTCATTGCCACATCCGCACATCCGCAGATCCGCACACCGCTTATTACCCACAGCCCCTAATCTCAACCCTGTCCCTAACCCTAGCCTTAACCCTGAAGGGGGCTCATACACTATCGCACCTAACAGTGACAGACTATTGCAGTAACTTCCTAGGGTTAGGGTTAGTGTTAATCCTAACCCTAACACTAACCCTAACCCTAATTCTAACACTGTTAGGTGCGATAGGGTATGAGCCCCTCTAAAGTAACATCCGCAGTTAAGCACATTTGGGGCGCATTAAGTTATTCAGCGCTTTCGACGGCGCTTTCTTTGCTAGCGAAATCGCTGTCGTTTTGGGGCCGTTAGTTGCTCATCGCTTTCCTGCTGCCGACAGCCCTGCAAGCTAACGCTGAGTAACTTAACGCGCCCCCGCTGTTGCAATATTCTGCTATAAGTTAATATAATCATTATTTTCAATGCAAGATCTCGGAATAATATTGCTACCGGGTAATTACAGATAAATAGATAAAATTAAATTAAATTAATAAATTATAAACAACCATAGAATAGATAATATTGGAAAATCTATTAAAACTTACGATATCGGTAAATAACACAATGGCCCAAATGATCGTATCGTATCGAACTATCGGTAACAAACTGCCCAAAAAAAGGGTAATTTTTTACTACCCGGCGGGTGCCCGAGTAACAAAATATTTAATTATTAAATTCTAAAACAAATATTAAAGATTTAGTTCAGTTTAACTTGCATTATTTTGAATAATTTTATTGTTTTGCTTAATGTACTACCGTAATATGAAGTCGACTGATGTCTCATCTCTAAATATTTTCGAAAACTCATGAACACGATCTAGTTAGACAAAATACAGGCCCCTACAGTTTTCCAGTCGCTAAATAACATTAAATAATATTTATACGGTGTGGCAAAAAAGTAAATTTACATAACAAGAAGCTCGGCTATCGATAGGATTGCCAACCGCACTGTTGTCAGAGATTTTCAAACATGGCTGTGTAGCGTGTCAAAAATTGCGGCCAAATCGCTGCAGATAAAGTGGTTACCATTGACAGCCTATAAAATGTCGCCAGCGCTTTATCCGATGATAGCCTATACCTTGTCAACCCCCTACGAATTACCGTTTAGCCACAATACATCCGTGATAGACGACGACGGATGGACAGACAGACAACGGACAACAACGTACCGTAGCCTACCATACGCTTGACCTTTACTTAGGCCTAAGTATAATAGTACGATCGGCTATAAAATAATCATCAGAGTTGGTCTGAGTGATTAAAGTGATTAAGCTTATGCATAATTCATATGTAATTTGGTTGTCAGAACAGTTGAGCAATCATGAACAAAATTAAACATTTTAAGTTTCATGTTGACAAATTGCATTGATCGTTGAAGATTCAAGACATCATGCACGTCGTTTAATCGTTTGACAACACGTACGTACATGAGTGATAACAGACATCGATGCTCGCTCGCGAAAAGACCTTCGCTAAAATGCTGGGTTTACTTTAAACGTGGCCTATACCTTCTAGCCAAGACTATATAGGTTTCAAACACTCCAGCACAATATTCTGCATCGCCCAAATTAAACAGCTAACAAATTTGAGCAAATTTCTTTGTATTTAAAATTATTTGACATTAAAACCTTGGGTGTTTTCAATTGCCGTGGTTTTGCCAAAAGTGCGAATACCCCCCTCCCTCTGTACAGCAGTGTCATACTTATTTACTTACTTAGTTACTACCCGACGGTTACCCGGGTTCCCGCTAAACTAGACCTACCCGGTCGGGTATCGAGGTAACGAATTATCCGATAACGGCAGCCCTATACATTCTGTATCGTTTAAAATTTCGTATGATCGTATAGATATAGTGGACACTGGACAGTGACACTAAACACAAACTACGGTAACTACCTTTTAATTAGTGATGACTCAATATCAGGATTTCGATTCCGATACACAAGTAATTTGAGAAAAGCTCACGTGACGCGCGACAGCATCGGTGCTACCACCTGGAGAATAAACGTAGCGTGCAATAAATTAATGCGTTTTATGAGAGTACTCAAATTTCAGGTTTTTGTATGAACTGCAGAGAGGACTTCTTAAAACGCGCTAACAAGCTTTTAAGAAATACCAACATTGATGAAATTGAACGACATTGAGTGAGATCCCAGGCCTATATAGTCTTACTAAGACTAGTCTAAGACTATAGTCTTAGACAAGACTTTAGTTTGGTCTTGACTTTAGACTTATCTACGAGCTGGACTCGACTTCGTAGGAGAAAACTTTTATAGGAATAGGCCTAGCCATGTGCCTATGTACTGCGGAGCGCATGCGTCGGCTCAAAAAATCACCGAGACTACAAAATTATAGAAAATCTGTTACAAGGCCCCTATATAACATTATATTCGTTTAAATATCGTAGGCTACATCGACGAACTGAAATGACGCATCAACAGCGAGTGAGCCGCTCTGGGTCGCGCGTTATTGAATGTGCTGTTGGCGAGTCACGTCAACCTCCACCGCTTGCACTCCTGCAGGAGGCATTTTGAGCACACTCGGTAATAAAAATGACGTGACGTAACACTAAGACTTTTTGAGAGATAATAACTGTTACTCGTGTTTGTACTATTCAGTTAATCATTTCCCAGTCGACGCATGCGCTACCCAGTATGAATTCATTGTTGCAAACCCCCAAACCGCGACTTATGAATTTCACAAGGTAGTGTAGCAACAGTATTAAGGTGAGTTGGCCAAAACTATAGATATTTACGTCGAGGGTCTTTACGATGTTGTGTACCAACAATTGATTAAATCGGCCAATGTTTCACGGAGTTATTCAAAAAGTAAAAGTGGCACGTTTTCATTGAGACACGGTGACGCAGTAGGTGGTAAGCGACCAGATGTCTGGAACTAAGGTCTCTGTTATTAGCCTACTAATTGCACTGAGCTCATCAACAAAAATGATATACTTCTTAGCAACTAATAACGCGCACACTGATGATTCTAAAATCAGTTCAAATTCTTTGTTCAACTATTGTAGAAACACATTATGCAACTATTGTAGAGCTCGATGTTCATATTACTTTGAGCAGACAACATCACCATAACGTTCGATAAGTACACTGTTTCCATAAGAATAAATCCCATAATATCCCATAAGAGTGCACCTAGCTCGATCGATAACGTTGTCAACTTTCAACGAATTTTCCAAATTCTTTCACTGGCGGACTCTCTAGAGAATTTGCAACAAAACTATTATTAATTATTCCACCGCACCCAAAACATGTCGCTTTACTACCTTGAAAAAATATAGGCTATATGCAAAAAATTGCACCAATCAAAGCACAGCGATGGTAAACTAAGCGTGTGCAAAATAAAGAAAATGGTAGAAGAGCTGGTACTAAGCCAGTAAGACCAGCTATTATTCAGTGCACCAAATACCACAATCCGATGTCATGAGAATCAATTTTACGCGCGAAAGCAGAATGCTTCGCGCGTCTTTGCCATCGTCTGGGCGTCCGTCTGTCCGTCCGTCTGTCTGTCCGTCCGTCCGTCTGTCACACTCGTGATCTGTATCAAAACGGTGCAAGCTAGGATCACGAAATCTTCATTGTGGGCTGCCCCAAGGCTCTAGTTTATCGTGACAAAATTTCGTGCCACTGGGTGCAGGGGCTCCCCTCGAACGAGGGCGTCAAAGAGGGGTACCCCCCTTAAAAAGACGTCATTTTGCCGTTATTGGCTCGAATAATGTGAAAACGGTTGCAGATAGGTACATACATGCTGCTTATCATAACAAGCAC
>Ga0209367_1006542_pt1 | contig 16102 bp, 12 predicted proteins | sample WorMetLIZISLAND2_FD_187412 | JGI IMG/M metagenome (GOLD analysis project Ga0209367, IMG submission 187412) | Marine gutless worms symbiont microbial communities from Max Planck institute for Marine Microbiology, Germany - Olavius geniculatus... ... | reverse complement strand
GGGCGTCACGATCGCTCAGGGTGGTGTTCTGCCTAACATCCAGGCTGTTCTGCTGCCCAAGAAGACGCAGAAGGCTTCCAAGTAAACGTCGTTCTGCTAACAACTTAACAACCGGCTCTTTTCAGAGCCACCCACATGTTAGATGGAGAATGCAATACTTGTTCGGTTTGCCTGTAGTCGGTGGTTTGCAAGTAGTCCATCGTAGGAGCGGTTACAGCGTCGTATTAAATGTTTGACTTGCTACTGAACACCGCACAGAATGGGCAGTAACGAAATTACATGTACTTCAATTACAAATTACGGTTGTAATTTGTAATTCACTTACATTTGTTTTTGCTGTAATTTGTAATTGGTAGTTCAATTACATCCTCATGTAATTTGTAATTTTAACTTACATTACAATTTTCAGTTGCATCTGAAAGTTTCAAGTGTTAACATCTATTAATTTTATATTAAGCACCACATCGATCTCTCTTACTTACTGAAATACACTTTGCCATGTGATTTACATTTTCAGTTATAACTTTTTGCACAAGTTTTTGTAACAAGATAATGTTCATACGAACACGAAGTCTGTCCAATGCATTTCGATAATTTACAGTACAGGGTGCGGCAAAAAAGTGGACCCCCTAAAGTTTTACGCTGTTTTCCCAGCAACGGTTTGGAATTTTAACTTGAAATTTTACAGATTCATTTAGTAAAACCTTCTACATCTAACTGCAAAGTAAGATTTGATTCTGTTGAAAAACGACGAAGTTGCAGATTTTTTAACATGACCGCCTACCGATTTTTCAGCATTCAAAAATGTTCTGGCTACAACATTCGGGATCCCGGGATTGTAATCTCTAGCCCTCACGCACGTCAAAAATCGTCAATCTGTGATAGTCTCGAGTCCTCGTGTGAATTAAATTAAAAGACAGCGTGAAAGCTTATTAAAATGTGAAGAAAATGTTGCGTCTAACCATTAACGCAGTGGTTAAAGCATTTTAATGTGTTTCTCAAACAGTCACACTCAAGTTATGTACACTCAGTTCGAAGTTCGAATAGTTGAGGCTCTCGGCCTCTCACTTAATGGAAAGGTTTGGTCCATGCTGGTAATTAGGTATTCCATTCGCTCTATTTACTTGGCGAACTGATACCGCAAGTGGATACGGTGCAGTGGCAGTAGGTGGATTTTTAGCTTTTTGATTGTGTATTTTTGATTGTAAATAGTAGAATAATGGATGAGGTTTATGATGTGATCGTGCTTGGCACTGGTCTGAAGGTATGCATCATTAGGCTTGCATCCTGATGTCGTAGTCTGAGATTATGCATAGTTATCGATCATCGGCACTTGGGATTCTTCGGCACGTCTGATCAAATGTTCTGACTAGTATGCAGGATCCATAACTCCTCCGTTCTTGTATGCTGTGCTTGCAGCTGATGACAGCTTTTTTGACAGCTGTCATAGTGCATAATGTCTGTGCTAAATTGTTTTTCTTTCGGTATTCTGCAGGTTTTAACAGAACTGACTGTTATGATCTCGAGCTACCGTTGTCTGACCCTGGTTATGTGCAAGTAATATGTGTTTATTTTTCCATCGGAGCCAACTTGTAACTTATTTAGTACCAGGGCAGCATGTCCAGGCACTGAGAATCGACATGTGAAAGACGTCGAGATGACAATCTGACTGAAGTCTCAACCGACACCGCTGACTCCACCGACTGGCAGGAGCCAACTAGTGGCCGGGAGGAATCAACTTGCATCGGTGGCCACCTGCGGCAGTTAGGATTTAGGGTCAGGGTATGTTCGGTCGGTGGTGTTAAGTGGTGTCGGTAGAGACTCCAATGATACCCTCAGAATAGATGGGGATGGGACAGGCTGTGGCGAAATCACATGGTCACTTACTCGTAAATCTTGCAGTAATCATACCTTATTGCACATTTCATGATTCTTTGTTGTCAGAGGTTTCGTTTGAGTTCTGGACACACTAACTTTCTGGAACAGTAAGACAGACTTTTTAACAACTTCAACATGAACTAAGTTCGCACAAAATCAATGTATTAATGTAACATCAAACATTATGTACATCTAACAGGCGGGCATCTAAAAACCAAGAACGGCCATGTTTAGATCTTCAGACTTAGGTGTAGAATTAGGGTTAGTTTTTGGGGTTAGGGTTAGGGTTAGATTTAGGGTTTGTAGTCGCATTCGGTTGCAGTTGAAATAATTAAAATCTAGTAGAGCTGGTGTCATAATCGTTCTCGGTCGATAGAGGCTTGAAGTAAACAGCTGTGACGTAGAGATCGCACTGCATGCACATGTATGATTTGTTGCAAAATAGTTATAAAACGTGAAGCGTTCGTAAATATTTCTTTATTTTCGGACTTTAGACATCTGTAGCAGTTGATTAACGTAAGAGTGAAATTTCAAATTTGCGAGTAAGTGACTATGTGATTTCGCCCAGACTCTCTTCTCCCCAGCTGATTGGGGAGCATTGTAACGTTCTCCCAGCAGGGTCTGGAGTGGAGTCTCAGCTACCAGCACATTTTGATGAAATTTTAGCTGCAGTACTCTTCTGGTAGTGGCACTTTCTTTTACAGCCATAGTGTGTGAAAAAAACATGAAAATTGTAGGAAGTACATTGCAGCTTGTTATGAATTGCTAATCAAGAGCTGGTGATTTCGATATAATTTGAAGCCGGAGCAGAATTCTACTGAAGAGCAAAATGTTACTTCTGACCCGGTAGTGCTGCAGGTACCAGGGTATTTTTTCTGTTACCCCTGTGGAATTGGCACCTGTGTATTTATGAATTGTTTATTTAGGAGTGTATTCTGAGTGGCATGATGTCTGTGAGCGGCAAGAAAGTTCTACACATGGATCGCAACAAGTACTACGGTGGAGAAAGCACTTCTCTCACTCCACTTGATGAGGTTTGATTCTCCTTAGTTTTCTCCTCGACTGTACACTTTTTGCACATGTAGTTAGCATGGTGTCACAGTGGAGTATGAAATTAGCAGTAGTTCTTAGTATGCCTGTGTTGTTTTTATGCTTATGTTTTTTATGATTTAATAATATTTTTTTCTGTGATTGGATAATGTTGGTCTGAGTAACTACACACAGTTGAATACTAATATTTGTTAACCTGTGAAAGAAATCTGAGTTTGTAATGTCACTTACAAACTGAAATGATTCTGTTTATTTTGGACCATGTTTAGCATAAGATACAAGTAATTTGAGCAAAGCTCATTAGACGCGCAACAGCCTTAGCAGTTCATGTTCGCAGGTTGTCTTGATTTAACTCTATCCATTTTGACGCAATTCACTCTTGAAATCTACGCCATAGCCACAAATTGCAAAAAAAAACACTAAAACCCCTATTTCAGAAATTCAGGGTCATTGAAGGTCATAGATGTTTACACCGATAAAAAAATTGTCACTATATTGCTTGTTATGATAAGCAGCATGTCTCTGCAACCGTTTTCAAGCTACACGAGCCAATAGTGGTAAAACAACTACTTGTAGATTCTTAAAAATGTACGTTCTATACTAAAAAATGTCATGCGCAAAATGTCCAGGCCTATCTTAAGCCATTTCGGCACAATTCACTCTAAAAATGTGTGTCGCAGCCAAAAATTGCAGAAAAATTCATCAAAAACCCCGATTTTGAGGGTTCAAGGTCATTCAAGGTCAACGACGTTGACAGCAATAAAAAGCTTGTCACCAGTGCTTGTTATGATAAGCAGCATGTCTGTGCCTATCTGCAACCGTGTTCACGCTACACGAGATAATTCCAGTAAAATAACCACTTTTTAGGGGGGTAGCTGTCTTTGACGCCCGCCTGCGCTGGCCTCCTTGAACCCAGGGGGTCGGGACTTGAACTGCTAAAATCTACGTTGAATGCTGAAAATTTCATACGCAGGATGTCTTGGTCTGTCTCCAGCCATTTAATCGCAATTTAGTGTTAAAATGTGCGCTGCATCCAAAAATTGCGAAAAATTCACTTAAAACCTCTCTTTGAGGGGTTCAAGGTCGTTCAAGGTCATCGATGTTGATAAATTCAAAAAGCCTGTCACCAGTGCTTGTTATGATAAGCAGCATGTATGTACCTATCTGCAACCGTTTTCACATTACTCGAGCCAATAACGGCAAAATGACGTCTTTTTAGGGGGTACCCCTCTTTGACGCCCTCGTTCGAGGGGAACCCCTGCACCCAGTGGCACGAAATTTTGTCACGATAAACTAGTGACCTTGGGGCAGCCCACAGTGAAGATATCGTGATCCTAGCTTGCACCGTTTTGATACAGATCACGAGTGTGACAGACGCCCAGACGATGGCAAAGACGCGCGAAGCATTCTGCTGTCGCGCGTAAAAATGCGGTGCAGTGACTGTTGCGTAAATGTATATCACGATTCGTTTCCATTCGGCAGATGGCAGCATTCGTGTAGCTTGGTCATCGTGCTGCGCTGTTGTCACGTTGTGACAGATGCTGACGAAGAGTTGACTCGTGGTGCAGAACTGCAGATAACAGCCATACCACCGCCCCAGACCAGACAGCCACATTAAGTAAGTCTAGCCGTAGCCTACTACGTAGTACCGCCACATGTAGGTGTGGTGTATATGGGCTTACTCATCGCTTTCGCGTGAATCCCGCCAAGGGTAGGAGGCTGAGATTGCCTGAGCACGTACGCTAGCTAAGGTTGCTTGGTTGCAGTGGATCGAGTGATAGCACTGGCGTAGCCATAGGGGTGGGGCACTGGGGGCACGTGCCCCCTTAGGAGCTTACTCAGTTACTCAAAATAGTGCCAAAAATGCACCAAACACGTCATTCTCACACCAAAAATCCAAAAAAATTTGGGAGGGGGCACAGCCCCTTCCAAGACCCCTTAATTAATCGTAGGGAGGGGACCTCCATTCTACGTCCCTCAATTGCTCCCACTACAACTAGATCCTAGCTACGCCACTGAGTGATAGGCCTAAATTGAGTATTAAACTATACATGCCGATCTGGCACTTTAACACTCGAGCATTGCACACTTCAGCCGTTCTAATAAATTTTCAATTACGTAAAAACAAAGACTTAGGCCCTATGTCACCATGCAAGTTTCCGTTATGACTTCATCGAATATTTAGGCCTACCGAATGTGCAAGTGAAAGGATTTCGAAACTCGTGTAAGCCTATGTGCTATAGTAAAAGTATTTTTGAAATCGGTCAGTATTTCGCGAAGATTTGGACAAAAACTGAAGACTTACTTTTTAGCCCACCCTACGGGTCTACCGCCGTAATATTGACTAAGATTTCTTGGGGCATGTCGCTGACAACGTTGATGATGAATGAATTACTCGCAAGAGGATATGTGCATTATTGGAAAAGAAAGAAAGAGAAAGAAATTAAGTGGCCGTCAATGATCACGCGGCCTTCGGCTGCTTGCTACTGGTGCAGTACTGTCGCAGTGTTCACACTCATTGATGTAGCGTCTTGCCTGCAGTGAGCACGTGGCGTTGTCGTAAATACAAGACAGCGGCGCTGCAGGCGCCTGCAGTCGACAGCTATTAACTTGCCAGTCCGTAGAAGTGGTCGACATACGTAAGTGTAAGAACGACGCCTGCAGCATCACTAATTACAACTTGACCTCAGACAGCTGCTAGTCTCTGTACATGTATATGCTTAGCTTGGTCGACTGCATGCTGGCATACTGCAGACATTGCTGGGTGGCAGGCAGATTATATATCCGGCGTGACCAAAATGAACACTGTTAGAGCCTGTGTATTCGGCAAACGCCTCTTGATTGTTAGTAAGCAGCAGGCGGTTTTAGGGTGGGGGCACAGGCCCCCTAGTTTTGCTCCAGCCCCCCCAGTTTCGTGGCCACCCATGATTTTTTGCAAAGATAACACACATATTTGATGCATTTGTGTTTCCAAAGTTTCAAAAAGTGGGCAAATTTGCGGCTTCCATTGAACGTCCAAAAACAGAAAATGCTTCAGCTTCAATGTCAATGTCCAGGTCAAATGTAAATTTATATATCGCATTATCGTCAAAAACCTCTAATGCGCTGAAGCATTATAATGCGCTGAAGCTTCAGGGGGCCTGCCCCTGACCCTCTGCCCCTGGACCCCGCTGGGGACTCTGCCCCCAGACTCCCGTAATAGGCTCGCGCTACCGCGCTCGCCATGGGGCCGTGCCCCCAGATTTTGTGGGCTAGAACCGCCACTGAAGCAGCGTACAACATGAGATAATGTAACGCTTGTGTCCAGTAGTGCAGTAGGCCTAACTGCAGTTTCGCGGAAGCTGCTGCTATGGCCAAAGAAGAGAAATAGCGACGCGTGGAATGCTGTGAATGCTGTGACTGCCACGTACGCGACACGTCGTTAAACTGCGTAATTCTCATCTTCACGCACGCGTAAAAATTCTGCGCCTCGGGTTGCAATTTTCTAGAACATATTTCCGCCTGTTTTTACTTTTTCTCCACACTGCACGGGCAAGCACAGAAATTTCTTAGCAGTGGGGTCATTTTAGTAAGGCACAGGATATTTGACCGGCAGCCGGTCAAATAGTCACGGCGTTTCAGTAAATCGTTGGGGAGGGAGGTTTCAGTTTTAAAGGTACGATTTACACTTTACAGGGGGAAAAATAAAATGAAAAATCCTTGGTGGGTCCGTAAACCCCTCTAACCCCTCCAACCTCTCCACCCCTCTTCTAAATGACGCCCGTTTCTTAGGCGTAAGGTCGATGAGGCGCCTTGGCTGTCGCATCTTTGCGCGAGCGACTTTCATTGATAGTTTGGTCACTGCGTGTCGGCCGCAGACCTTTGAGCAGTCTGCACTCGCTTGCTGGATTCTGCTGCTCGACCGAGCGATCGCCAGAGCGACTGGGCGAAGACGATTATTGCAAACAATACAATAGGTATGTGCGCCGCGTTGGCTAGGCTCGGCTGGGTAGGCAAGCGCGTATGGCGGCGGGGAGTCGGGGTGTCGTGCTGGGGAACATCTGTTGAACGGGGCGCACACGTAGTCTGCTGGAGAGAGAGGAACGGACGGACGGCCGCGTGCGCGTGATCCGCCGGCCTGTTGCAGCTGCACACACATATAACAGCGCCCGCGGTGACTGATTGAGTGATTGGGTGTGTGAATGCGCCACGGATTATTGCGGTGTTTGCCAGAACACAGCGCGCATTAGAGCCTGCCGTATACGTACGATCTCTACTGAACTGCGTCGACCGGCATCTGCCGGGCCAGGCCGAAGTACGCTATGTGTGAACTGACTGACGGACAGCAGCGGCGGCGGCGGCGGCGGCGGCGTGTGATCCATACCTCGTCTGCTTCTGGCTCACAGATTTCGGCTGACGACTGTTTTTTGCAAGAACGCAGTCGAACGTAAGCCGTTGCGTGCAGCGGGCAAATTAGTTCGCGTAAGTGACTACTGCTGGCGAAGAACGTACAGATTCAGCAGTTGATCTGCCAGGTCATGGAGGACGGCTCTGGCAGTCCTGCATCGCACGGTGTGGTGTGTCGTCGTTCGACGGCCCCTGAGGGCGGCGCGTCGGCGGACGAGCGACGACGTCGGCGGTGGGTTCGTCGCAGTGACCCCGGGTTCACACTGGGCGCTGACGAACTGGACACGATGAACAGCGGCTGGGACGTGAACACATCAGCGACTACGAGCTGTGTCGTCGCACGGTCGTCATCACTACGCAACTCGTTCCTACGCGCACGAGCGCGTGAACCGATCTGGATTCATAGTACGTATATACTGAGATTATCAAAGCGCTTCTGGCCACCAGTTCGTCTCAAGTAAGAAGCGCTATAGCCAAGTATTGGACTTTATCTTTACCTTTTTGCACACTGCTTCTTTCCAGATGGACGACGTCTCCGATATTTGCCCCGTACGTCGACTCAAAATTAACTCGCTGCAGTTTTGTTTTAGTATGTAGGTACATAGATTAATGCACGAGGTCATTCCAGTTTTTGGAATAATGTCGGGCATGCAGATCGGCGACTTTTGATCGTGTGACATTTGAATGGTTCTGTTGCATAATGCCTACGCGGTACCATGCCTCTCTGCTCTCACGGTTTCTATAATTTTCCTATGCAATAACAGGACGTATATTTTTCACTTTTTCAGTCATCAGCGCACTTAGTTGTAATACACCGGCTGTTTGTTAAATGCCTAATTGAAGTAATGCAAGTGCAAAGTGCGTCATTATGCAAACAAATTGTCCGGAATTCATTTAGTTTGCTTCTTATCTTCAGCTTGGTTCTACGTCGTTCGACTCCCAGTACGAAGTAGATTATGTTGACGGTTGAGCTTGGTGGACGGTCAGCATTCGGGTAATTAAGGCAATCACAAGCTGCTGTCGCGGCCTTGCCCTCTATAGGCTGTCGTTCGCCCGCTTATCACTTTTTGTCGCCAGTTAACACTTCGTCTTAAGCAATAAAACGTTGTGCACGGCTTGTTCATTTGTTTAGACCATTCTCACATTATAGGTACACTCAGTACGTCTCTTATCTGATATACGGCGTGACAGTTATATAGCCTAATAGAATACGGTCTCATGTTTTAGTCTGGTTCACGAAATCTGATAACAGAACCAGTAAATCGTTTTTGCTTTTTTATTCTCTTTGTTTTTAAATTGTGTACGCATGCAGTCGGAAAATTTTTGCAGTAGCTGTATGTGCACTGAAAATAGGCCTGTTGTACAACCGATTGCATAGTTTGCTTACCTATCTCAGTTACGAAGGAGGGAGAAACTCCGTCGGTATGCTTGCTAAGAATGGATCTATTTTACTGAAGAGCACTTGGTGCACTTGCTTTGAGATGAGCACAATGACGTTCGTTTGAATTCGATCCTGTACTCTCTCTCTCGACTATGCGCTGATAATGCTTCGCAATGTACTGCAGTCGTACCTGCCGCTATACAGTGTTTGTTTGTGCTGCTATAGACGCCGTCATTATGCTGTATGTATTGTATGGCTCAAAACAGGTGCCCCTAGATACGAGTACGAGCTTCAATGTACTACGATTGTCCTGTATTGACTCAGTGGTCGGCCACCACTAGCGAGAAAAGAGGCCTAAAAAAGAGGCCTCATGGCATAGCAGCAGCCTGCAATAAGGCACTGGATAGGCTTATTACAAAATCCGCGACAGACCTGTTTTTAAACCGATGACAATAAATTGTTGAAGGTATGACGAAAATTGGTATTTTGAGACCAGTTGCATAAAGATTGCATCTGATATCAGATCATAAACTGCAAATAACACGTATCAAAATAAAAATATCATGAACACGTTCTCTCCAAAGTCTACCTCGCCGCAGATTTTCAGTTATGCCACTAATTTTTATTATTTTGTCATTCTTTACTTTAGTTTAGACTGAACATTTTCACTATGATGCTGTGAACGTGTCGGTAGTTTTTCATTGATAAAATGGGAAGAGGTCGTCCGAGTGGCTATTAGCCAGATTGGTAGCCGCATCTCGTTTAGCGGGCCTACGTGCATCCGGAATGCTGCTGCTACGTACACGTATAGGCCTCGGCTAATGAGTTGGCAGATGGTCGGTCGTCGGGGGAAGAGGCCGCAGAGTGGGATGAGAGCTCGGGGCGTCTAAAATACTCGATTCGCGGTGCCCGCAAAACGCTCCACGTAAACACAGCTACAACGGCTGCTGTAACATCGACAGTTGTAGCATACAGCGGCTGCCGACTGCTCTCTTGACATTTGACAATACTGCCTGTGGGCTACTGGCTGATTTATGCGAGTGCGTAGCCGTATAGGCCTAGGCCTCTGTGAGCCGAGCCGTGCGGTGATGCTGGACTGTCACGCGAAGATCCAGCCGGCCAACGGTCACAGTCTGTATTATGAAGGCACATCAGCTGGACTGTCGTCAGTCGTCATCCTCTCAGTCTGCTGCGTTTCGTTCTGTACTTCCGTTTGCAACCACCAGAACGCTAATTAAAGCATTACAGGCCTATTGCATTCTGTGCCGTAATTTCATACAAATTCTGAAGTCTAGTTTGTGCTGTATTCTGCCGTCGATTTCACCGCCGTAAAACAGTCATGCGAAACAAGTTTTACAACGGCGGTAGGTTATGCAACAAGAAATTTGAGCTAATGCTCACGAGACGCGCAAAAGCCTATATAGCAGTTCTTGTTCAGTAGTTTAGCTAAAAATTGGGGTGTTCACGCTAAGTTAATATACAAATACCAAATTCTCTATCTGGATCGCATAACGATAGTTGCGTGGCGCCACTTTGTAAATGATGTAAACTTGTGCCGCAGCCCAAAATCGCCAAAAATCCATAAAACCCCTATAAGCGTTCAAGGTCATCCAAGGTCATTGAATTCGGTGACAATCGAAAGCCAATGTACGACTTCCTATTAGTGATTAATAGTAACCTGGGCTCTACCTCGCGCTGTTTCTGAGATACAGCAACTTATTGGCTCAAAATCGCAAATTTTTCTCATCCCCTCTTATTTAGCGCCCCCGTTCGAGGTGACCCCCTTCGAATTTATGGAAAAGCTTTACGGTTTCTGAAACTAGAGTCTTCCAGGCAGCCGACGGTGAAGATTTGGTGATCCTAGCTTGCACTGTTTTTGACTGATCCACCCGTGTGACAGACGGACAGACAGACGGACAGAATTGCGATGGCTAAGACGCGCTGAAAGCAGTAGCTGCTTTCGCGCGTAAAAACGCGACTTGTGCTGAACTGTCGGGGTCGATGGCGGTTCCATGAAAGGCTTGTCGGTGACCTACCGCCCTTTTACCCCGCTCCCCATTGCAGCGGGTTTATTCTTTCTTCACGTTGCTACACTACTCTTTTCAGTCCCGGTGCATTTAGCATTCTGTTTAACTGGTATTCAATTCAATATTAAACAGTAGCGGAACGAAGGGCAGCTTTTGTGTATAGCCTAGAGTGGTAACATACGTATAGCTTTTGATGTCATTCATGCAGTTTAGCTATCTGCTGGCTGCGATGCGCTGTCGTCCTCCAATCGTCGAATAGATCTTGCTGGCTGGCTTTGACTGTATTATAGCGGCTATACGTGAACGACCAATCCGTCATCTATCAGTCGTCCGGCTCATACAGCCAGCCAAACGTCTTCGCAGAGCGGTCTTTACCGTGAATTGACGCAGACATGCCGCATTTACATTTGCAAGCTTTGTCAGAATGTCACCGTCTGGTGAATTATAGACAGGTGTGCAGTGTACCGTACAATAATAACTTTCTTTCGGTCTCACTCCAGCGTATAGGCCTATAGCGACACTGCAAAAACGATTTTCAATATTTTTCACTGGCACACTCTCTGGAAAGTGTGCATCTTGGTGACCTGAACGTCTTCTGTGTGTGCAGTACGGGCTGTGGCGACTGTCGCTGATGTTATGCGGCATGGTTACGATTGTAGTTGCACACACAAGGACGTCGAAATACAGTCTAAGAATAAATGTGCTGGCAGCGCAAGTAGCCGATATTTGTTTAACGTTAGTATCTAATTTTGGATAAAATCTGGAAGAGGTCGTGAGAAATTTGCGAGTTCCACGTGCATGTTGAAGCGATTAGGTCTGGACGACGACTGTGCTGTGCACAACTGCGAGCGAGCCGTATCTTGTTTCAAACATTTTCGCCGGCGCGCGTGGCCTCGGGCGTAGAGTTAGTCTTTGAGTATATTAATCAGCGACACAGATGACGTTAGTGCAACACTCCTGGGAATTTCCTTGCTCGGAGTTTGTTATGTTTAGAGAGAAAATTATAAAAACGACCGATTTGCTGTCCGCTTTCGTCGTGCTACTCAATATCACCATTATTTCCAGCAGTCAGCTTCCGTGAGAATGGGAAATTTTAACAGCTTTCTTTTCCTTTCGTTAGAAACAGTAAGAAATTTGGACAGCAAACATCTGTATTATTTTGACTCGACTTGCTTACTTGACCTAATGCTTTGGCGACAAAAAAACGTAGTCGATGCGACCCCACCCTCACTTCTGTAACCCGGTACAACAAGTCTCCATCTTCTCCTGTCGTCAGCAAGTCTGTCGGCCCCCTAGTCCCATCTTCAAGCATGCAGTGTCAGTTCTATTGGTTTGGTTCTCTCTGTTCGGATCTGCCCAGCTAGTCATCCGCACTATGTGACTAAAGTAAATCAGCCTTCTTTTGTATATTATCTCGACTATGCTCAGCTTCATATTCAGCTATTTTAATGTTCAGGACGTTATTTCGACAGTGTTTGCGTTCTCCCGAGATGTCGCGCAGCAGCGAGGTGGTTGTGGATAAGGAATCCTTTGGTGGTCGCGGTGTTTAATCTGCTGCCCGGCTGTCAGGCGTGGCTGGGAATTGCGTCGTCGTGTACTTTGACACAGACGGCCTGATGCTGCATCTGACGGTCGCCTCTCGCCGCTTTGGTGCCTGGCTGGCTGCGTGTGAACAAGCAATGCACGGGCCTGGTGGAGTGGCCGGGTGGGTGATGTAGGCATGGTACGGCTGGTGCGTGGTTGCGTAACGTCGAGTGAAGCAGGCAGTCAGTGCGCGCTGGTTGCAGGCTGGAACGTGTTCGTCGTCGTCGTCGTTCGTCGGAACGTTATCGCGACGTTTTCGCGCGTAACTATGACGCCTATTTCCGACTGACTACCACCTTAGTCGCCTACTATATATCGGCGACATTTTGTCGCGTTGGAGTTGGTCTAAGCAGTTGGCAGCGCTGAAGTTTTTCGTCTTGAGAGAGAGACAGTGTTGCTACGCGAGCGACGTCGTATAGCATCACAGCGGCGTCGGGTCTGACGGTGCATCTATGTGGCGTTGCAAGTCGTCATATCGCACGCGTATACGTTCCACGTCGCCGTCATCTTGCGCTGGACTTCCGCCAACGTCTCTCCCGCTACAGTGTGTGTGTGTTTCGCCTCTAGACTTGACGGCGTCGAGATGTTGTGTCGATCACACAACGACGACGACGATGACGTTCTTCTGTCGTTTGTCGACAGTTTTGCAGGTGAGACCGAGACAGGCTTGATGTGGAAGAATTAGCGCTATAGCCTATCTACAGATAAGCTTTTGCTCTCTGCCGCATTCATTTGCGACAAGCTTCTCGGTTCTGTCGTTCCATCGTTACCGGTAGGCCTATTATTAGGCTATCGCATGCCATTGCAAATCATTACGCTACTGTCCGCTGTATACCGAATAGTGATTCGTACCGTTGGTTATACGATTCGTGTGGACATGCCCCGTGTCAACTTGCTTTTTTGCGAATTAGACTTTTCGGTGCATTCTAGGTCTATATAGTCGAGCACTTTTTTCTACTCTGCATCATTTGAACGATTCTTACGAACGCAGGCCAATCTCACGAGAGTCTCATCGGCGCATTTGATTAAGGATTGTTGTAGTGCTGCAGGTCGTTCGTGCAAAACTGTATAGTATGACGCCATAGCTAATCTGACAATATCGGTAATCACGATAATCTCTTGCACGCGTCTCGTTGCTGCAGCAGCCTGCTATGATGGCATCAACGCTCCCAGCCTCATGCTGTACTTACCGATGTGTATATTCACCTTTATTATACGATATGATGTGAGGGTGCATAACGCTTGGTATACAGTGCTCTATGGGTGGTTACATCGAAGTCGTGCGTTGTATTACCGGGCCGTGCAGAGCGCAGTATTGCAGCCGTAAGTTGTACAGTTTGTCCGTCTGTCTTTCTGTCTCGGTCCGTCCGTCGCGAAAACATTTTAACTATTTTTCCTTGCAGATGTACGCGCGATGTACTATACGCCGATGTAGATTTTACGTGGTGAAAAAGTGAAAAATACAGCAGTAGAACCTGTCCGTCCGTAACGTTTTTAGCCGTCCGTGCTTAAGTAAGGTAACGGTCGAGCTGTTGTCATGGTTGTCGTCCGTCCGTCTGTCTGTCTGTCTGTCGTCCGTCACGGATGTACTGTGGCTAAACGGTGCGAGATAAGGCCTAGGTTGCTATTGGTAATTGATGGGAAGTCGCATATTGGCCTTTAAATGACATGAAAATCATTGACCCTGGATGGCCTTGACAACCAGTACGGTCGGCTATCTTAGCGACAGCTGGGCTTCTTGTATTACCGGGCGATGCAGAGCGCAGTATTGCAGCCGAAAGTAGTATGTCTGTCCGTCTATGTCTCTCCGTTCGTTTGTGACGTTTTTTGGTTCACCTTAGAGCCGTGAGTGGAATACATCACCCGCGACGTAATTCGGTAACACCAGCGTAACGTGTGACGTCACGCAGTTGCAGGATTGTAAACATAAGCAGGTGCATCGCGCGGTCTGTTCGCTATACGACAGTGGCGCGCTTTTTCTGTTACTTAAAAACTAAACGAAAATTAAAAACGATTAGCGCACGATCCAAATCCCGCGAAGAATGGCAGTCGGTTGAGTGTAACGGGTATAAGACGTATATTTCGAGCGTTTGTTAATTGGAGCAGCAGACTAGACATGGCCGGTGCGTCGTGTTTGATGTGGTGTGTTTGTGTTGTGCGGCAGACGTGCGTCAGCAGCTGACGGATCAGCTGAAATGTCTGGACGTCCGTCTGGACAGTCACGTGACGATGCTCGGAGAGCTGCAGGACTTCTACCGGCGTCGAGCGGACGTCGAGCTGGAGTACTCGCGCGGCATTGACAAGCTCGTCAAGCAGATCATGACCAGACACAAGACCGACAAACAAAAGTCAGTTTCTCAGATTCTTTCTCACTAACTACGCTGCAGTATATTTGTCTTAATATAGGCCGTACTACGCGTCTTGCTTGTCCGTCCGTCTGTTCGTCCGTCTGTCAGTCGCGTACTGGCTCCTAACTTGAAAACGAAAAAGCGTAGAAAAACCAAAATTGTTGCGAACGTTCCCCAAGACACGAGTAACTGGTTCCCAAACTTTCAGCCGAAGCGGTCAAAAACCGAGGTGGATGGCCGCACGATTTATCGGCACAGGGCTGACATAGTTTTTTTTAGATCTACAGTTCTTCTGTCTCTGACTTGCAGTCGAGTCACTCGTTTGTTCTGAACAATTATGCACCAGGGTGTATTTTTGTAATTTTTGTTGAAGAAACGATTCGATATCCAACTGAGAGCAGTTCGAGACTGCAGTCTTTGGCGAGCAAGGCATTGACCGACCCAGGGCTGTATAAGAAATAGGAAAAGGGAGAGGCCACGGTGCACATTTTAGATGTGCATTTTCAAAAGTATTTATAGCACAAGACTTACCTTCTCCTTTTAATATATGCTCTTGTTTTCAACATTATTTGCATTTATGACCCATAATGCGTCTTAAAAGTACCATTTTTGACAAATTTTTAGATAGAAAATCCCCCAATATTAGATGCCAATGGGAGTGGAACCAGGCACGTGCAAAATAACCACTGCCCTTTCTCGCTGAATACTTCTTTGTCCGCTGTTATTGTCTGCTGACGTGCAGGACACGTTGAGAGCGCAGATTTATTTTTACGAAGCACGCATTCATTCGCTCTCTACTGGCAGTCGTTCGCACCTGTTTTTTTTTAAACGACGCCCTTCTCCCGACACACGCGTTATTCAGTACTCATCAGGGATGTGCACGAGATCTTTTGAGCCGAGACCGAGACGAGACGTTGCAGCTTTCCGAGACGCTTGCCGAGACCTTGAAGCTCCCGAGACCTTTAACGTCTCGCCGAGACATTTTCCGTGACGTATGGTGAAACACATTGACAGTGAAAAAAATCAGAGCAAAAAACTTCAACAGTTTACAAAGGGCGATATAAGTCAAAACTCGAAAACAGCAAAAATGGTTTTGGGGCAATATTATCGTGTTGAATTCCAGACTGGCCCTTACAAGACTAGCCATTTTAAATACTTGGAAAATATTACTGTAGGCTTATATCCTAAACAAAATTTCGTTGTAGATACTTTTACTAGGTGCCAAACTAAGCTGAGTAAAAGCCGTTTTCGAGTGTTGACTCATATCGCCCTTACATACAGTGTGTCCCAATAAAAGTGATAACACTAAACTTTTGGCTCAGGTAAGTGCAAACCTGCATCGCATTGCACATAATTAAGCATGCACAGGCGTGGATGTATTTGGATTACTAACACCAAATTTTGTTCGAATCCATCCTACCATTTGACAGATTTATCAGCAGCATTAC
>Ga0209367_1006541_pt1 | contig 16102 bp, 5 predicted proteins | sample WorMetLIZISLAND2_FD_187412 | JGI IMG/M metagenome (GOLD analysis project Ga0209367, IMG submission 187412) | Marine gutless worms symbiont microbial communities from Max Planck institute for Marine Microbiology, Germany - Olavius geniculatus... ... | reverse complement strand
GTGTGGGACAACCCTGCAGGAGTTAAGCCACGCTGCCCTAGATAGGCAGCGGTGGGCAGCGATAGTAAGAATGGCGTCAGACACCAACGGGCATTGAGCCCACGGTTGTCGATGATGATGATGATGATGATGACGAAGATTCACGCACAGACCAACGTCTGTTACATGGCAGTTTTTTGCATAAGTTTAAGCAGCTTAGGATTAAACCCAATTAAGCTATCATGCTCTCTAAGTAGCGCCCTTAACTGATTGGGCCAATGTGCTAGCAGTTATGTCTCTTCAATGCAGAGTGCAGACCCTGCTACGCATGCAGAACTCGTCGTTTCTTCCCAAATTTCCTCAATGTGGCCGCAACCACTGGCAGTAATCATGTTGCTTACGCACGAAGGGATAGCCAGACTGAGCTGTGCTGGGTGTCTCATAATCGAGTAGCCTACCACGACAGTATAATACGCCTGAATGTTCAGTCACCTATTTCAGTACTACTCGGCTCGACGTAGAGTAGGCTAACTTAATTCGTTGACACCAACCATGTAAAACGGCCTAGTCGCCAGCTCATTGCGGTGGATTAGTTGGCCTAGATAGGTCTACTGACAGTGTGCGGGTCTCGACTATAATATGTTATTATCGCAGGAAGCCAGTGGTCTTGTCGGCCGGCAACTGCTAACGTTCTTTGAGGAGAAATGGCAAGAATATCGCGAATGCAGCCGAATGCTGGAAAATGTGTTCAACTACAGTCTGCGGAGCGTCGTCACTGATCATCTATATGAAGAGATCACACGTCCATACGCGGTCTGCTATATGCACGATGTGTTCGCACTCTCATAGCTTCACTCACTCATTCAGTCAATCAAACAGTCGTCCGTTATACGAACAGGCAGCACAAATTACAATAAAAACACAAGATAATGTTCATATGAACACGGAGTCTGTCTAATGCATTTCGACAGTTTACATTATAAGTCCGTATAAATATAATCAGTGAGCTGTTTAGACCGGTAGGAATAAATCAAACAGTTTAATTTCAAATTGTACAGCAGCAAAGATCCTTTCATCCTTCTGTATTATTTCAACTAAACAACAGACATTGTCAGTGACGAGACCATTCGATTCGTCACTAGCGCTTTACTATAAAAGGTCCATCGTCGTCATGCGTCTATCTTGCACTGTTACGGAGATATGGCGCCTCAAATATTGGACGCACAGACGTGGACACGAAAAGAAAAATGGAAGAAGAAAAATAGAAAGAGGAAGGGAAAGGGGAAGGGAAAGAGGAAGGGGAAAGAAAGGGAAAGGGAAAGGGAAGGAGACGGGGAAATGAAAAGGAAAGAGAAAGGAAAAGGGGGAAGAAGAAAAGGCAAGGGAAAGCGGAAGAAAAAAGAAAAAAATGGAGAAGGGAAAGGAAGGGAAAGGAAAAGGAAGATGGGAAAAGGGAAAAGAAAAGAAAAAGGGGAAAGAAACGGAAAAAGGAAAGGAGAAGGGAAAGGTAAGGTGGATGAAAAATAGCTTAAGAAAAGTTGGACGCACGGACACTCAAGTGATTTTATACTTATTGGACAGACAATAATACAAGTGATCAAAGTCAGTCGGTAAAACGCAAACTCTTTGATCGGTGGTAAATCAAATGCAGGCAACTGCAAGTTTCGGTTGGGGGCCTTACGGGTTTAACCCCAAAATTTCCTTTCCTCATCTAGCAGAACGTGCCATTAGACCCCCACAATCGTACCTGCTAAATAGCATGTAAATCCGCCAAACAGTTTAAACAGGGTGCGTGAATGTGACAGACGACAGACAGACAGACGACACGGTAATGAAAAGTGGGTAGCAATAAGCGAAATCACTTGTGCTGTAGAGCGATTTTGCCTCATAAAGTAAGTTACTGTAAGAATTGAAAAAAACAGCAATCGCTTTTATGAAAGCCACTTCCGAGTCCAGAAGTTTGGGAGAGTGTGATGACTATCGCAGGCGACTGGAGTACGTTGACAAAATTGGCCAATCACTTGTTCATACAAGGTGGGCTAAAAATGACCCAATTTGTTTGTCAGAAGGTTGTCAAATATTCACCAAATTTGCTAATTTTTGGCATACGGAGGGCCAAGACGATAGAATTATGTAAGGTACACTTATTTTTTACCTCACCGAATTTCTGTCAACGCACTATTCTGTAAAACGCAGATGCTCCAAATTGTTACATTATACGGTGATTATCAATATCAGATTGCTCACCTTTTCATTATTAATTTGACAGAGAGTGCCACGTAACTTAATAATTTGGTGGTATTAAATGTTTACGCCGAAAATAGCAGACAACAAAATAGCTTACTGATAAGCTCAAAACACATTTAATCCATGAATGAATCCTTTGCAGTTTGATCAGTTGATCGTTAATGAGGCTATCAGCCGTGGCATCAAGTCTAAAACATTTTGTACACATAAAACATAAATTCTAATACTTTGGAAGCAAGTTGTTACACAAACTTATAATTCTATCAAATAAATTACATATTCGTTTATTTTGTGTTAGGCCTAAATAAAGTTGTTTGAACTTTTGCGGGCACAACAGCTCAGCATTATGCAACAATTTAGAGCATCTGCGTTTTACACGGTAGTGCATTGACATAAATCAGGCGAGGTGGGCAATGAGTATACCTCACATAATTCCATTGTCTTGGCTATCTGTGTGCCAAAAATTAGCAAATTTGGTAAAAATTTAACGACGTTCTGATAAAAACAAGTTGTCATTTTTTTGGTCCCCCCTGTGAACGACGACCACGTGACGAAATTACTTCAAGTTGTGCTGTACAAACATCAACTATAGCTAGTACGTAATATGCATACTTTTCGTTATAGTCTGCGAGCCTATAGAGTGACAGTGGCGAAGCACAGTCACTTAGGCCTATCATTCATGTGATGCAATGCAAGTGTAACGAGGTATAATAACTGTAGATAGTGATGAAACGTGCTTATTTTGTGACTGCGATTGACGATGTATGTTCTTTCTGCGACAAACAGATAAACATGTATGTGACAAACGGACGCGAGACACGTTTCAAGGTGCGTTCTCACTGCGCGCGTTAACGCGCCTAACGATTGAATTAGTTACGTATCCGATCTTCTAGAGTGAAATAGGGCTTAATTGAACAGTCACTTGAGATGGTCCTCGTTTTTAGCGTGCGTTAACGCGCGCAGTGAGAACGCACCTTTAGAAGTCACGTTCGACTGGAGTGAAATTATGGGCGCAATTATAACGCTCGGTAGTTATAAGTTACACTCCAATCGCTGTGATTGAACTACGCTCGGCTTGCAAGCCTTGCACTGCTACCGTTCACATAACTTTCGGCTGTAGTTTGCGTCATAAAGCAAACGATGGTGTAGTTCGTGCGACCTGAGCATGGTTTAAGTACCTTACAGCACTGTCTGTGTCTGGGGTGATATAAGCTCGTACCGCGTACTTGCTTTCCTACTCCAGCAATAACTGGTGCAGACAATATGGTATTGATGTTTGGTCGATTGTGCAGATGGCGCTAACGACTTGGGCTGATTGCCTGTTGTCGGACCTGATGGACCCGCTTGTTGACGCGTCACTGTCTCTCGTGCAAGTCGATCGCCTTCATCAACCAGTCAACGGCGCTACTAAGAACAACCTGAAAGTGCTTAGAAGTTTCACCAACTGTCTCGGTAAAACTCGTCCCTTTCCAACGTTTATTATTTCGTTTTTTGACAACAGTTGATGAGTGAGGATCGCTGCTTATAGAAGAAACTCCACTCGCATCGATTTTTTTGTGGATTCGCGTACAACATGTTGTACAACGAATACAACGAATGTACAACGAGTCTACAGCGAACGTACCACAAGTTGTGCAACAAGTTTACTAGCGTTGAGAGCGTACAACAAATCCACAACATTGTGACATGTTCAAATGTCGTTGTACAGCTTGTTGCACCATTCGTAGTCCGACAAGTCCGCAACTGATCGAAATGATGGAGTTTATGCTTCATGCAACGTTTCAGCAGTTGCTGTTTACTTCTACTTTCTTCAGTTGTAAGTTCTCATCCCAGTCCACTGCTTGACGTTTATCACTCAGTATCTTTACACTTTTTGACACAGTTTTCCGTGATAACACAGTCAGCGACAGTAACTTAGTGCTTTCTTCACCTTGTTGCCTTGCCCACTAACATCAACAATCTTCGATATTTTTACTGAAATCAGACAGTCCACGGTTAGGCAGAGCGGCAAAGCTCCTATAAGTAAACTTTGAACATTCTTGTAGAAGGAACACTTCTGCAGTCCTTTCTTTTGCCGAACCAGCTGCATCAGAGCGCTGAACAGAAAGCAACATAAGCGGCATTCTGTGCATACAATTACCCGCGGAACGAGATCGCTCACGCTCTGATGTAGATAGCCTCGCCTGACGCAATAATTTGCCGAAATATCTGATTTTCTACCCACGATTTCAAAAACCCTAGCTATAAGTTAAATTTTACTTCGGTATAGGTAGTGTACAAAGTATTTAGTCAAATTCTGTCGAGCAGTATAATATATTCGGAGTCCCAAGTTTTCGAACACCCCATCTTGTGATGACCATAACTTTGACAGATCGACTTTTAAAGCCAGCTATCCTTAGCTTCAGATGTGTCATCGACGAAAGTTTGGCAAAATTCCGTTTACTTTCGTAACGTGGATATCGCGCTAAGAAACTTTCTGTGATGCCGCGCGTGGATTTACTCAACTCATTGAGGGGCGCACTCGCGGACAGATAAACCGAAAACGTCGGAGGCATAAAACAGTTTATTGTAGTGTAAAACATCTGCTCTGTTTAATTTGCAGAAAGCTGTAACTAGGTTAATATGCATTGTTATCTGTATATCATCGGATCTTCGTTTGAGGACGTTTGCGGGGTGGCCAAAATGCGGGACTGATAAATGCAGAATTGGCGAATGACGGAAGATACGTGAGCTGTGTGATGAGTTGGGCAATATTTTATGCAGTGGAGACGGAAAGCGAAGCTGAGGGCTGCTTCCCGAGTCTCACAGTGTACAAGAGAAACTTCGAAAGACCGCTGATTAAAGCGACGGAAGAGCATCACGCTGAACAGAGTGAACGGCTGTTTCGCGAAATGTCGATCGTCGACTTTGCAACATATGTAAGTTAGATAGCGTGGCGCCTAAATATGAGATGAAACGAAAACAAAACTATAATACGAGCGGTAAATTAAAACAAAAAGGTTTTAGTAAATTTATATGCAGTTTCGATTATACAAATTTGATTCATATTTTGCAGTTTTGTTTCGCAGATGCTGATGCCGCATTGATGGCGTAGCAATTGACTGCATTTAACAGACAGCAATGCACTGCAGTTAACAATATTTTGGTTTATCTGTGTCGAAAATTGTGATTAGTGGCTGGTAATGTAGCAGAAAGCTGAACCTTTGTGGCAACATTGGAAAGGGTGAAGTTTATAGCAGTAATTATCGTTGCGTTGCATGCATTTCTTCGAAGCTATTTAATTTGTGTCGGTATGTCCCGTACGGTGTACCGGCAGTGCTTCCTTGTTGTCACAGCGGCGTTTATCTGTGCAGCATATGCGGTCGATTTCATGAAAGATATATTTCAAAAATGCCAAATTGCTGTGTAATAGATGCGTTTCTTGCGCTCAAGCTGCACCAAAACGTTTTCTGTGGAGCAGCTTAAACGCTTCTCCGACCCATAGTTGGTTGGGAAACGGATACTCCTTTCCCACTTTCTTTCTTCGTTTCCTCTCTCCTTAAACGCCTTGGGTGTTGTAATTAACATTCTGACAGTGCCACTACTTTTTTCTATAAATTAGGCACTGCGTTGAATGCATTGCATTGAACGAAAGCCACGTTTAAGCGACATAATGTAATTACATATAGGCGCCGTTACGTGACAGATATAAGGCAGTTTTGTCGATGCGATTGCTGCGTGCATAGGTTAAACACACATTGAATGACGAGCGAAAGCGTGCCGACACATTCTTACACGAGACCAGTTTGCAGCCGCTGATGCAAACTCTTCGCTCAGTGCTAGTGGCGCCGCGCATTCCCGACTTCAAACACGAGTTCGACCGCTTGCTGCGATCACAACAGCCACACGGCAAGATTCGATCCCTCTTCACGTTGATTAGATTCGACAATCAATGACCAAACGTAGAAATGACCGGTGAAAACGCTACGCTAGAACTTTCAAAGATGTCATATTAAAAGTTTGAAATTCTAAAAATGCTGTTGTCTAAGGTTTGGATAAAATTGTCCATTTTCACATTTATTGTACTACCGCGGTGTTCAGTTAGGTTGAAAGAAGGAATGTCTTTAATTAAATGTAAACAATGTTGAAAGTAAGAAGGTTTACAATTAACTAAATTTTTCGTGAAATCTTGTAGTAAATAAGCACTTTTTTCTAGTTAACTGTATTTTAAGTAAACTTTTTTATTAGTTAAACTGATGCTGTAGGCTAACTAAAACAATAGTTAGACTATTCGTTAGTAAGTTTTTAGTTTAGTTAACTTTGTTCCTCGCTGTAAACGGAGAGTGCTATATAGGCGGATCCAGGAGTTGAAGTTGGGGGGGGGCAAGGTCGAGCGCCGAAGGCGTGAGCTGAGTCGAGTCGTTGAAGGCGCCAACTTCGCCAACGGGGTGGGGTAAGGTCAAAATGGCGTATTTTTGTGCTAAATTTCTTTTTTTTATGACCATAACAGTATGGAAATACAGCAGGAATACAAAGACTGCCATGCAGATTGACTTGCATGCGATAAAATGCGTTATTTAAAGGCGCCTATACTCTTAAGTCCTTGGAGCAATTCCTTAATTGTGACCGAAAGCCGAAAACAAAGGTGGACTTCTTAAGGAGAAGCGTCTGGCTGGACGCAGCCCCGGAAGCAAACGATTTTTTGGGCATGAAAACCCCTAAAAATGCATACGTTGAGTATAAATTTTATTAGTTTTACTGCAGAAATGCACTGCATATGCTAGGCAAAAAGGCGACTTTGGCATCTTGGGGGCATGGCCCCTTTGGTCCCCTAAATTTGCCTATGGGAGAGTGTTTCGTTGTGTAGGTACTGAGGTGATATATCAAATCGTGGCTAGTGAAGGCGTTGAGACACTTGAACAGTTCGCTGACTGCTTCCGTCAGTTCATCATCGACAACGGACAGCAGACCGTCAGGGAATACGTGGACGCCGAACGACGCAAGCAGAGCAACCGTTTTGTGCGACTTTTTTTAAATTTACCAACTAATACACCAGATAGCGCGTAAAAATGGAACATAGATATATCACGCTTCTTTCTCCTGTAACCGACTGTTTTTAATTTTTTTTTATTTTTACAATTTTACATAAAATGATTTTATTTCAGTTGCTCTCATTTCATCTTTGTTCAAAACATTTTTTTATTTTTTTGAAAGTTTTTTTGTGTTAGATTAAAATGTCAGCTTTGCCGTTGTTTTACTGCAAGTTATTTATCATATCATGTCATGTACACGAATGACTAAGAACATTGGCGTTGTCGGGAAATGATTTGCAGCCAATAGCATCAACCAGGCAGCCACAGAACACATAGAAATATCAGGTGCAAAACGAATTTCTCGTCGATCGGTCTATGCAGTGCACAACAAAACTTAATTTGCAGCTTAAAACATGTCGTCAAATGCAATCATTTTTTTTACTTTATTTTGCGCCATCCTAGACAAGACACAATGACGTAGTGGGTGACGGAGTGAATGAACGAGTAGTTTTACGTCCCGCTTAACACATAGTAGGTTTGACTGTTCGTTGCTGTCTTTTTATCTGCTCTTATGTCATGTTGCCTTGATTGGCAAATAAACGTAGGCCTACGTATAGGCGTATTTCGGCGGCGAGAAATAATTAATGGTTAAAGGGTTGTATTCTCAATTTATCACTGTTACATAATCAAGCTATTTACTGCCTTTATAATCATTATCTTTATTGTCATCATCATTATTAATGTCATCACAAGCTCATAGTGCATTAGATACACGGTAAAAACAGACCATCGCGAAATATAAAAGTTAAAATTGCTCTTAGCTTTTAATCAGGAAATGTGCGAAATATACAGTATTTTACCACATACACACAAAGTTGTGCATTTGTAAGCTAAATGCAAGTTTGTGTACAAGAATGTTGAGCTAATAAACATAAGACGCAAAACGCAGGTTGTCTCAATCTATCTCCAATAATTTCGAACAAAATTCGCTCTTGAAATGTGCATCGCAGCACGAAGTCGTGAAAAATTTACCAATACCCCTTATTTTGTATTTCACGGTTGTCCAATGTCATCGATGTTTGCACTTCCGGAAAAATTGCCAGCAGTGTTTGTTATGATAAGCAGTATAAGTTTATGTCTATGTACAATCGTTCTCATGCCAGATTGGTGAATAGTAACTGAAATCGCGCATTTTGATATGGGTACCCAAATTTGATGCTTTCGTACGGAGGATTCTTTGAACCTAGGGGTCTAGACTGAAACTGTTAAAATCTATAAACTAAATGCTAAAAATTGATACGCAGGCTATCTTGGCCTATCTCTGGTGATTTCGCTGCAATTTACTTTTGAGATGTGTTTCAATCCGATATTGCGGAACATTTACTAAAACCTCCTATTTTGGAGTTTAAAGTCATTCAAGGTCATCGACATCAGTATTACGAGGATAGCTCGTCAGCAGTGTTTGTTACGATAAGAAGCAAATCTGTGCCTATCTGCAATTGTTTTTACGCTAGAGGAGTTAATAACGGTATAATAGCAATTGTGTACGGGGGTACCCTTTTTGGCACTCTTTCTAGGGAAATCATTTCATCCAGTGGCACAGAATTTGCTCACAAAAACTTGAGACACTAGGCTATTTTACGTTGACTCAATTTCCACATTTTCTCTCAACTAAGAGTAGGCCTAAGGTTAAGGTTAGTCTTAGTCTTAGGCTTGGGCTTACAGTTAGATATAGGGTTATAGGGTTAGGGTGAGAGTTAGTGAAAATGCATGTTGCAGTATACACCTTCGGACAATCAAACCTTCGGATTATATACACACAGTCTTTCCAAGAATCTTTCCTTCACTGTATTTTCGGCGCTTTGACTCTGTTCTTGTACATTTCTAAATGATTTTTGACAAAACTATGCTAATCTGTATGCAGAGACCTCCGCGAGCGTACATTGAGGCCCTGGTGCTGCCGTATAAGCGATATCGCGCATACGTCATGGAGCGATTTGCTAATGAGCCGTACTTTGTGAAGGCGTTCGAAAAGGTAGGCTACATTTTCTGTTAACTAAAAGTTATTTTAGCTGTGACTCACATGCACACTTTACTTTCAGTGCTATATCAACGGCTTGATCAATTACGTGCCGGGCCCGCCTCTAGCAAACAAATACACCGGGGCCCTGATTCAGTTCATCCGAAATAACCAGGTTGTGTCCTTTGCGGTTTTGTTTACGTGCTAAATGAAACTGTTTTTGCGGTTTAAAAGTAAATAACAAGAATATACCACTTCAGAAGCTGTCTGTTCCATTTAATGCTTGCAACAGATATAACGAATGCAGTACTGGGTCGTGGGCTAATAACTAATACACTGTGTCTCAAAAAACGTCCCACTTTGTGATTGTCCGCATCTTTACCAAATATTAATATTAACCGATTCTCGGGATTTTTTTACTGGCACACTTTGTGGACAGGTGGCAATAAACTGATTAGTCAAGATCCGACCACACCTTCACTGTGTAGCTACCTCGTAAAATACAAATGCAAGAAAAAGTTGAAAAACTAACAATAAAAAGCAAAAAGTATGTTGGACAATGAAAAACACTTCAGACCAAAATCGCGACGAACATGGTCTGTGTAATGCTACATTGTATAAGATCTGTGTTTTGGATATTTGACATGTTGAATGGTGTATTTGTTTCTGACTTTCCTGGTTTAATAGGCCTACCAGTTCATCCACAGTGGTCATTTTTTCTTCAGAACCTGCATGCTTCAATGTGCTGCTTTCATGCCTTTGATCGGTGCTTCCAGTTTTTCCTAATCTTTTTAGTAACGTGTCAAGTCTTTTCCTTTTGCTGTTTATTTTTGAAAATTTAGCCAAAATTATTTGCAAACTGTATTTTTAAACAGATATAAGTTTTTCGCCTCACATCCTTGACTTTATTGCAAAATGTCATGATACATTGTCTGTGTGCAGTGTTCGATTTGTCAAAAACCAGTGGGGGGTCGCCGGCTGGCGAGCGTCGAAGTCGCGAGAGTGAAGGCGCCGCAGGCGCCAAGAGGAGTGGGGCCGACTACGGGATCTGGAGGAGCGTCGTGAGCTCCCCCAGCGGGGTCCGGGGCGGAGCCCCGGCCGCAAACGCATTTTTAGCATATTTTAGAGCCACAGAGAGCCTTTAGCAAAAAGAAAAATGCACATTTTCTGCCCCACATTTTTAGTGAGACAACCACATATTGGCATACTGAATGATTCAAATATTATGTATTACTATGCGAAGCTTGCTGTAGACCTATGGCACGTACAGTGACTTGTTTAGGCTGTCTGTCATGCAGGGTAATGAGCGCCGAGGGTCGAGGCGCCTGTAGCGCCGATGCAGTGAGATAGGTGATATTCTAGAAGGAGGAGATATCCCAATCCCTAGACGATTAGGAGATTTGGGGAGCATCGTGAGCTTCCCCATCGTTGTCCGGCCCGGGGGCAGAGCCCCGTCCGCTAACGTTAACGCATTTTGGTATATTTTAAGGGCTGCGGTGCGTATTCAAGATTTGAAGGGGCGTGGTGATCTGAGTGACGGAACTCGGAAGTCTTCCAGTGGATTAAAGGACTGAAGCTTTTTGTAAATGAAACTTATATTGTTTTGCAATAGCGTAGCTAGAAAATTTTTCGAGTTAGCAAATCCAGAAAATCTTCCCCTTTTTTCCCTTCCCTTTTCTTCTCTTTTATCTTTGATTGCTCTCCCCTCTTTTGTCTTTTTTTGTTCCTCATGTCTCTTTCTTTCTTCCTCGTTTCCTTTTTCTTTTCCTTGTCTTCGAAATTCTAGCTAAGGGGTCTGCGAAAGTATCTTGAACTCCCCCAGTTTAATCTACTGCAGCCGAAATCAAATTTGGAGCATTATAGCCTTAAAATTAGAGCTGTCGAATTAGTGCATTAACTTAACGCGTTAACGGGTTAAAGAATTAGCGCGCATTAAAAAATTAACGCACGTGCATAAATTTTCTTAATCAGTGCCGGCGCCAGAGAGTTGGAAGCCCCACCCCAAATGCAACTGTGATGCCCCATAAACGGTGGCCTAGAGCGCAGCCTCCACCAGAGTCCAGGGGTAGAGCCCCTAATCCGACGGGTAAGCGGCAAAGCCCCCTGAAGCTGAAACACTTTTGACTTTTTGACGTTCAATGGAAGCCGCAAATTTTCCCCCTTCTAAAATTTGAAACGCAGAAAAATCAGATACAATTTGTGTTATCTTTGCTAAAAAATGAAGTTTAATATGCCGCAATACATCACAGAGTACTTACTGAACATTAATGAAAATTAATAAGCTTGTCCATTCTGGGTAAACTCTTTACATGTTTCCTCATTTTACATTTTAAATATATTCTAAAAAACTAGAAATTCTTTCATACGTAGCATGAGACCCCTGAGTACACGTGATGCCCCCGACTGGAAGGTGCGGGAGGCCCTTCGGCCGGCTTTGCACTTAATTCTACGAAGCAGGAGCTTCAAAATTCCACTTAAACTAGGCCTACGTTTATTAAATTTAACGATCGAGTAAAATTGAAGTAATTAAAAATTGTCCTGTTACTGTTCTGTCACTACCGTTTTGACGTTTAATTACCAATGTCACGGTCCTGCGACACAGGCACAACTCGCCCTTTTGATGTAGTCCACTTACAATATCAGCAACAATTTTTAAAAAATTAACTCAATGCGTTAACGCGTTAACAAATTAACGCTTCGACAGTTTTACTTCAAATGTGAACGGCGATCATAAACGTTTGGCAATAATGATGTTCCCGAAAATCAACTGACCAAATTTAGTGCAATTGAAATAATAAGAACGAATAAAGTCGGCGTCACAAACTTAAACGCTGGGGATACAAATAATCTGCGAGCGAAACGAGCAGAAAAAATTTTTTGTACCCCCACGTTTTGTCCAGTTGCTCCTGGAATTATTGGGAGTCAAAGCCGACCCCCAGACAAGTTTCAGTGGGGAGGTCGTCCTCATGCAGTGGGGGGTTAAACCCCCTAACCCCTCCCCGGCATTTCGAACACTGCATGTGTATCGTAACTGCGTTAAAAATTATTATTTACAATAATATTGTCTGCTTTTGTTTACAAACACAAGAATAGTGTTTAAAACTAAACGTTTTTTAAAATTTTTTGTATAAAAATTAATAAAAAAAATCATTTCAGTAAATCATATTTTGCATATGTATTACAGTGATTTCAATGATTTCAATGATACGTTTCACACGGTAGTGTAGCAACGCAGTTGAGGTGTGGTAAGATATTTACTAAACACACTATTGCTAACTGTTTGCAGAGTGTGCCCGTGAAAAAGTTTGAAAATCCGTTAATATTTGGCGAAGATATGGACAATCGCGAAGTAGGACGTTTTTGAGACAAGTGTAGAACAATGTTTAGTGTTAGCTTTAAGACACCCGGTGTCTCTACAGACACGTGACCACAGTCCTGCAGCGTTTGCTATATGTATATTGTATAAATTCGACACTGGCTATAAGCTTCTAGTTGTATTTTATAACGACAATTCCGAGGACTTGACTTTCATAGAATGCTTCGATGGTCTGAAACTCTTTAGCAGATGAACTCAGAGATCAGCGTGCGATTGTGATAGCTGTAAACAGAAGGGAACTAATATTTCATCAGTATAAAATGACTGGATGCATGTTATAACCAAGTAAAAATTTTGCACAACAAAACATTATTTTTGCATAAAATAAAAAAAAATTCTGAAGAGGGGAATCTTTGGTTTCTTATTCCAAAATTCTGGATCAGCCACTGGGCCGGGGGGAGAGGGTGCCATGCTTCCGGGTGCCGACGAGTGACGAGGAGGTAGTTAAGCCACTAACGTTTAAAAAAATCTTGTCTCGGCTTTAGCTTTTCCATTGTGTGCTGTCATCTGCGTGCGTGTTCATAATAGTTGGGTGCACTGTGACTGGCTGCAGGCGTGCGTGGGGGTATTTAACGACAACGAGCTGACACGAATGTCTAATATTGCACGCACGACGAGTAGAACGGCTGACATGTTGGCGCACGAATGTACGAACGTGCTGAGGCGATCACACGCCGTCACCCAGGACACTTTCAGTGACATCGTAAGCGCATCATGATCAGCGCAAGTTAATGATAGTTTTGTAATGCGCAATCTCCATCATAATCAGAGAGATGCGGTCTTGGCATTTTCAGCATATTCAGTCAAGCAGATACATTTTTAGAGAAGTTTAGAGAAAAATTGAAATTTTGAGCACTCATAGATCTCTTCTGTCGAAAATTGCCCGAGCTGTCTGACGGAAAAATTGCAACTTCCTGCTTCTAACTGTTTTGACTCAGGACGCCACCAATTTGTCTTATTGTCCCGCTGTATTGTAGATGATCGTGTTCGATTATTTGACGGACAAAGAGCTGTTTGAAGTGAAACACCGTGAGCAGTTTACCAGACGCTACCTGACTGACAGGATGAACACGGACGCAGAGAAGACGTTCATTGAACTGTTAACGGTGCGCGCTGGGATTCATTAATACTCCGTTTACACGATGAAGCAAACATGGAGCAAACTTTGAGCACACGTCGTGCACGTGTATATTTAATACTTTTGCTTCATGTTTGCTTCATCATGTAAACGGGGTATAACGTAAACAAGGCTTTTTACAAGTGCAAAACCTTTCTAATAACATAACTAAGACTTTTCGTGCAGCATCAAATGTTTTAACGTTTTAATGCCATTCTTTGACTAATAATTTCTGTCAAGAAATATACAGGGTGGGCCAAAAAACCGGACCTGTTTGAGCGTTGATAACTCAGCGACGGTTAGTGGAAGAAAGACGTGTGATACGTCAAAAGTTTCAGAATGCTGTAAAGAATAAACGATAAATTTGCATAGTAAAGCATTTAAATATTTTTTGCCTAATTTGCATAAATATTCGTCACTTCCAAAATTTTGCCAAATTTGACTGTAACACATGGATTTAACATGGATATTTGAGCTTTTATAACTTAGCGATGTTTATTGATGGAAAGGCGCGTAATATGCCAAAAGTTTCGAAATTGTGTACCGAAGAAGTGTACAACTTGCATGTCTCAGCACTTAAATACTTTTTGCCTGATTTACACAAATCTGCCTTACCCTTAAAATCATGCTAAATTGGTAGTAACACGTGAATTTAGGTGGATTTTCATTTAGCATACAATGAAATATCAACAACCGTTAACACATACGTTGAGTTTAAATGAAATTCGACATAGGCAGTTGCCCAGCTTTTGCATTCATAACCGTCATCAGTCTTTTTAGGCAGCTGATCGATCGCTGGAGTCAATGTGTTTAGGATCAGATGAGCCCAGCATTTGATTAGCACACGTTTTAGCTGGTTAGTTACTGAAATTTTGTGGCCATGCTATCTGTTGCAATGCCCCCACGCTGAATATTTCAAAGAATTTAAATCTGGACTTTTTGGCAGTGAGTTTTTGAGTTCAATGAACTCGGGCACATGGGAGTGCAGACAAATGCCTAATTTCAGGGGTAGTAAAGATTCATTCAAATAAGGCAAAGAATATTTAAGTGATTTGCTATGCAAGTTCGGCCCTTTTTGTCTACAACATTATAAAACTTTTGACATATCACACGCCTTTCTACGGGTAACCGTCGCTAAGTTATTAACGCTCAAACAGGTCCCGTTTTTTTGGCTCACCCTGTATGATTTGATGTGACAAAATATGCAATGCATGCTATTCGATTCCATGACTCCGTAACTAGTTAACACTGCTGTCAAAATATTTAGGAGTAACTGCTAGCAAAAAGTTTTTAATTTTAAAGATTTTTGTCAAAAGTAAGCCAATCGTTTTCTGTCCTTGCGGCGCGTCGACATTGCTGAGATTTTCGATGATATTTCAATGGATTCGTTGTGAAATATTGTCTTGTACAAACTACATTCGTACGGCAAAATGTGTAAGTTATGTGGACACTATTTATTCCGTTGGTATTAAGCCTATATTACACGTAATCAGCTGTGCGCTAAGCCTAGGCATACATTTGAGCCAGGGTGCAGGGTTCCATCAGGCCTGCTTGATGTTTGCTCGATGTTTGCTCGATCGTGTAAACGGGGTATTAACGACGTGTGTAGGACAGATGTGGTTTGATGTACACGGAGCGCCTCCGTCAGATGTGCAAGGACGTTCACATCAGCAGAGACGAATACGCTAAATTCAAGCAGAACATAATCGATACTGGCGCCAACACCACCGGCCTAGGTCTGTAAGCGTCATCCAGCGCGTCACACGCGCACGATAAGATAAAATTAAATAAGACTACAACAAAATGTTTTATTCTGTCGTATAACATGTAACTGATAATTATTAACAGCAAAAGGGATGAATAAATTCTAACATTTCGAGCTCTTGCAACGACGACATACAAGTTCTGTGCAAGTTTGTTGCGCGACACGTGATAACCAGTAGACGTATTAGGACGGCCGCATAATAAATCTGACTAAAATATAAATGTCTAAAAAATTTTAAGCATTTTTTTAAACACTTGTTCTAAAAATTAATGGACGTATTATATTTGTCTGTATATGCGTAGCTCACGCATTTTCTTTGCTTGTGTTTTTTGTTTTAGTTTTTTTTCGTTTTGGTTTTTATTAACTTTTTTGACTTTTTATAACACGCGAGAGCTAGCATAGCTAGCTATATCGCGTATTAGCTATGGTAATTCTGTCTTGGTGTCTGTCACAACCCGGTACCGATCGGAGCCCAGGTGAGATAGAGACTTCTGGTTTTTACCGTATGATAGCTCAGAGCCTCTAGTATTTTGTGACAGAATTTTATGCTACTGGGTGAAAGGAGTCCCCACGAACGAGAGGAGAA
>Ga0209367_1006540_pt1 | contig 16104 bp, 17 predicted proteins | sample WorMetLIZISLAND2_FD_187412 | JGI IMG/M metagenome (GOLD analysis project Ga0209367, IMG submission 187412) | Marine gutless worms symbiont microbial communities from Max Planck institute for Marine Microbiology, Germany - Olavius geniculatus... ... | reverse complement strand
AATCTCACTTAGGGACCTCACTTTAAGGCGACATCTAAGTCCTGCTTTTACCACATACGTTCCTTTAGACAAATTCGTTCATCGATGAATCGTTCCATGGCCATGGCTGTTGCTTCTGCTTTGGTGTCGGCAAGGCTTGATTATGCGAATTCGATCCTTTTCGGGTGTCCACAGAAGCACATATCTCGCCTTCAACGAGTACAGAACGCACTTGCCAGAGTCGTAATGCAGCAGGCCTATCGTTCTTCTTCATCGACTAAACTTCTCAAAGAACTCCACTGGCTACCTATTGAATGGCGAATAAGATTTAAACTTGCCACCTCAACTTATAAGGCACTTCACACTGGCCATCCACCTTACCTTACTGATCTTCTGCAATATCATAAATCCTCAGTGTCCACGCCCTCTTCTACCAGTCAGTTACTTGCAATTCCCCGGCATAACTTATCCTTTGGTTCTCGTTCCTTTCGCGTCTCTGCTCTGAGAATTTGGAACTCCTTAACTCCTCAAACTCGTCAATGTCAAACCTTGGCTACATTCAGATGTCACTTAAAGATCCACTACTTTCAGTCAGCCTTTTCTGCCACCTAGCGTCCATCATCCTATGCGCCCTGATTCTTTCTGAAACTTTGGCGCTTTATAAATCATTTACTTACTTACTTACTTACACAAATACACTTGAAACATTAACCTATCATACACTGACACTGACAGCTCATGACAACCAATGAAAGACTAATTTAACAACTACTGTGTCTCTTTGGTCGAGTAGTCACACTAACTGAAAATTCTAAATACTAGTAAAACTGCTCAGTTATCTCCATATGGACTACCAGTAAACAACCTGTAATGTTTTATTCATACATGGCATCGGAGCTTCCATGTGGCCGAAATACTGTCTTAATAGCTTAATAGCCTTGATCTTAACAAGTATTTTAACTTTGCTTTTAATACATATATGAACTGCTTTTAACTAATTTTAACCATATATGGCACTGAATGGCCTATTTTATGCTGATGTGCCGTTAAGAAACTACTCACTCACGAAATACTGTCCCCAGAAAAGTTGACTTCGGTGGGTCCAAACTATGTAACTTAGTTGTTAGTTTACTAAAATTATCTGGACATTCTTGCAGTATGTGAAAGGAATCGCTGTTGGCACATTACTCTTCTTGTTATGATGTATCTATCCATTTGGGAGACACTCGCAATCCAAGTGTGAAGATGTCTGAAATTGTCCTAAATTCTGCAAGTTCTGACCTGTTATTTTTTGAGGGGGAGGTTCTAAATTATGGGACATGGACTATTAAGCTGAACACATTTTCAGTCATGTGGCCCAGTGTCGCAGTAACTGGGCAAGGAAGCTTGAAGATCTCGTTGCAAAATAAAACAAATACTAAAACATCAACAGCAAAACAAAAGACCAACTGGAACTACCATTCTGGGTAGCCTAAAAAACTATGTAGTGCACTGGCTCTAAATGGTCTTTGGGAATCTATCTGCTACAACAGCTCCAACACCAGTTTACATCTATGGTACACACATAAATATAAACACTGCAAGCTGTGCAGTGTATGTAGCACGATGTTGGCAGTCATCCAGCATCCGAATATGGCATAATTTAATGTGATTACATCATTTTAACGTGCAATGGCAACCTAGTTATGAGCGAGAAACCAAATTTAAAAGCTAAATCATTTGTAATTAAAATATCACTGACCTGCATGGATGCCGATGCCGAGAGTTCAGACTGTGCTGATGGCATGTCTTCCTCTGTGACGTTAGCAGCTGTGAAGTCTTCAGGTTTGAAGACCGTTCTGTTGTACGGCCAGATTCCAGTCATTTCAAAGCCACGTATGGACTTAACAGGTGTTGCAGTTTGCAGGTATGCCCTTCCAAATACTGCTGCAATCTCGTACACTGATAATCTCTTGCCGGGATTTGCCACCATCCAACTGTCTGCACTTCTGTTATATGCACTCTTCAAAGACTTGAAAAATGCCACATCCAGTGGCTGCAACTTGTGGGTGCTGTGAGGTGGCAACGTCAGGAGATGAATGCCATGCTCCCTGGCATAGTTAACTGCATCTAGGGTCTTGTGGCTGCGGTGGCCATCAAGAATAACCACATGAGGGTTTTCTTTTGAGCAGCAGGTGAACACTGCAAAAAGCTTCAACCAGTCTAGAAATAGACTAGCATCCGACCAACCACTATCACTTTTGCTGCCTATCGACTGTGGAGGCGCTCCAGCCAAAAGGGCCGCTAACATGCGCTTCCGAGGATAAATGAATATCGGCAGAAGATAGGAACCAGCTGCACTAAAAGCACAGATAACGGTTACTGTTGTCCCACGTTCTCCACTTGTCAGCTTCCCAACGGTACGAATGCCTTTGGTGGCCACAATCTTTGTAGGTCGCTGCACAGTTGTCACACCGGTCTCATCCATGTTCCATACAGCTGATGGAGTGAAGGTATGAGACTTCAGCAGCTCACTGTAGACGCCATGCTGAGCTTTCGGCATGTTAAATGCCATGCACGAGACAAGCTGGTCCCTTCTGGAACTCTGATGCTAAGATCTGAGTGGCGACAGAAAAACTGCTGTTCACAGCCACTTTAGCGCACACTTTGTCTTAGCTCAGCGCCACGACCGCGTCACGCCGGCGCTTCGCATTAACTCTTATTTTTAACCATCTAACATTTTTAACTACTCGTCACTTGTCACTAAATAGTTTACATTTTATAATTATGATTTTTCAACATTATTTGTACCACTGCTTACACGTTACACGTTACGTCTTCGCTTTGCCATCGGGAGTCCCACAGCGCTCTATCTGTGCTATGCATTGTCACAGTGGCGGAAGCATTTAATAGACTTGCACGTGCCGTCCCACTATAGATATCCGCTTCAGTGTACCTCGTAGAGTTTCTTATCAGTTGACTCCCGCAGTGTAACTTACGTAACCGTATACTTTTTTAAGCGCATCACAGCGTGTAATGTCTAGTCTGTTCTACACACTCATACCATATAATAATTTTTTACTGCATGTTTCTAGGTTTTTTACTTTTTAATATTACCCCTGCTATATACAACAACAGCAACACATTTTTATATAATATGTCATATTCATTTATTTCTGGCATCTACACAATGCTCATTGCCTCAAGGCTCTCGGAGTGTCCACAACTTGCTGCATTAGTGCAGATATCTGCTGCAACAAGTTGATTACGGCGTTTAGTGCCGTAGTTTCAGCCGTTTCCTCTACAAAGACTTCATCGGACATCGACGACTTCGACGACGACGATGATAGAGCCAGGTCGCGTTCCACTATAAAGCACACATACACATACAAATGTAATTATAAGTAATACACAACAATTTTCTTTAACTCAACTAAGTCACCTTCCTACCTTGCTTTTATGTAGTATAGTGCTGGTAAAAAAAACAAACACATCTAATCAACAAACTTCCTCTACGCTCAACTCATATGGGTAAACAAAACTATCACCTAGGTCAACTCAGCCTACATCTTTCTGTTTATAATGCCACAATTTAACCTGTGCTTAGTTGTATATGTTATCTCATACACCTGTAAATTTCATATACACTAATTATTTTATTCAGTCAACACGCAGCATTATTATTATTATTATATTATGTAAGCTTTAAATTTCACTAATTTGCATTGATAATTATAGTAAGTACATTTAATGCTAAAACTGTAGTACATTTAATAATTTTTAATAAACGAAAATTGTACCTTGCGAGTACTCTGGTGTACTCTGCTCTATGGCAGAATCAATGACCGTGGTGTCAGGACTGGCAGGTGTTGATGGAGGTGTTTGGCTCCACCCACTAGTAGGTGTAGACGGTGGTGTGGGTCCGTCTTCAGCCTCTATAATAAAAACAAACAATTATATTTTGTATACCTTTATTTTACATCTTTATTTTTACAAATATTTATTTTATTTACAATTACATATATAATGTACCACACTTAAAACTTTTTTGTTCTAAGCTTTCTGAAAATTGCAAATTGTAGTAATATTTTAGGTTAAAAAATGTACAAATTTAACTTACAGTTTAACTAAGCATAACTTAAACTCGTCTTCCCCTAAGTACTCTACAATTAATTTTAGTTGCGTTTACAGTGTGTTTTATTAAAACGTATACATTACTATTAGAATATATTTTTGCCATACCTCCAAGTAGACCATCACGACGTAATCTACTTTCTAACTCGATCCATTGCGACAAACTCGAATTATCACTCATCTTTCAATGCTCAAAATATAGAAAGGTCGCTGATTATAGACAAGCACAGCGCAGACAAGGAGATAGGCTATAGCACCCGTATAAATACTTTTCCCGTGCGTCCTGCTAGGCTCGCCTAGAAAAAAATTCAGGCATTGCGCCCGGCATACATGCTGTGATTTTTGCGCAATATAATGTAAGACTTGTAGTGAGGTGCGTAATGCGTGTATTATAAAAATATCACCTAGGCCTAGACAGAACCCTGAGGGACCCCAGACTGTAGTACTGTAGGCAGAGAACCAGTTGATCCCGACCGCACGTACTGAGTCCGCCCAGTGAGACGCAACCCAACCCAGAGCAGTGCCGCGAATGCCGGCGTAGAAGGGTAGTGTGGTTGACGGTGTCAAAAGCCGTCGACAAGTTGAGCATTACCAGAGCGGCAAAGTCGCCACGATCCAACGCCAGTAGAATGTCAGCCAAAACGCGAAGAACTGCAGTCTCAGTCGAATGATTGACACGATGTGCTGACTGCAGCGACGGCATTAGACCAGCTGACGTCAGATACGACAGCAGACGACGGGCGAAAATGCAACCAAACATTAATATAGGAAGAATTTTTAAAAAGAACCAATTCTGACTCACTGAACCAGTAACATGGCCAAGCTGTTTAGGCAAAGCAGATGGTCTTACTGTTGAATCTGAACGCGACAGAAAGATGTTTTTTAGCCATGCATTCAAAGAGTCACAAGTTGTATACAGTAAAACTTCGTTATAACGTACTTCTGGGGACCGGAAAAATCACTACATTATATCTGAGGTACGTTGTAACCAAAAAGAACACGTTCATACTTTAATTACTAATCCAAATACATGTATTAAACGTCTGATCATTCTTCTAGTACACAGTCTATAGTCCGTACTTTAGGCCTACTATTTTTTTAAAAATTGTCCAAGGTCATTTGGGTGGTGCAGTGAGACAGCAGGCTCGTCTTGGCATTCTCGCTGTTGCTGACGCCCAGCAGGTAACGCTGTAAAGTGTCCAAGGCCTCCATATTCTGTAAACGACCTGGGAGGTCGAGCGAGGTGCAGTCTCCCCTCTCCTCTTTCTCCTCGTCTGATGGTGTTGCGCTGCCTGGCTCAGCAGGCGCCGTCACTGCAACGATGATGTCGTCGTCGGTCGGTTGCCACACGTCTCCACGGTCCCATCGACAGCGACGCACTCATCGTCTGGGCGTTGAGTCAGTGTCTGTGGTTGTGTTCATGCTCACCAAGTGGCCATGCTGTGCTAGCCGGGTGGTCCATTCTAGAGTCTGCTGTATGCAGGACATTTGCTGGCCTGCGGACCCTAGGTGACGTCCGTAATAACCGAGGGTACATTACAGCCGATGTACGTTATATCCAGCAGACGTCCTATGCTAAAGTATAGGAAGCTGATGGGACTGTAGAAGTCAGTACGTTGTAACCGAGTGTACGTTTTAACCGAGTCCATTATAATGAAGTTTTACTGTATTTGTGTCTTACGATTTGCCACAGAAACAGCGAAACTTCATATGCTACCACTTTTTTAAACAGATCATGTGCAGTACAAGGAGGAAGTTTGGGTTGACATACAAAGCCCAATACACTGCTGTCGGTTGAAAATAGAGTTGAACTTAACACCATTAAAGCAGTCAGCATCGCTATTATTCAAATGGGTCACAGCTGCATCATATGACTGTGTTGTGCAAAGTTGTTTGTAACGTGCAATACATTCCCCTTTTCCAAGTCAAGTGTGGTTGCAAGTAGTAATACGTGGTGCAATATTAGACAAGCTCCACAGGGTATATTTTTGTTGCCCAGCTCTAGCTACTTATTTTATTGTTGAGACTAAATATAGACCAAGTTGCCGAGTTAAATATTCCGCGCACGCCGTGCGGGTTAAATATTCAGTGGTTCCTCACAACAAGTTTAGGAAATGGCTAGCCCACAGCTATATATTTTACTTCCTTGCTCCAGACATGTTCCATTTATCTCTTACCTGCATACATTCATCGTAAGTCAAATGCATAGCCTGCAGGACACTTTACACGACGCTAGAAAACTTCATTACAGCAGTCTGACATGCCCTCGAAGCAAACACTAATCACCAGGCAGATTTTTTAAAACACCAGCGCCAGTGATGGTTTGCCTCAAGGGCCTCTCTGTCAACCAGAGGTCTTCTGGCCCTACAAATATACAAAAACGCACACGGAGCAGGCTGATTTCTCGGTGTTTCCACACCGCTCTTTGCATTCGCTTTTGATCATCGACTACAGTTTCTTGTTTTTTACTAGTTTTTCTTTTGTAAATTTTACGTTTTTTGGGTTTTTTATATATTTTTTTTACTTTTTTAGGTATTTTTTTTATTTTTGTGTTGTTAAACTTGCTTTCACTACCATCACATTTTTTTGGCAACGGAAGACCCTAGATTGCACCCTCTTCCATTGGATCTTCTTCCAGCTGTTTACGAAGCCTTGCTTCCTCTTCACATGCCGCCTCATAAGCCGCCTCATTTTCCCGAAATATCTCCATTGCTTTTTTCGCGCTCTCCTTCGCTTTCATCATGTTTTGACAAGCCCGCTCTTGGCGATTTACTGCTCTAGCATGTTCCATGCGCGTAGAAGTCTTAGTCTTGGCAATTTTGCGCCTCTGCTCATCCAAAAACTCGTCAACAAAACATCTTTTTACGCCTCTCTGATCACGCTCCATCTTCCATCGTTTTTTAGAGGTGCTAGTCCACGCACGCTGTTTTTATAGGCCGAGGCGTCTCGAACATTCCTGAACATTCCAAAAACATCCAAGAGATGCACGCGTGTAAACGCTTAAAACGTTTCGGTATCGGTTTAGGGTCTAAGCGATCCCTCCAAGTGCACAATTACATACATATTGTCTGCGTTGTCTATTACACCATTTTCTATACTTCTAAAAAAACTATATTTTTTATAAATTCTCATTTAATACGATGAACTGCAATACAGCATCCAAACTTAAGAAAGCATACACAACATACGCGCATCGCTCATCGGAAAAGCTTCTTTCTTCTGACTGAAGCCAGAGTGGCTCCGACTAGGATCTAATGACTGGCGTGCTGCCATGCGTGACCTCTCTCCAGAATAGCTTCGACTACGATCTGATGTATTTTTGCACGGATAATTAGTTCTGTGTCATTGCTCTCTGCGTACAAAATTTTGGCGATGCAGTGCAAGGGAAACATTTTCAAATTTGGAGTTGGATAGACATAGGTAGGAAAATGTGCGTTTTTTTTCAAGGGAAAACTAGCCATACCTCGCCCTTTCAGATGAAATAATTATTTTTAAAATCGTCACACTTGGATGACCTTGAAGGTCAGTACTGCAACAGGACATGGTCCAGAATGATGTTCCTCATCAGCCAGTTCATCAAAAGCAATGTCAGTGCACAGTGGAGCATCAGTATCACGATAAATAACTTTACCGCAGTACTCGCCATGTGCTATGCATTTTTCACATGCCTAGTACCCAGAGTGACATTTAACACCCTTGACGAATGCTCTGGCAGGGGCGTCACATACAAATGAATGTTTACACTGTATTCTTCATGAGATCAGACGTTTCTCCAACAAACTCTGAAAGAAATTCCACTGCATCTGCAGGTTTCTCATTTCCTTGGTAAATACCAACTACAAAAGGTTCGCCATAAGCAGGATTTTTCAATAAGCACAATACAGGCCACAACGACAAATTGGAACTTGTAAACAATGGCATGCCATCAATATTAAACTGCAGTTCCAAGGATGAAGTTTAAGGAAGTGGGCCATTTTTGAGCAATTCCTGCAAACCCTTTGCTAAGCCTAAGTGACAATAATCCCAATGTCTAACTTTGCCTTCCAACCATTCCAATCCACAACCAGCATTGGCCCAATGCTTCATGGTTTGGTGGGGTTGTCAGTCTGGTCTTAAATGTAGAGAACGATGTCCAATGCTCAGTGCAGCTGAACATACACAGAATGCACAAAATCTTTGTTCTTTTCACTCAAGTGTGTCATCACTGCCTGGATCTCATCTGCCAAGTTAGATGTACTCTTCGCATTGTTCCCCCTAAGCTTTAACACTGTGGCATATCTTAATCTTTACTATTTTGTATCAGTAAGCTTTTCAAAGACTGGGTCTCGTGTCACCACTTTGCTGCCAATTTTTCCAACCTAACCTTACTCACAGAAGCACAACATTGAACGTTACGGCCAACCGGGGACCTCATTCTCGGCACAAAAACACGGGTAGTCACAGACCTCACTATAACATTAGACCATTAGCCCAGCATGCTTTATTGTAAAGTAAATCTTTGATGCACCAACACAACAGGTAGCATAAAATGCCCCCATACTGAACTTTAACTCTTCCTTCATCTTTAGTCGCTTGCAAACAACTCCATTTCTTCCTGTTTTAGGTGTTCCGTGAGTTTTTTTCAGTCGTCTGCTAAAACCTCATCTTGATTCCCAGCTCACTCTCAGTGGTAAATTTCTTGGTCTGATCTTTGATTGTAAGCTGTTGTTCATACTTCATCTTCATTACCTCAAGGAAAAACGTCTGAAAGCTATAAATCTGTCTGATGTGAACAGCATACCTTGCAGCGACTAGTTGGTTGCTGTTTACCAGCTGTGGGTGGCAGTGACTTCGGGAAATGTTGTGCAGTCAGTCTCAATGGGTTCACATCATTCTGAGATGGGCGACCTCGACGTTGGTGTTGTTCTGGCTTGTGATACTCAGAAATTAGTCTCTCAATCAGTAGATGTCTCAATTCAACGTGTGACATTGAATTGCTGCCATTGTCTTTCTTGTATAGTATATAAGCATTCAGTACAGCAAGACACAGCAGGTTTTCCTGAAAAGCTTTTTATACCATACTTTATGCCTTTTTCTCTCGGCTGGATATGTCGTGAGCACCTTATCAACTGAATCAACAGCACCCATGCTGTTGTTGTAGTCCACAATCACCACTGATTTGTTTTTCTTTACACCTCTCTTTTCAACCTCTGACATCGATTCATCATGGTACATGGACAGCATCGTCACTTCCTTTTTGTCGTGCCACTTCAAACTCATCAGTTCCTTAGGCGTATACCGTGCGCACCGTGCTTCCTCGTGGTATTTTCACTTTGAGTTGTGCAGGCATATGTGAGCTGCTCCAGCAAAATGAGTCACATGTCGCAAAAAATACATATTTAAGTTTTTCCATATCTGTAATCTACAGTCAATTACCTTCAAAATGACATATAATAGTCCCATGTGCAGTGCGTATAATCCCGACTATTTTGTGTTACAATGTTGAAGGTGTAGATAGCTTAATTACGAGAAAACGGCTCCGAAAGTCAAACGTGAGGGTACTCACACATACTCCATAGCAACGCACCTCATTTATCAAGATATACAAACAAAAGTTTCCACACATATGTAAATATGAATTGCCTACAAGGTGCATATAAATTTCGTGATGTACCTGCAGTCATGGCAATAACAATGCTTTTATGAAACAACAAATGTAAAACAATTTGCATAAAAATGCAAATTATGTGCATGTGAACACAATGGACAGAAAAACTAGCACTTAGCAAAAAATCTCAACAGCAATGACTTGAAACTAAAAAGTAACAAATACTGCAAGATACTGACTAGCCGTGTGTATATTAAAGTCACAGTAAATGACTAAGTTATGCTTAAGTAGAATAATATTGCATGAAGTCTTGTCCACACACACATCATAAGCAGTGTCAAAGTGACAATAGTGGATAATATTAACAAGCATGCAAACTGTACAAAGACTCAGCACAAAATATAGTACCAAGCAGAAAACATTCAGTAGATCAGTCAATTTCAGCTATATGTATTTCTCATTTTTCTGATCTATGTGGCCAGATCGAGTAGCTTGTTGTTTGGGTTGATTTTCATTCACAGAGTTAAGGCCAAAGGTCTGTACCTTTCGTTTCTGTTTGTCTGATTTTTCGCAAGCCTGCTGCACAGCTGCAGCATTAGCTCCAACAAGCAAGAACTCAGCCTCATTAGATGGCTTTGGACACACACTATTCCGAGTAGGTTTACTGAAAACGTGAATGTCAGTAGTTTCAGACTCAGTTAATGGCTTTGGACACACAATGTCCTTGCACGATTCTTTACAGAAATCTCGTATGCTGTTAAACAGATACCACTGCCAGGCAGAGCTTAAGCCAGGTGATGGAATTACAGCTGGCTGGCCAATGACACTGTTTGGCGACGGAGATAGTGCCTTTCCTCGGGTGAATCACCATGAGTAGTAGATAAGCACCATCCCCAGGACCAAATTTTTGGGCTACCACTCCCAGGACAAATTTATTGGGCTGACAGTTGACGGACATATTTTTGGACTGCCACTCCCAAGCCAAAACGTGCTGGCAACCCCGCCCACACTGCATCCTGCTAGCCGCATTAGCTTCCCAAGCCCAAATTTTTGCACTACCACTCCCAAGCCAACAAACTATAGTACCACTCCCAAGCCACCAAACTGGGCTGCCACTCCCAAGCCAAATTTATTGGACTGCACGTTGACAACCAGATATATTATACTGGCCAGTCGTTCCTTTAATTCCTACGGACTGGTATAGGACACCAGTAATTATTCTTTCATGCATCTAGGCTACTACTGACTATATACATATGGCGGCGAAATCATTCTTGCCTTACCATCTCTATAATGCATTGTCTATAGGCATTGTCCTTCCTCTGTATCCGCCGAGTTATTATTTTCCAGTCAATGCATTCGTCTTACTGTACACGGCAGCAGCATGCCGGCGCATACAAACATCTATAGGTCTGTAACATCTATAGGTATGTAACGTTATACGCGTCCTTCATCTTTCATGCATGCATACATGTGCATCGCTACAATATGCCTGTGTCTATTCAATAGTCTCTGTACGTGCGTTGCCGTTTCTACCCTGCAGTCGCCTAACACGCCACATGGCACAATTATAGTATATCAATTGTACGCCTTTTTCTTCTTCTCAGTACTGTCTTTTTCAAAAGTTCTTTGCCGATAGCTGTACCTACTTTTAAGCCATGTACGTTGCTACTGGTCAAGGCTTCTTTTTAATCCTTCTTATTCGTAGGGTAAACTTTTCAAAATAACACCTATAGGGTGGCGTGGCAGCTCGTCACTCTCGCCTATACTTAGTTATTATATTCAACGTCTTTTCGCCTGCTTTCTTTCTTTCACAATGCCGCGCTGTAACCGCTTTTTGCATTCCTCCGGCACTTCAGTTATTGCTAGTGCAATTTCTTCAAAATAACCTTTAGCCTACCAGCCTGTACTTGTTGTAAATAACCAATCATAGGCCTAATTGGCACTAAGTCAGCGCTTTTCAGGCGCTTATAAAACAAGCTGTGCAGCTGTCACATATCGCACTTTCTTAGCGACTGTCATCCGTGCAACATCGCTCAGGCTTTCAGTGTATACATATCTGTCAGTGACGTCGTCTATAAACTATAGAGGTATGAAACTCGTTCTAATATTTTTCAACATAACTCTTATAGTAAATTAATACTACTATACCTACTTTTGATTACGGGTGTACTAAAGCCCTGCAAATATTTAGCAACAGTAGCAGTAAATGTCAATTAACAGTGTTTTATTTTTTTTTCTTCGCACACGCACACACACACGCACTACCACTACGACTAAATGTCTAGCGTCTTCCGGCACCATACAACACGTCACCGCCATCACACAGTTTCTAATAGGACGTGTCTACCAAGGCCTTAATGACGCCTTAATGGCTTCCAGCGCCAGGCGACGTCGGTTCCGATTTGCCGTTTTCATGTCTTGACCATCGCCATCTCTCAACGAACTGGCAGCGACCAGCATCTTCCATATAGCAGATGTCAGCTGTGCTGACGACGCAGTGACCAAACTTACCGATGGTAATGATGACGCCGACGACGATGCGAAGGACAGCATCAGCTGCTCCTGTCCGCCTGCGCCATAGGTCCATCCTGCATAAAAAAAATCAACATGCAAATACTGTATATTTAAGCAAAACAGAAAAACTATAACGTCTTCCGGCACCATACAACACGTCACCGCCATCGCACAGTTTCTAATAGGACGTCTACCAAGGCGTTAATGACGCCTTAATGGCTTCCAGCGCCAGGCGACGTCGGTTACGATTTGCCGTTTTCATGTCCTGACCATCGCCATCTCTCAACGAACTGGCAGCGACCAGCATCTTCCATATAGCAGATGTCAGCTGTGCTGACGACGCAGTGACCAAACTCTCTCTTCCTTTTCCTCTTGCTGCTGCTGTATCTGTCGCCGTCGTATCAGTGCGCCCGCCCTCATTATCCGGCGGCGATGGTGATGATGCCGTCGACGATGCGAAGGACAGCATCAGCTGCTCCTGTCCTCCTGCGCCATAGGTCCATCCTGAATAAAAAAAAATCAACATGCAAATACTGTATATTTAAGCAAAACAGTGCAATAATTTTTATAAGTATGTATAGGCATAATTATACACATACGTTTGCGTGCTGTATAACTAATTTCATCGCTATTTATTACACTTATAATCGTGGTTTTGCGCATGCATGCATGATGCATATGTACATTAATCTGCACGGCTGCTGTATAATTAGCATAATCCGTTTGCGCGTTAATCGCAGTGTGTTTTCCAAGGCAAAACCACAGTTATAAGAGTATTTTTTATAAGAGTATTTTTGCGCATGTATACATACATTTGCACATCAATATAAAAATCACACGCGGCTGTATAAGTAATTTCGCGTCTTGCGCAGCTGCCGTATAATTAGCATAATTCGTTTGCACCTTAATCGCAACAGGTTTTTCCTATTCAAACCAAAATTGTAGTTATAAAAGTATATAAATATTCTTTATAGAAACAAAGCAATTGTTAACTCACCATGACCGTCGTCGCCGTCTGGACTCAGAGGCGTGAACGCTGCGTGTCTATGCACGTTCGGCGCCATCGGAGGTGTGCTAGACGACGACGTCGACGGACTTTCTGCAAAACCCATAAAATAATAGTACCATTTACAACTAGTGTTCGCATTTATTTATATGCAATAAAACTGTAATATCTACAGGGTGGGCTATGCAAGTTCGCCCCATTTTTGCCTACAACATTCTAAAACTTTTGACATATCACACGCCTTTCTACGGGTAACCATTGCTGAGTTATCAATGCTCATCAGTCCATCTGTTATAAGAAGCACAATTCTCAAGATTCCCACGATCCAGTGCCGTCAAACTTCTGTAGTGTAGTGTAGGCGGCAGATATCCCAGGAATCCTGAGATACCTGGCGGCCGCACCCAAGGATAAATTAGACAGACGCAGCCGCTGAGCGTTGTGTTGAGAGCTGCGGCATTCTTGTATAAAAGACCAGTGTAGCAGTGGCAAGCAGCAGTTAGTGGCTGTTCGTGTTTACTAGCGGACCGATTTGTACATAGGACCTTTTGTCGCAGTTTTTTCGGGTATTAGGGTGATCAGAAAATGCGTATTGTATTTTTTATTAATTTCGTTATAAACAATGAATGATGGAATTTGAACAAGCGTTTTCGGAACCGTTTTACAACTGTCTCATGAGTCGTCGTTATTCCGAGATGAACTAAGAAGGAGTTAGTTCATCTCGGAGCTAGATTAAAACGTAGGCCTAACAAAGGAAGACTAAAGTTAAATTAAAAATAACAAAAGATTTAATAACAACACAGTGTGCAGCATGAGACCTTGGCGGGATCGAATGTCAGTTTGGGGCGGTATAATCTAAAATATCACCAAATTCCCCATAGCCTTAAGTCAAACATAATAGTAGCTTAATACGGAAATGTCCAGATCTTGTCGTCAGTGCTTTTACTGGATTATCTCTATCTGAAGAATCGCCATCATCGGATTCATCATCATCATTCGGTGAAAGATCTCCTCTGCGTTGCGGGCGACGTGGTCTTCGATTTCGTCTTCTGCGGTTATCACTGTCTTCGTTACTGTCGTTATCGTCACTACTCGGCGGTGAACCATTATTTCGAGTTTGCCTGGAATTATTTCTGTGCTGATTGCGGTTATGTTGCAGCTACCGAGATGTATCTCTTGACCTTCGAGATCTGTAGTCTGATTGTTCACGACGTCTTTCTCTGCTGCTAGTTTGTTCTTTTGATCGGCTGGAGGGTCCAGTTTCTGGCGATTTACGTCGTCTTCCAGAAGCTTGTCTTCATTTTGTTTCAATGTATCATCCGTCTGAACGTGGAAGTGTTTGACTGTCATTATTTGACTATGTACGCTGAAGGCGAGAGCGTGGAGGTATTCGCAAATCTACTTCTGGACTTCGTCTTCTTTCTGGCGGTCTATCCAAAGCGATCTCAATATCAGAGTCAATGCGCCATATTCTGCGGTCAGGCGGTCGTGTATTTCTTGTTGCTTGGCTCTCTCTCTCAACCAAAAAACAGGAAATCTCTTGTCGTCCTTGTGGGCGTTCAGTATCTTTGTGAGATGGAAATCCTGGTCCTATTTTCTGGCTATTACCTTCGTCCATCATACTCACGTCTGGCATCGGCAAAGTCGTTTTTCCATACAAAGACTTCCAATGAGAATTAACACGAGAGGTAGTAGCGGCCATCCAAGACTGCGTTCGATCTCTTTCTCCATTAGAAGTGGCAGAGCCTCTATGGACAATCAACGATTCAGATAAAGGCAAGTCTCTTGCGTCATGGAATTCATCCATCAATCCAGTTCTTTCATTCAGATATTTTGATGCTACTGTCGTATATGCCTGTTGACATTCTCTTTCAGTTGTCAGAAATCTTCTCTTCTCTTCCATATTCTCAGCAAACGACCTGTGCCCCACGTTGGTCGCCAGTGTCGCGCACTTCCGCCCGCCAGCTCGGACGCACTCGGCGCCGACCTCAGCACTTTTGCTGGTTAGCTCAGTTCTCGCAGGGTCGGGCTGCGGAGCGGGCGTGGACAATACAATTCCTTCAGAAAATATGGGTCCGTAGGTCGTGGTCTGGAAGGTGGCGTTTCCGCTACTGTTGCTGGACTGAAGGTCCGAGAATTCACAGGCGTGCGACAGTTATAATAGTTTATCGTTTCTTCATATGGTTCTATGTCTGTTTCCATTCTTTTTGTGCTGATTTATTGATTTATTGATGTTTTTTTCTTTTTTTGTTGGAGTTATTCTTCTTATTATTTTGATCGCTTTGTGTTGAAATGATTCTTTTAATCTTTTTATTCTCCAACTCACTAGGCTAATTAACGAGCTTTTTGTTTTCAGGAAAGACGCCTATTCATAGCGTCGTTTAATCAGGTGCACAATAATACAACACAATAATATTATTGTGCACAATTTGTGCACAATAATACAACAGTCGTACAGATGTACGTTCGTTACTTTTGTCCCAAGTTCCAACAAATATGAGTTGTAAAAAAAGAGCAGTGTTCCCGGCCACTTTTTTAGACTATGTGTTCCCGGCCAAATTTATCGGCTAGGTGTTCCCGGCCACATTTTTAGACTGTGCGTTCGTGGCCAAGCCAAACTTGCCAGCGCGTAGGCAACCCCACCCGTCCGCACTGTGGCCTGCTAGCCGCAGTAGCTGATGTAGGCAATTTTGTGCACTATATAAACCATGCGTTTCCTATCCTGTCTATTCATACAGCCTGCTATAGAACATGCGTGGTTATTATTTGATGTGGCGGAAATGCGGCGGAAATCACGCATGTCTTAGCATCCGTGCAACAGTGTTCAAAACTTGCCTCTAGCAACGCGTGTTTGTTCATTATGCGTGTCGACGCTATACAGGTCAGTCAGCTGTTTCCTATACTT
>Ga0209367_1006538_pt1 | contig 16107 bp, 19 predicted proteins | sample WorMetLIZISLAND2_FD_187412 | JGI IMG/M metagenome (GOLD analysis project Ga0209367, IMG submission 187412) | Marine gutless worms symbiont microbial communities from Max Planck institute for Marine Microbiology, Germany - Olavius geniculatus... ... | reverse complement strand
CCCCCCCCCCGAAAGACAGAAACCTAGACAGAAATTGTGGCTTTGTATTATAACAGTTAGGACGTCGGACTTGCGATCGCGAGGTCGTGGGTTCCATTCTGGGTTGGGTCGCTATCAAGTAGTTAGTACCTGGATGGGTGACTGTCCGTGAACAGGTAAACAATCTAGGTATCTAACCAAACACAAAGGTCAACTCAGCCTGCCATTTCTCTGGGGTAGGTTTATCGAGTACCGACCTGTCTGGTTGAGGTTATGGGGGCGCATTCACCTGTGTCGGTGGCAGGTAAGGTGACGCTTCGTAGCTCTGAGATTGGTTTTCTATGTAGAGCTAGGCCTACCACTGAACCCTTTGCTCCCAACTGTTACGCTTAAATATGTTCCCATTTTACCCCATCCGCTCCCCTGACATTGGCGGGAACAGATTCCACTTGTTGTGGAATTTTTTAGAGTGCTTTGAAGTCAGCTTGGCCAACTTGGAGAGAGTTAACTATAGCTGTCAAATTGTCAATTCCGATCTAATCTGTCGTAGCGGCAATGGCGTCGTGGCCAGGGGTTAGGGGGTGGGGTAGGCAATTGCCCCCTCGTTAAATTTTAGACTGTCGGAAAATTTAATTTTTGTCGGAAACATTTTGGTCCAAAAATGCAAAATTTGGAACTGAAAACTTCGATTTGGGAAAAGTTTTTGGTAATTCATTGAACACCTGTAATTTTTTTCTGTTGGAAATTTGGGCTGTCTGTTGGAATTCTGTCGGTAATTTACAGTGTCTGCAGTGTGGGAAAATTGCAGCTTTTTTGTCCCGCTAACCCATGACACCGCTGGTAGGGGGGTTATTTGTCGGGAGGGGTGTGGGACACGCGTGGAAGGTGGCTGTCTAGTGTCTAGAGCCTTTCCAGGTGTTATGCTGATAAACAGGTCAGACTTACAGGCTCAGTGCTGGTAGCCATATGTAGGCTTTTGTCTGTCTTCATCCTCTCTCATCTGCTGCTGCTGCTGCTGATGATGATGATGATGGGTGTAAGTCATTAGCCTGTGGGTCTTTTTTCACGCACTGGGTGGTTCTTTCACTTATATAGTAGCCACCTGTGTGGCGATAAAGCTGCAATAATTTTACGTGCAATAAGTTTCAAATTTAAAAGTTTTTTTCAGTTGTGTCAACGCCTAAATTATTGCATTCTTTGATTTTGTGATAACTAGGCTAAAATTGTTGCAGATTTTTGTATGGCTTTAGTATTAAATCATGGTTTTCTTGCACTTATATAGTCGCCGCCTATTGGACGTCAACAGAGTGTATGAAAATGTAAAATTTTACGTTCGGATTTTTATGCGTCACCATTTGTGATAGTTTGTATAATGTAGCAGATTGTCACCAAAGGCTATGTTGCGGCGAAGTTAGAAACGTAAAATAAATGTATTATTTCATAAACTCTTGTTTCATCCTGTGAGTTTATTCACAAAGATAAAGGTTGTTTTGCTTGTTTTGTCTTACACAGATGAGAGAGAAGAGATTCAGAAGAAGACGTTCACAAAGTGGCTGAACGCACGTCTGACGTCACACGGCGCTCAGCCAATCAGTGAGCTGTTCGACGATCTGCGTGACGGCTCGCTTCTGCTTAGATTGCTGGAAATCCTCACGGGAATTCCACTCGTTAGTCATTCACATATTTTATTTGGGCTTCCCACATCATTTAAAGTAATTTTTCCTTTATTCAGAACTTACTTGAAAAGACAATTGATTCTTGAAAGACGTTGAATTCAAGTTATCATGACCTTGAAAGTCGTATAGAATCTTCGTGACTTGTAGTGTTAACTTTACAAAAACTAGTGACTAATTAACTGCTAATTTTGATTGAAAGCTAGCAATTGTGATTGCCAAGGATTAGTTTCCTTATTAGCAAAAGTTATAAGCTCTGATGAATGCGCTGAGTAACAAATATTGTTTTTTGACCCAGTCTTGTAGGCAGCCTAAAGTTTTGACTTTCCTGGAGAAACAGATTTTTGAGATGATTTCGGATGTTTGTTATTCTCTCTGTTCTTAACGTTTATATTGACGTGTTTTTAATGGAAATTTTTATGTCAAAAATTCGTATCGGTTTGTGCAAAAAATTTATGTCAAAGATGCTTGGTAATTGGGTGTCACTGGCTCATTGCAATGTCATTTTTCTTTCCTCAATTAAAGGTTGAAAGTAGGTTCCAGTACCCTGATAATTCCAGTCGGGTACCTGGTTCATAAAACTGGTAAGCTGCAAATCACTAGTTATTTGGTGTGTATATGCATAGAAACCAGAAGTTGGTCGCATGCGGCTGCACCATCTAAACAATGTAAACCGTGCAATTCAAGTTCTTGATCAGCAGTGCCCGGTATGTGGCATACAGTGTAATATGAAAATGCAAAAAATTTGTTGTGGCATGTGACATTTTTATGTGGCAATGTGGCATTCCGATAGGCCACATTGTAGGTCTTACAATGTCTGTCTGTCTGTTTCACATGGCTTTTAACCCCTAAGCAAAAAGTCACCGAAGGCGAAAATTTGTGTGAATTTTTCTTCAGCAGCAGTAAATGCCAAGTTTTACTTTTTTGTCATTTTAAAAATGCCAGTGACAACCATTGTGCACCAGAGAAAGAAAAAAACAATGCAAGGTTTTCTGAACTAGCCTGTGCTTTTTTAGTGGCTGTTCATAGTAATTGAAATCTTCGATGTCGGTATTGAGTAGGCCGTATTCATTTGTTGAATAACCTGTGTATATTTAGCAGATTGCTGTCTTTATTAGCTGACGTTTTGATTACTTGTTGTTTTTTTGGAAAGATCTTAGCAAATGAAGAAGGCAACAGAGGTTACCAAAACGTCTGCAGTTTAAATAATAAATATTGTAATTTGATAAATTTATGTAGCATATTGGTCAGTCTTTCAATGGGTGAGTTTATTGGTAGAAATTCATTTGTTGGTTTGTTATTTAGACTAAACTTGTGAACATCAGTAGCGATGACATCGTCGATGGTAATCCAAAGTTGACTCTCGGTTTGGTGTGGGCCATTATTCGGCATTGGCAGGTAAAAGTATCTAGTTCCTAAGATCCAGATTCTGATATCTAAATCTAATTTGTGCGGTTTTAGTTGATGCAAAATTTAAAAAAAAATAAAAAATCGTTTTTAATGGTTATAAATTTAGTAATTAATTGGCACATAATGGATTATGTGGTGCATGGCGGATAGACTGATTTGAATCGATAAGATTTTTTTATTGAACTACAGTGTTTCTTAACTTATAGATTATTTGCACATGAAATGTGTTTCTTGTGTTCTCCAAAAACCTGTAGGGGTAGGTTTTTTATAATCCATGTTTTTTTAAATCTTGGGTATTGTTTGTGTAAACTAGAAACTGATGTGTTAACATGGATTTGTTGTAGATGGAGAATGTGTTAAAGTCAGTTACAGGAGACCAATCGACTGTTGAACAGGCGCTTCTTGCCTGGTGTCGCAAAACCACAGAGGGGTAAATAAATGTCATTTTTGGTCTGCCTTATTTCATGGACTTTTTTTTATACTTTTTGTCAATTTTGTGCATTATTGGTAGTTACTTTTTTAACGTACCTTCATGTAAAATAATAAACAACTGGTGCAGCAATACATGTACTTTGAAAGTACACCACAAAAATGATGATGATGATCATGATGATGATGAAGGACGAATCAACTTTAGCGTGGCGTTAAGTCTTAAGACTACAAGGACACGTAACAATAAACTTAAACAGTGAAGTCACGTAATAGTTAGTAGTCAGTGCAATGAGACGTTCTTAGTCATGTCTGTAAGACCGGGCATAAAGTTCGGTTTTCAGTCTGCTGCGGAAAACTTGCAATGACTGCGATGGCATTTTAAGAAGGTAATCAGAAAAAAACGTAGTGTATGCACCCAAGCCAGTCGAGTTTTCTTTTTTGGTCCAACAAGGGTTCGTCAGTGATTAAGAATTTAAGAATATATAACAAATCATTATTGTGATGTCTGATACTTCTCTGAGTGAATTACGCCGCTTTATGGGAGTTTATATTTGGTAGATTTCAGTGTCGTAAAGTGTTGGAAGATAGAACGTTCGTCTGTTTGCTGCAGGTATCGAGACGTTGAAGTGGTGGACTTTACGAGCAGCTGGCAGGATGGACTTGCATTTAACGCACTCATTCACAGCTACCAGTGAGAACTGATTACTTTGTTTATTATTATATAGTCACTACTGAGATCCAAAAGCATACTTGTTTACTGCATGACGAATTTATTGCAAATCAGGGTATAGCCACCATGAGTTGTCTGTCTGTCTGTCTATTTGTGACATTCATATTTCTTAGCCATGTAAGTTGGGTTACTTAGAAAGTGATTATGTGAATAATTAGCTTAAGGTTTTTGCTGTTTTGACCCCAACATTGGTGACTTTTTTCTAAGAATAAATACTTTTTAAAATATGGATCTGGGAAATAAATCACCGGTGGTTTAATTCATTTATTTATCATTAGTTTGATGTATGATATCGCCCCAAAGCACATTTGCAAACATAAATGACCACACTGTGTGGTTCATGTGCAGTCTTCATAGGGCACTTTTGTTATAATTACAGTAAGCTTGATCCAAGGTTAGGTTATTAACTTATAGTGATAATGTTTGGCGTTTTTATGTTGATACGTTTTTACTCGCAAACTTTGGCCTGGTTTTTACAGCTTACCTTGACATTGATTGAGAATTGAATTTAACTGACTGTTTTTTTGCGTTAAATGTTCAGTCCTGAACTGTTTGACTACAATCAGCTGATTGGTAAAGACACAACATCGACTCTGCTACATGCTTTCACTGTGGGTCAGGATCAGTTGGGTATTCTACGACTGCTCGATCCTGAAGGTCAGCAATTCACAACTTTTCTCTTGTTGTTTCGGAAGTAAATTGTTAGTGATTGAAGTAGCATCTTTTTGGGGTGGGGTCTAACTTATGAAATTTCCAAAGTAACTTTCTACAGACTCGATGAAAATTTTTACAAATGTGACTTTCAAAAAACTGTAAGAAAACTCAGGAATAATTTGCAAATACATTATGCATATCTTAGGACAAGTTACAAAGACCAGTTAGCTGACTCATGATATAAGCAGTAAAGAAAGGAAATGGTGAATGCAAGTGCAGTTTTAGCTGTGATAAAGAAAAAATGAGTTTCTAACTTTGAAGTACTTAAGAATATTTTTTCAAAATCTTAAGAACATTTTGAATGTGCTTCATTAATTTGTCTTGACATTGATTTGGTAGCTGATTTGGGCATGGTCTAGGCTACTGGTAATTTATGTTAAGTTCTGTTGAGCTAGTAGTGATGATAATTGTTTTAGATGTGAACGTTGAACAGCCAGACAAGAAGTCTATCATGATGTACCTTATGTGTTGCTATGAAATACTGACTGCCAAGCACAACAACGACCACAACAACGTGAGACTGTGTAGTTGTAGCTGTAGTAGTAGTGATGGTGGTAGGGTTAGTAGCAGTAGTGTCGCAGTGGTAGTCGTAATAGTATCGTAATGTACCTGGTGTGCTGGCTGCCAAGCATTCATTGGCACCGTCAGTAATTTTAGTTGTAGTTGTAGTGGTATTGTAGTACTATCTAGCACTGAGAAGAACTGGCTGCCAACTGCCACTGTATTAACAACAATGTGAGAATTAGTACTGATTTTTTTATATGACAATTAATCCCTTTATCTTGCAATAAGATTTGTTCAACTATATTCAGAATGTGTTACTTTTCTTGTAGTTGCTTTGTCTTGCATTTTTTGGTGTTCTTATAATGCATTTTTATAGCTCTGAGCATTGTATATTACATTTGTTCCATATACTTAATTACTTCGTGATTTTTTGTGTTTAGTGGCTTTTAAGTGAAGAAAATTGTACACCCCTATTTGACAAGGACTCGAAATTTAGTGCATATGTTTTAGGGTGTATTTCCAGTGAAACTGTTGATGGGTGTTATTCAGGGTGTATTTCCATCGCTGTCGTCACTAGACAGCAGTGCTGCTGCTGAGACAGACGTTGATGTGACAAACTTTGACGAGGTGATTGAAGTGATGTTGGCATGGCTACTGGAAGCTGAAGATGCTCTGTCCAACCACAACTCAATCTCTGATGATGTCGTAACCGTTAAAGAACAGTTTCAGAAACATGAGGTACTTGAATCCCATAGCATCATTTATTACCTACCAGTTGTAATAATCCCGGAGTTTAGATACTTGGTACAGTTTTTCACAGAGATAATTGGATATTTTTCAGCAACTTTTTTTGTTAATTTTGCCAATTTTTGTCAGCAAAGCTGAGGCTCTTTTGTTTCACATTGAATTAATTTGCTGAGCGGCTGAATGGGTGACTATTTCTTTTCATTAAATGATGTCTCAGGAAGTACAGTAGATCTGAAATTGAAATTTTACACATAGTCTGTTTACTTTAGCCTTCAGTGTTCTGCACTTAGGATAGGTCTGCGCCGTCACAGCTTTTCTGATTCTTAGTGACAATGTGGCAATTGCTGACATAGTATAAAATTGTTTTTAGCTTAGATAAGTAGAGTTATGTGAAAGGATGATGTTTTTGTCTGTATTTTGCCTTGGCTGATGCTGCACTGAGGATGAGTGATGGAAGAAGGAACCTTACTTGTAAAACAGTTCATTTGAAATTTGCGGATGATGCTGCACAAATCTCAGTAGTTTGATTTCACACGCTAGTTTTATTTGTGTAACCAGTTGCTATTAACATTGCTTTGCAGTGAAGTATGTTGATGTGCTGTTGAGAAACCACTCGGTTACCTACTGCACAAAGTACGTTTGTTTTTAGGAGTTTATGATACGTCTGACGGTGGAACAGAATCGGATTGGTCAGATTCTGCAGGCTGGTTCTCTGTTGCTGAGTGACAGCTCGACTGCTGATATGACCGCTCGGCAGATTGAAGCTCAGATGTCACTGCTCAATGAACATTGGGAAAAACTACGAGTTCAGGCAATGGACCGACAGGCTAGGTATGCCACCATACAATGTTATCAATTGCAGAGATGTCACATGTTTCATTTCATCTCACTGAGTTGTGTTTTTGGCTTATCACATTAATCTCTGGTATTATAGTGTTAATCCAAATTTGCCTGGAAAGTGGCCATTAAGGCTGTGGTATTGTGTGTAATATAAACTTTGTCGTTTAGCAAATCTTGCGGAAAATTTATCTGAGTTGAAGTCTTGTTGAAGAAGATATAATAGGCTGTGGTTACAGGTAAACATTGTGAATTTTTTATGATATTTGTAATTTACAGTCTATCATAAACGTGTTTAACATTGCAGCTTTTGTTTCAATACTGTACTGGGCAACTGGGACCTTTTATAGTTAGGGATGCTAGTTATATGTGATCGCATATTTTGCCAAAATCTGCATATCGCATATTTCTCTGCATGCATATAATAGCATTTTTAAATCACATACGTGAAAATTATCGCATATATTCACACATATGCCGCATATTTTCGCATATGCGATCACATTTTTTTCAGCACTTTTTTGTCCAACATTGTTTTAAGACCGTTAAATATTTTTGGCTTCAAACTGGTATTTACAATTAAGCGTTAAATGATTTAAGTTGAAAATGTCAAAAATATGTAGAATAGGCTTATTTGTGCTCATGATTATGATTCTCCGTCACTCGAAGTTGCATATGCTGGAAATATGCGGAAAAATATGCTGCATATGCAGCATATATGCCACATATATACGCCGCATATTTCGCCAAATTCCACATATTTTCCCGCATATTTTGCCTCAAAAAGTTCTGCATATTTTAGGAAAATTCTCTGCTATAAACCAGCATCCCTATATAGTACAGTATGTTAAATGTATGTACTGAAAGTAAATAATTGATTTTGTCATTTTTTCCTAAAATTGCAATCAGGACGACTGGTGCGTGATACATATGTAGTATTGCATGAGTTTGTGTCCTGTAAATGTCGTGTTTATGATTCATTGTGCTTATTTGCCATAGTCCTCGTCTATGTTTCACACCCAATGCATGTTTTTTGTGTCGATGTTTAGGCCCACCATGTAGATTCACTTTTATGATGCATTAGTTTTTCTGTGTATATGTTGTATGATCTGATGATTATGCTGCACTGTACAGTTTGATTGTTAGGAACAATTGTTAGGTGATATTTTAAAAAAATTTTACAGGCTAGTTTATTTGCCAAATTCCATGGCTCCTGGCAGTTGTTCTTTATCCCATGGCAGCATCCTATTTACTAAGTACATTGCAGGCTTTCTGATGTATTTGAAGTGTGGAGACTTTTATAACTGTGTGTATATACTCTGTTTCCGTTGATGTAGGTTACAGGCTATATTGCTAGCATGTTTTAGATTGTGGTTTAGTAGTGTAATGGTTAGTATGTTGGACTTGTGATTGTTAGTTTGTTGGTTTGACTCCCGGTCCTGTCGCTATCATGTGGTTGCTACTTGGACTGGGGACTGTATATGTGGAGAAGTAAACCATCTCAGTTAATAACCAACACCAAGGTCAACCCATTGCTCCATCCCTCTAGCTAAATCGAATACCAGCATGTCTGGCTGTTTTTATGGCGGGGCGCGTTTACATGTGTTGGGTGGCAGGTAACACTGTGTAATTTGATCTCGTATGGCACATGACGCTTTGTAGCTTTCAGAGGGGTTTCCTGTGGAGAATTATACCTTTTTAACCTTAACAGATTATTGTCTGTCATTGGTGTGTTGTAGTTTGCAGCAGGTGTTAACAGTGCTCCAGCAGCGCCAGCTGGACGAGCTCTCTGATTGGCTGCACAGGATGGAAGCACTTGTCAGCCAGGATGAACTGACCAATGGCGAGCCCGAGCCACTACAGAAGAGGCTGGAACAGCACAAGGTTTGCTGGTTTGATTGGATAAAGGGTTAAAAAGGGTTAAGGGGTGTGTAGCTTTTTGTGGTAACCGATGAGACTGAAAATTGGCGTGCCATCTACTCCTGCCCTGGGGAACAATGACACTAGTTTTGGTTCCTCCCTATTGTCTTGTTTTCCTGTTGGAAGACAGCGTGGGACAAGAATACAGCCAGTGGATCAGGCAGGACAGTAGTACGGTTTATGAGGATGGCGGCATGATAAATAAGTAGAGCACATATTGATTTTCAGGTTGACTCCTTAACTGAGTCAACCCAATGAAGCCAGTCTTTTTTTATCCATCCATCCACAAAAAGATTTGTTCAGTTTGGCTAGGTAGAGGTCGATGAGTGCATGTGATGGTATGCCATGTGCAGCTTGTGAGCGAATACATGGTAAAGGTCATGAGACCTTCATAGTCAGAGACTCTGTTATTTTCAAAGTCTATTTCCTCTGCTGCTTACAATGGGAGCTCTAAATGACTATAGAGACTCTTTAAACTATGGGACATTCTATATTTGTTGGGCCCGGATTTTGATATTTTGTCTAGTTTTTGTGTCATGTGACTTTGAACTTTACTGCTGTTTAACGTTGTTAAACCGATACGATAGAGTCAACTGTGATGTGGGGCTAATTTTTGTTTAATTTCAGCGGCTGAAAGATGAGGTGGAGAGAGAGCAGGAAAAGGTGAACAGTCTACAGAACATGGTTGTCGTTGTCGATGAGAGCAACGAAAACAGTTCTGATGAGGGTAATTATTTGCATGTTAACCTTGCTTGGTTTTCAGAATTTTTAGTTTATTTTAACTCACACTGCAAAAGTAGAAATATTTTGTAAACTGCTGTGCTTATTTGCAGTTATTTTGGGTTAGGCTGATTCATTATAGTAGGATTTTTTTTAAAGATTTTCTTGTTATAAGTTTTCACAGGATGTCTGGCTTTATGTTAAATCATTCTTAGACTAATGCGTGCATGCAGCTTTTAATTTCTTGATGCCATATTTAAATATTTGAAAGATACTAAAATTTCTATCGACAGTGTTAGATGCTGATCGTGGCGTGTGTCGTAAAGTTTAAGCTTTTTTTGTAGCTCGTAAGACCAGATCTTTCTGTGAAAATTGAGAGCCAGAGGAGAACCGACTAGCTTATTTTTACCTGGAATATGGCTTTTAAGACTGTGTCGGCGTGTGTATGTGCTGTTTGTAGCATATCTAACACTGGAGCAGCAGTTGGAATCATTGGGTCATCGGTGGGGTCAGGTATGCAGGGCAGTGGAACTGCGTGGTGCTGCCCTCGAGAGAACTGTTGCATTGTGGGCAAGTTTTGACGATCATTATGCGAGCTTCTGTGATTGGTTGTCGAAAGCTGAGATGACACTGTCACAAATGTCGACTGTTGATGGCTCGTCAGATATGCTGCAGGTCACGGAACAAGTTCGACAGCTCAAGGTATCCCTATCCCAGTATATGGGAATTCTGTCACTCTGTCAAGCTCATTATGATTGGCATAGAACTTGATGTGATGAGCTTTTTTCTGCAGTTACATAATCTTAGTTTTCCTCTCTATATTTTTGTGCTGAACTCTTCACAAGTTATAGTTAATCTATTTAACATGTCTTGCAATTACTTTACTTTGGAGATTGCTGACTTTGCAGCCACCAAACCTTAATCTTGCCTCAGAACTGTCCAAACACATTGCATCAGATGATCATAGCCTTGCCAGAAATATTGCATGAATTTTTTTAGCTATAAAATACACTGCCTGGCACAACTCTTTTCAGCTTTTTAGCTAGCAATTGACACTCCAGTTTTCTTTGTCTGAATTAGTGTATTTTTGATGTAGTCATTGGAAAATGAAGTCGATTGGTGGATTCCAAGCTTCGACGAGCTTACCAAGCAGCAGAGAAAACTTGCGGAGGAAAATCCCAGCGATAGGGAATTACTGAATCAACGAGACGAGCACCTTCGGCAACTGCATGAGCGTTGGGACTTACTTGTGAGATGCATGGAACAGAAGAGCAATGACGTAATTATTCATACACTATATCTCCAAGTTAATGCACAGTTTTCCTGAGTTAGTCTAAGTTTGGTTGCTCCATGTTGGATATGTACACAATTTGGGTCTGAGACAGTATGATGATGGTTGCGTGGGTTGCTTTGCTTTTTGACTAGAAAGAAGTATGAAAACTTTGTGTTTAAAACTTTAGGAAATTTGATGAATTTTTTGTTAACATTTTAAAAATTTATCATTTGAAAGTTTCATTAAAAGTTCGATATCATTGACTATTTATTTTTACATGCCAGCACAAATATGTCTGGCAAGTTAGTGAAATTTCTAGTGGAATTGTTCTTAAAAAATTTACTTATGGAATGTTTTTAGTATCTTTAACGTCATGGTTGTCGTTGTCATGTTGTGGACAAGATGTTGTTAGCTTTACGTACGGAGCATGCTTGGAGTGTGCTTGGAGACAGACATATGTATGTGTTTGAGATTATTACTTGTGTGTGTCTGCTATAATTTTTGTGTTTTTTTGTGTTGTTAATAATCTGTCATCTAAGAAAGTATATTGTGTGTTGTAGATAATGCTGTCTGGCGTGGAGCTGCATGAGGTGTGTAGTGATGATGGGTCACAAGTGGTTGCTGTCACAAGGAAACAAGATGAACGAGTCGTCACTGAAACTGTCACTGTTAGGTCATCAGCAGTCACTACACAGCAGCAGCAAATGGATACCGCCTCCCAACTTACAACGGCATCCAGCAAGTCACGTAAATATGTTCATATGTTGGTGGCATGGCATAGCTGGTAACGCATTTTGGATGAAACGAAGTTACTCTACGCCGGGCCCAGTTAGTACTGCGATGGTTGACTGCCTGTGGGCAGGTAAACCATCTCAGTGCTAAGCCTGCCATCTAGGTCGACCCAGCCTTCTACTGTTCGAGGGACGGTAAAATGAGTATCAGCTGTCTAGCTGAGTAATAATAAATGGCGATGGTGAATGTAGTTACTGTAACTGCCTATTGGCGGATCTATTGACTCAAGCTGATCGGCTTGGTCCAAAGGTCGACAGCCACCTGGCACTCGTGCTACATTCAGTCAAATGAACCGAGTGAACTCTCGTAATATCTGTGCCATGATGATAGCACTATAAACATTGGCATTGGTATTGTTATTATTATTATTATTATCAAGGCATGTTCGGATTGAGCAACAGAAACGAAATCAGATGAACTTAGCTGAACTGAAATCTGTTGGTCAGTTCATTGCATTTTAGTTCAAATCAGTTCAGTTCATGTTCACATTGAGTTTAGTTCAGTTTAGCTTGTGTCACTTCTGTCGCTCTGATCACACCTTTATGCAGGTCTACATTTGCAGCAAGTGTCAGCAGTGCTTCTGTTTATGAGGCTTAGATTACGTCCAACTCGCGTTCTTTGTGGAGAAGGATTCTGTGATCTAAGCTTGCGTCATTTTGATAGAATCGCAAAGTATGACAGACGCACGGCTAGATGGACAGATCAGTGGACGGGTGCCTCTGCCATAGCTAAGACGGGGCATTTGCATCGCAAGCTATGCTGATCTCCTGTAAAAATTGATAAATGTGCCAGAAGTTTAGAGGCTTGATGTCATATGGATACAAAAAAATCGAAGCCTGATGTCGATAAATGTCCAGAAATGATAATAAATTTTGTGTCACCAGTCAGCATTATGCAGTACACAAAATCCACATATCATTAAGCACCACCTACACTTGGACTACTATGTGAACTGTCTGCAGGAGAGATGGAGCTTATGCATGAACTGGACGCCCTGTGCTCAGCTCTGGCAGAATTTGATGTCGTAGAAGCTATGCCTGATGATGGCAACGTCACTGAAATCAACAGGCAGCTTGAACTCTGTGTGGTAAGTAGCACTTGTGTAAAAACTGTCAAAGTAACCCAACTTATATGACCACAGTATCTCATCATCACACTGGACAGATAGACATATGGACAGACAGACAGATAATATACGATAACATTGCCCATGTTGTTGCTGATGCATACTACAGGTAAGAATGGGCCAGTTTAACGAAATCCAAGCGTGTGAGGAGGTGGATATATGGATAGATGATAATGACAATGCCATGTGAAACACCTGGGCACATACTGTAAAAATATCCCAGTGGGTTTTATTGAGTACTGCCACCAAGTCCTACCTGAAAACCTACCAGAAATCACCCCAAAACCTACCTCAAATAACCTAGTAGTAGTAGTAGTAGTATTAATAGCAGCAGCAGTAATAGGAGCATGTTTCATAACATTACAGGTGAGGCTGAACGGTCTGATGTCATATGAGAGTCGAGTGCAGCAGATTAGCGCTGATGCGAGTGAAGAAATCTCAAGACTTGAGTCGGCCAAAAAACTCGAGGAGAAACTTCGGACTTTGAATCGTCTCTGGGCAGACACTGCACGCAAGCTAGGTAGACTTCATTCTATTGCCACTTGCTGGTCCTATTTCTATTTCAGTGATATGATTGTATTTGATATGATACATGTTTATGCTAGAAAACTAGCTATCAAGCTGCGAATTCGATCTGCCATGTAAACTAAAAGAATTTCAACTGTTTTAAATGGAGGAAGTGAAATAAGAAAAATTTAACAGGTACTGGTATGTGAACAATTAAAAAATTGCGTAGATCATGGAAAACATTTCTGATGTCTGTAGTAACATGCAGAACTGTGTAAATGTGTTTTGGTCAACCCAGTTAGTCAGTCAGAACTTTGTATCACCTCTTTTTAATGCATCCTGTCAAACTATCAACTGTCGGCAGTTGAGCTTTCTTGGTAGTCAGTCCACGGATCTGCAATGACCTGCTGGATCATGTGACGTCTGCTGAGTCACTTTTTACATTTTGTTGGCAGCTCAAAACTTATCTTTTTATCACAACATAAAATAATTCCTTGAATGTTTGTCAGATCCTTTTACAATAGACGTCGATTTATCAGCAGTTATTACTGCGGATGATTGATGTGTACAGGTGAGCGTCAGCTGCAGTTGACGCGAGTGCTGGAGCGCAGTCCATCCGGTAGTTTTGTCGACGCTCTGACGTCATTTTTGACGTGGATGGTGAATGCTGAGCAGTTGTTGCAGTCAGAGACATTTGTTATCGATGATTTGCAAGTGATGGAACATCAACTGTCTCAGTACCTGGTCAGTCAGTGACTCCTCAGCGTTAATCATTGCCTGTCGCTGATAATTGACCACCTGTTTTTTAATTATTGTAGTGAAAAATAGAACTAGCTTTGCCATTGCAGTCAGTTTGCCTATGAGGAAAACCTGGTTCATACCCTGCAGATGATGACTATGCAGAATAGGAAATATTGTCAGATTTATTAACTGATCTAAGATTCCCTTAAGCATAAAGCTGTAACTGGTATTTTATGAGAAATGGCTGATGTGCCACATTGTGGCCAATGCCTATGGCCAGTAGAAGGAAGTGTTGGCTTCTCTGCTCAATTTGGAAAGTTGGAAAAATGCTTTGTTTTTGTGGCTGTGCACTAAAATGCTTGCAGTGCTGCTAAGCCTGTATGGTTACTGGCCAGACCTCAATTCGATTAGGTTATAAACATGCAATAATGAGATTAATTTCTTTGACAGACAGAGTGTCTGATGATGTACTCTTATAATCATTGAAGTTATTGCCTGTGATGCTTTGTGGATCCAAACATATGGAGAAGGAGAAAATGGCCTTGAATTAGGTGTACTTGTGGTTGTTGCCTTGGCCTGAGCCTCATATCTTTTGGTTCTGTTAACAGCATTGAGGCTTGTCGTGTGGTAGATTCTGCAGACTGAGGTGTCAGGTCATGAGAAGAACTACCGGTACTTGCATGAGACTGGTCAACAACTGGTGAACCAAGGTTCTTCTGCAGTGGGGTTGACGGATAAGCTATGTTCAGACATTGATAGTCTAGACCGATGGCACATGCTTGTTGATGCCATTGACAAACGTGTTGACCTGTGTCGGACAACGATTGAACAACTCAAACACTATCAGGTATCTTAGATTTAGTTGCTAATGTGTTATCTGTCTTTTAACTTTTAAGTAATAAAATAAGTTATCAGTTAAGGTTTAGTTAAGGTTAGTTTAGCTTCTTATGCATGCTACACTATTCTTTTGGGGCGGAGGAATAATGGTGTAGCATTTTCACCAAAGAGTGGCACCATTTCTTCAGAATGTTGGAAATAACAGAAACATTGCCTGGTTATTAGTTTGTGGACGTTGCTGCAACTTCTGAGTGTATGATCTTGTGCCTGGATGTACTTTAGTGGTTAGTACATTGGCCTCAATAAATGAAGTTGCTCTTTAATGAGCTTGTTTACTTATTTGAATGGGTAACTGTATGCCATGAGTTGAACCATTTCAGTATATAACCAACCACCTAGGTCAGGTTGGCTTTTAATCCCTGTGGAATAGGCAAATCGTTTATTGGCCTGTCTGGCAGGGGTTAAGGTGGGGCACGTTCACCTGTGTCGGGTGGCAAGTAACAATGTGATCCCATATGGCAGGTGACACTCTGTAGCTCTGAGATTGGTTTTCATGAACAGCTATAGTCGCATTTATCATGCGTGTAACAGGTGTTGGTGTCGGATGTAAGGAAGTGGATTGCTGATGTAGAAAGTTGTCTCAGTCAAACGCCAGTCTCTGTTGACGATGTCGATGGACTGCAATCAGAACTGCGTGAAAGCCAGGTCAGTTAACACTGAAAATATATACTTATTGTTTTAGTTTTGCAACGTATGTTTTTAAATGTTATGTATACGTTTTGTCACAGTATTGAGCATGTTATGCAAGTGTAATGAGGCACAATGCACTCTAGATCGTGTTGAAGCATACTTGTTTTATGACTGATTTATGATGTGTTCTGCCTGGCATGTGCAATTGTGCATGTAACAAGATAATGTTCATACGAACACGAAGTCTGTCCAATGCCTCTGTAAAATAGAGTAGGTCTAATTACTCCAACAAATGAGCAGTTAAGATTGTTTAGTAGTGCTTAGTAGTGTTGGCCGGGCCACATCATATTTCTCTTACGCAAGCCGAGTTATAGCCAATTTTGTTCCAAGTTTCGTTGCCATGGCAACCAGGGGAAGGGGAAGGGAACGGGGAAGGAAAATGGGGAAGAGAAATGGTAAGGGGAAAGGGAAGGGG
>Ga0209367_1006537_pt1 | contig 16107 bp, 12 predicted proteins | sample WorMetLIZISLAND2_FD_187412 | JGI IMG/M metagenome (GOLD analysis project Ga0209367, IMG submission 187412) | Marine gutless worms symbiont microbial communities from Max Planck institute for Marine Microbiology, Germany - Olavius geniculatus... ... | reverse complement strand
TTATGCAAAAATGATGCATTTTGGTGCAAAATTTTTACTTGTTTTAAGGTGCATCCAGTCAATGTGGGGGCAGCCGCCCAATCCCCCCCTGAATCCGCCACTGATTGTACTCACTGAAACTGTAAATTAATGAGGATTTGCGTTTGCTCTAAATAATTTACTGTAAAAATAATGATGCCCAGTGTCATAATATAATAATAAATTACAGCAGATTCACTACTGACTATTGGTTGTTAGCAACATGCATGATACTTTGGCACATGCCAAATAACAACAAAATATTCCACTTGCGGTGAAAAAAAGTATACGCAAGCAGGTATTATACACGAACAGCTTCTACGGATAATGATGTATTCATATTCATGTTCATAAGGTGAAGTGTAAACTGCTGAGAAACTGCAGCAACAGAATTTACCGTGTTGCTCAGTTTGCAAGAGATCGTGACACCGCAGTTGATTTATACCATCCTGTTTTAAACTGTCTGCTCAATGCATTAATTTAATAGACGATGGAAACACCCGAACAGCAGTCTGCCACAGTCAACGGAGTTCACTTTTTGCTCTTCCGCTGACCGCTTCCTTTGCCTTGCCCTTTGCCTTTACCAAAACCTTTCTCACTAACTGCTGGACTCGACTTTGACGACAAAGAATCGCCTTTTGATTTCTTGAGAGCCTTTTTCGCCTACGAAACGAATCAATAATAACAATAATTATAATAACAGTAGGAATTCAAACAATACTAACTGTATCAAGAACTATCAAGAAGTTGCCATCGGACAGGTCATTTTGGGAGAGAGAACAAGTGAGTGGTGACAAAATGCAGGGTGACCACTTTCCAGACACTATGTCTATATCTCACTGATGATTCACGGCGCTCCTGTCCATTTTGTAAGTACTATAGGCCTAAATAAGTGCTATAAATTAAAATATAACATAGACATAATAAATAATAGAAACTGAAACATAATTCAGCAATAAACAGCGTAAAATAATATTGACAGTGAGTTGTGAGTGATACAAAAAAGCCCGTTGATGTAATTTTTAGATAAGTTTAGAAGCAATTTTCCACCACAAGATTCTCCCCCCTGACATTTCCTATATTTTCACTGAAATCCTCGACAATTCCCTGACAGCTGTAAAATTCCCTGACATTTCCCTATTTTCCCCATTGGGGGTCACCCTAAAAATGATAAACAAACACAGATCCATTACCACGATCATCCTGTCTGTTGAAATGTCATCATCGCTGTTATCGTCATCATCTTTTCTCTCGACTTCTCCCTGATCCATCTCGTTGTTGTAAGCATCCTCGATATCTTCCTCATCTCCGGTCGCTTGCCTTCCACGCTTCTTGGCAGCGGCGCCAGTCGAGTACGGAGTCAAGTGTACGATTTTGTTGTACGACCGAGTGAATGCCGCTTTGACCTGGACAAACACATGCAGGAAAGATATGGTTAGAAATAGACGCCACAAGCAATATGGGCATCAGCGCCAGTCTCTAGCAGTTGGGAGCTGACGGCGGATGTCAGACTGACAGTCTCGTGGAAAAATTTTTGTCACGAACTCTGTAAGCTGCAATAAAAATAAACTACGGATTTTCTGCTGGGACTTAATGAACAAAATCTACAAATCTTTGTGAGCTAGGAGCGTTGTGTTGGTTTTCCCATTAACTCTCCATTCAGAAACTAAGAGTTCCAATCTGTCTCACTGCAAGTTGAGTTTTTCTAGAGCACAAGTAATGGCCAAAATTCTTTCTACCACAACAATAAACACGCGATGAAAATGCCAAAACCAAAACCGCATCTAGTAAAAGTCCATCAGTTTAAGTTATGTAAGCTGATTAAATAAAAGGCTGTATTTTGTTAAATTAATTACACAGCTTATTAGTTACTGTTTGAAACTAACAGTCCATTCAAATATACACCGTGTCCGGAAAAAAAAGATCCCGGACATTTTCGATCGTAACGTAAAGAAGGATCGTCAGATTTTAATCATTTTAGACACCAACATTTCTGACACAACTGGCGATCAAACAGCTGTCCAATTTTCCACCGCACCCATTGTCTGCTTCTGCACTACCTGGGAAAACAAAACCAATAAAATATTGCATTTTTATCCAATTTTGCCTGTTAGGGTTTTCCCAGGTAGTGCAGAAGCAGACATATGGTGAGGTGGGAACTAAAACGGTCATTTGATGGCAAGTAGTGTCAAAAATGTTAGCGCCAAAAATTACGAAAATCTGTCAGTCCTTCTGTAAGTCACCAGTGCTTGTTATGATATGCAGTAAGTCTGTACCTATCTGCAACCATTTTCACACTACACGAGCCAATAGTGGCAAAATAACGTTTTTATGGGGGTACCCCTCTTTGACACCCTCATTCGAGGGGAACCCCCTCACCCAGGAGCAGGAAATTTTGTCACAAAAAACGAGACCTTGGGCAGCCCATGATAAAGATTTTGTGATCCTAGCTAGCACCGTTTTGATAGGGCTCAAGGGTGTGACAGACAGACAGATGCCTCGACTTCGGCTAAGACTCACGAAGCATTACATGCTGTCGCGCATAAAAACCGTCATATTCACAAAATGATGGTAACAATGTGACACAAGATTCAAAACACAGCAAATACCATTAAAAAACAAACACAAGCATAAGCCGCTTACCTTGGAGTCGACGTGTGACATGATGTCGTGAGTAGACGACCACGATGACACCTCAAGCACATTGTCAAAATCCTCTCGCAGCAAGTCGTAGGCATGAAGTAAAGAAATGGTCTGACCAACACCGGCACTACCCTCATTAACCAACGGTGCAGTCATCAGGAGTCTCAAGTATGGCATATAATCCATCATCACTGACTGCCGGCTTCCTGATATACTACAACACAACGCACATATGAACATGATACGTAGCAAAGCACACAGAAACAAGCAACTAATCCACTACAACTGCTACTTCTTTTTAAAGTTGTCAATAACAGAGTTTAAGGCAGATTTCTCACAGGCCAAATGTTTTTTATGTCCAATCAATGACCACAATGCATATTCAATAAGAGCACATTTCACTGCATAATACAACTCGAAGCACATTTTGCACACGACACAATTTTCACAGGCAGAAACATCGGTGAACACTGAACACTCTTACTTACTGGAGCTGCATGTGTCGACAGAGCTCTTGTAGCAAACGGTCGTTTTTCGCGGTGGTCGAATTTTTACCGAGCCATGAAGGAAACTGTATCATTTGCCCCATCGAGCCACGCATTATTTCTCCCGGTAAAACACTTGCAAAAATCGCCTAACAAACAAGCAAATACAAAATACAGCAAATCGAAACAATGCAGAACAAAACTACCACAGCCTACAACATTAAGCAGCATGTTGTCCCATTTCTAAATACACGATTTTTCCTAATTTTGGGCTTTCTAGAGTATAAAACTCAATGGCACGCATAAACAATGGGCGACTTCACTTTTTGACTTAGACTTTCGCTGAGACTTTCGCTAAGCCTAAACTTCGGTCTAAAGTCAAAAAGTGAAGTGATTTCGCTGAGCGAAAACATGGCGACTAATAAGGACAGTTTAGTAAATTAAAACAGTCTGGTACCAAAAATAAACGCCGTAATGGCTACACAATGACGCAAGACGTTACGTAATTATGTCATTAGCGTTTGCGGCGCAATTAAATAAGCAAGTCCAGGCGTAACTAGTTGATTTATTTTCTGTTAGGTTTACCAGTTTTCGCCATTTTAATCATTTAGTTGAACTTTGGTCTAAGTACAGACTTTAGCTTTCAGCTTTAGCTTTGGCTCAGCGAAAGTCTAAGTCAAAAAGTGAAGTCGCCCAATGTACCCTATCACTTTGACTTTCGCTGGTCCATCTACAGATATTAATAACTGTTAACGGATACAATGCTACACAATGACAGAAAACAGTAATCACTTATAACATATTTTATGCATCAGCTTTATGACGCCTGATCTTGCTTGATCTACACGTTCTGCTCCAGTACAATTAGCCCTAGGGACTGCAATCCCAAGATCACGAACCCTGGATGTTTTTGCTGATCCCGAATCTCATGATTGGCAGCGTCTCACAAATAACAGTTGCAGAGGTCTAATGAATAGAATATTTTACACGTGCTCCTTGCTGTGCACTGCTATTTGTATTTTGACAGTCACAGTTGCTCCCTGCAGTTCAGATATACCTTTTAATGGGCATACTACATTCTATACTTGAAATAAGTGTACTGGGGATATCAAAATAATGCCCAACTTGTAAGCCTAATCCCGAAAATGATGATTATAAATTTCTTAATCCCAGAATTGAGAATCCAATCCTAGGAATGCTATCACAACTCAGCACCACCAGCTGACCAGCTGATCAGCAATACCTGGGTTGGCAACATGTTCCACTTCTGACCACGTCGAACGACGGCGTCGATTGTGTCACCGACTGCAATGCTGTCAGCCGCACGACTCAAACAGCGCAAGTGCTTCTGCACGTCAGCCCTGACAACATGCAATATAATACATGCATGAGCTCCTGGCTTCTGCTTAACTGGTTCAATGCTCACAAATGGTTAGGCTCAGTCACATGAGCGGCACTAGGAATCTGAAGCTGCGGACAATGAATAGGGGAGAGGGCAAGGGCCAGGGCACAGGTGGAGGGCAATAAATTTGTATTTATGCAGGCCCAATGTTCATCTTTATTCAGTTGTGCGCATTGAAAAGATGTAGCGAAGTTCAGAAGCAGAACTCCTTTGTCGGGAGTAAGGAAGCAAAGCATCCCTGACGCTGAAACACTTTTAGCTTTTGGATGCGCACTGGAAGCTGCAAATTTGCGTGCTTTTAAATATTTAAAAACGTAAAAAATCATGGATATCTATTTGTCCTGCAAAAACGACGTTTAATAAGTCACACCTAGGCATGTATATGGTTACCAGAGGGCACCTTATCACCATCCAAATTTTTCCTGGGGGAAAGCAACCGGAGGGGGGGCAAGGGAAGGGACACTGGGGGCAGCACCGCCCCTTCCTCTCCTCTGGCGCCGCTTATGCTCAGTCACTCAAGATGTATTCAAAGAAAATCATTCATTAATGCTACAGCAAGACTTTTTATCATACAAGCAGGATAGCTTTCGTGGTAACCACTAAAACACCCAATGTCGAGGCAGCAATAGCAAATATTCTAACTTCTAACATTAAATGGCAATGCAAAAAATTTAAAATTTAATAACACCAACTCAAACAACAAAACTATCCTTCCAACATTCCATTCCATTTGCTTTCAATTAAGTGCGATAAATACGTTTCTGTATCTCCTCCGACTGCGCTGCTATAGAATATCACGAAATCAAGAAAAATGATGACAGAGAGCACGCTGAAACTGAAACATGACAAAATATTATTAGATTGCGACCAATCTACTGTACTCCTCACGCGCATTATTTTCTCCTGTACTTTTCTAAGTGCTTTTTCATTCCTTTCAACTTGTACTAGAGACATGGCATCTATTTGAGACCGCGGTCTAATATTATACTAACAGTAACTGGTGTCGAGGTTGTTATTGGAAATTGTGTCCCCGCCTATCTAGCACCGTTATCAAGATATGGTGCCTCAAAGATAATGGGGTCACGACCTTGACCTTTTGGGGTCACGTGACGTCATCGGTCACGTGACCATTCAACTCGCGGTGGGACCATTGTGACCATGCGTCTACCTTGCACCGTCATCGAAATAGAGGTCGGTCGTTGGTCGTTCCTCAATATTACACTGATTTCATATACTCCTCTTCGCCACATTAGGAACGTAGCGCGTGAGGAGTAAAAACAAGAAAGAGAAAAAAAATGCAAAAAAACAACGTACGAGCATTGTCAGAAAATATGCACAGCAAGAGACACATGACACTACAGCTCTTATAAACTGGTAGCTTATCTTGTTTTTAGAATAACAACTTTTCGGTTTTCCTTCATTTAGCAATACGATTACCAGTGAGTCAGGTATAGTTTAACATAGAAGAGAGAAAGGCACTGCAAATAACCATTAACAACAGAAAAACTTCACATAATCAGAGTTCGTGCAAAAGCAAAACTAAAGATCAAGCCGACTCAACCTGGCAGCAAACGGTGTGACGTGAACGTAATTTTCTTGCACGAAAAGTGGCCCGATGCTGTAGTCGTGGAAAAACAAATCACTCTTGTCAGCTAGCGTCATATGTGCAGTTTCTTCACCGCCAGAAAACACTTTGCGGCAAACATCAAAAGGACCCTACAAAACAGAATTAAGTAACTATAACCAGCTACACCTGCATGCTAACATATTTACACAAAGTACCTAACTCTCGCAATAACTTGAAAAAAAACCATAAATGAGCACTAAAACATTGGTTTGATACACTTGAAGCTTTTTCTTTGTTGTGTAATTTATAATAAAACTCCAGCAATTTTCGTATTTTGGTTGTAATTTCTTAGTTCCGATATACATGTCATTTACTCAACAAAAATGATGTGGCTTGGAAAATACAATTATTGTTTCCTTTCCTAGGTGTTAAAATTTGTGAGCCATCTTCTCCATAAACCAAAAACTAAAAAATCATGAAACCTATAAACTTTTCCCCAAAACGTAGGTTTTCCAGCCTGATGCAAATTAAGAGTACCAAAAAATTTTAAATTAAGTACTAAGTAACAAAATACAAAAGCTTCTAAAACAAGGCAATAAAATAAAGACTAATAAATGTTCCAATCCCAGCCATGATGTCAACACCGCAACTCTGGCTGCACCATACTCTGGAAGTTATGTATTGTGGCATAAAACTACTTAATATCATTAGTTGCTGTCATCTACTAACTAGCAAAGATGGCTCAATCAATCGTTCAATAAATCGATCAAAACACAATTACATGGCATATAAGTCAAGCAATGTCACTTGTATATCACTGAATTAATGTAAATCACTGGTTATTAACATAAACTCCAGGCTACGAGAATTATAACAAGAAATCTAAAGCTAATGCTCATGAGACGTGTGAGAGCCCATAGCAGTTCCTGTTCGCAGGTAATTTTAGTCTATGTCCATCCATTTTGTCTCAATTCACTATTCTGCAGCCGAAAATCGCAAAAATTCACTAAAAACCCCCTATTTTGGGGTTAAAGGTCATTCAAGGTTACTGATGTTAATAGCACTGAAAAGCACGTTACCAGTGCTTGTTATAGTAAGTAGCACGTCTGAGCCTATCTGCAAGCGTTTTCACGCTAGACAAGCGAATAGCGCAAAAATCACCACTTTTTAAGGAGGGACCCGTCTTTGTGCCGGCCTTGCTGAACGTAGAAGTTTGGGACCTAGACTGCTAAAATCTACATTCGATACTAAAAATTTCATATGCAGGTTGTCTTGGTCTATCTTCCACCATATCAGTGCAATTCACTCTTGAAATGTGTGTCGCAGTCCAAAATCGTGAAAAATTCACTAAAACCCCCTATTTTGGGGGTTCAAAGTCATTCAAGGTCATCGATATTGACATTCCTAAGAAGCTCGTCACTAGTGCTTGTTATGATAAGCAGCACGTCTGTGCCTATCTGCAACCTTTTTCACGGCAGACAAGCCAATAGCGGTAAAATAATGTCTTTTAGGGCGAGTGCCCCTCTTTCGCCTCCTCGTTCGTGGGGACCCCCTAAACCCAGCTGTGTGAAATTTTGTCACAAAATACTAGAGACCCTAAGCTATCATACGGTGAAAACCCAAAGTCTTCATCTCACCTGGTCTTGCAACGGTACCAGGATGTGACAGACACCAGGACAGAATTACCACAGTTAATACATGCTATGCTAGCTCTCGCGGGTAAAAATGTACGCCATATACTAAAAAAAAACAAAACATGTAAAAGCACAACCAAATGCTGATCTTTCTGAGCCTTTTCTGCCTCGGCTTTTAGCTGATCGAACGACAAGCTCTTGTCTCGCGCAGTCCACATCGACAGATTGTGTATCACCTTTCACACACAAGCAACGAACATTTATCATCCAAGCACGACCACTGGCATTCAGCATAACTGGTACTGCTCTAAATAGACAGTCGTTAGGACTCCGTTGACTATTATGCCTCCGCCAACATGTGACAACTAATGCTCAAAATATTGTGCTAACAAGGCCAAAAAGTGCATTTTGGGGCATATTTGACCCCAGTGTGACCCTGACCGTCGACCTTTTGACCCCAAAATTTGCCCCAAAGTCCATTAGCAATGAAAGTTTGGTCAAATTCCATCAACAAATACCCAAAATATCTTGCTAACAATGTCTGTACGGGACGGATGCACAAACACTCTGGAAACAATGCCTCTGGCCTGTACATTGGCAGAGGCATAAAAATACTACAAACTTTACACAATAAGGCAACCCAATAAAACAACTTGTGCAGAAATAATTCAGTAAACCGGCAAAAAAGTGCACTACAAACTCACCTGTCGTATATCATGGTTGGCAGCGGAAATAATGTCGTTCAATGCAGCGGGAGGTATCTTCAAGCCTTCCTTGAACACTATGGACATTATTGGACCCTACAAGCACCAAAAAAACTTCAGTCAGAAGCAGCGACATATCGATAGTTGCACTCTATGCCATCATATATGCACATGATGGCAATGGTAAGTGACCAAAACTGTCCTAATGTTCGACAAGTGCCACATACTGGCTAGCACATCAAACCATTTAACCAGCAGATGCAACATAGGCAGTTAAACATTCCACGAAACAATAAAAAACCATAGTCAGAAAACATAATATGCAGACATACAGACCCAAAAAGTAAACATGAGAAATGTAGAACATTACTTACGACACACGAACAAAAAATGACTACTTGACATACTTAATTGTGACAGTCACCGAGAAACCCGCCAGTTATAGCTATAGCAATTTGTGACAAAACGTTCAAGGTATAGTCGAAACAAAAGAAATGCTTCGGATCACAGCCACACTGCAAAACCCCCAGTCTACACTCAAGAGTTGTGAAAAAACAGTGCTCACACCTTGATCTGTTCGACTCGCGGCCGCTGGAACCGAAGGTCGAAGCAGTAGTTGCTGAGACTGCGGATCTTCGGGTGATTCCGATCATTACACATGCAGATGACGGGAATCTTACTCTGCTTGATCAGCTGTATCAGTTCCTACACACAAATCACACTACACTGCTCCAGACTGCCATCTGGAAATCCAGCACAGCGGTACATTTAAAAGAAATATACAAAATTTGTCGACCGGCTTAAATAAGAGTAGCATTATAAAAGACCGTTATTCGGTGCAGTACGATTTTCGTCATTCTAAAATACCATTTTGAGTCTGTCTACAAGCACAATATCTTAGACAGGGTGGTTAAGATCACTTAATAATATGGCCACAAAAGGAAATGATGGCTCAAAATAATGGCTCAAATCATTCTGCCGAAATAGTAAGTTTAGGACAATGCTGCATCAGCACCAGCGAGGAAGTCACTATCCACAAATCATGTTACAGCACATTTTCCAGACAGTGTGCCAGTGAAAGAATTTTGAAAATCGGTTAACACTGGCAAAGATATGGACAATACCAAGTCAGACGTTTATTTCTGAGACACGGTGTCTGACATAAATCAACCCAGCCCAGCCATCAGATGCTGCAGCTTCAGTTGCACGAAAGAATATCAGACTAAACAAGTCCAAGACACAAGCTGGCTGCTAGCATTAGCCGGGCAATGTTTTGCTTACATCTCCTGACTTTCGGCACAGAAATTTATTATCCATATAACACAAACCTTGTTTTCTGGTTGTCCTTACGACATAACAATTGGTTTTCTGGATGTAGGCATATTAAGACACCAAATGTGAGGATGCTCTCCCTACACTAGACCACTGACGTTAAGGACGCATAGACTGAAGCCAATTAGCTTAGCTACTGAGGTTAGAATGTGTGGCTCGGTGGTCTAACAGTAGCATGCCAGACTGGTGACCGCGAGGTCCCTGGTTCGACCCTTGACCCGATGCACTGCCTGGGCAAGTTTCTACACGCACATGCGTCTGTCACCAATCAGTATAATCTGCTACCGGTCCAAGATGCTCTCTAGCTGGTGAAAAGTAACGGCAGCTTACCACCGGGTTTATGACTAAGTCACCTGCGGGCTGACTGCCTAGAGATCGGGATCAGCTCTGGCCCCATATGCTCGTATTGAATATGGGATACCTTTACCCTTAACTTTACTGAGGTTAGACTGAATTATATGACCCATTGTACCTCAACGCCACACCGGATATCAAAGAGACAGACAGACAACATATGATGACAATACCTGCACCAACATACTAATGGATGCACCGCTGCAAGGCACAGGTAAAGGCAAACACTGATAGTGCAACTACCTGAACGCCTCCTCGGTCCTCATTGCCCGCCATACCATCAACCTCATCCATCAGCAAGCAATGTTTGCGACCATCTGCAACACTGCTTGACTGTGGCTGCTGCCGACAGCCTGAAATACAAACACACACGAGGTTCTGTTTACATCTCTTGACCTTTACCAAAAAACTTAAGAAAAGCGACAATTAATTAACTGACTAATCGTCAAAAAAATAACTAATTATTGCTTATTGAGATTTTTACTTCACGATATTAATAAAACAAATGTGGCATAAGTAACTGTCATAACGATAAATTGATCACTGACTAACATCCAGACGGCCTGCTTCCAACAAAAGCAGGTGGATGTCTTATGAATTGTTATGCGCTCTGACTCTTCCACAAGATATAAATTGTAACTGATTTACTTACTTAGTATGCAAATACACACATTCTCGTGCAGAGCCTTGTAAAATTTTTTGCTACTTTCGAGGTTTATATCATTTAAGTGGTAGTTCTGGAAAAAACCCAAAGATAACTTTGATAATGTGTTAGATAGTGTCCGTGCATTCCACATGCCAACTAAGCTTTCTGACGCTGAACCAAAAGTCTCAAAGCACTAAAAAAACGTTAAAACAGGTATTGTGCCGAAAAAAACAACTACTTTCATCAAAAATATCTACAATCGTGTGCAGTTTATTATTATGTCCATCAAAACAGAACCGGACAAAAGTTCACTAGTCCACTGTGTCATACTGACCGAAAAAGTCGACAAGCGTATGATTGTTCAGCGCTTCGGAGACGTCTTCATGAAGACTGCGCTTTGACCGAGTGTCGGACGCATTCAACTCAATGAACGAAAAACCAGCCGTCTAAACCGAACAAACAAACTGCACTGTTAAGCACTGAGTCTGGGACCGTTCAATAACACTGTCATTTCATTAGCAGCTATCGACTTAGGTATCGGTGAAAATTTAACGTGATTTTCAGATGAAACTCTCACCACTTAGCCAACAAGTAACACAGGCTCTCATGCATAGCAGCGCTGTCTATCGCAGTATAACAATTGCAATAACACAAAAGTTGGTTCAATCTGCCTCAGTTCTACTTCTAATATCTCTCAAGTCTGTCAAAAGACTGTGCTGTATGCAGCCACACAGCCAATCATCCTCAGACATTATCAGAAGTCGTCAATGATGCTATACAATATTTCTCAAATAAATTCATAATTAATTAATAAATCAATTAGAGCTGTCAAAGCGTTAATTTTTTAAATGCATTAATGCACTGCGTTAATTTTTTTGATGCATTAACTAACGCGTTATTAACGCAGCCAGGCTTGTCAAGAGGAAGAGTAGCGGGGTAAGTTACCCTGAGCCCCACAACGTTTGAGGGGCCCTGCTTGAAGAATATAGCAAGTTAGAAATACATGTTAAACATATAATCAACAATAACTGCCGTCATAGCTAGCACAGAAATCTATTAGCCTGTCATTGAAATAATTATTTTACAGCAGTGATGGAACAGCAACTAGGCCTACGTGTCAGTTTGGTTACTTGAATTCATTCGATTCTGCAGTTTAACGAAATATTGGAACGTTTGGTTCACGGAATTTAGTAAATTAACATAAATTTACGTATGTGCATTAATTTTTTTAACGCACGTTAATTTTTTCAATGCATGTTAATTTATTAACGCATTAATGTGTTAATTTGACAGCTCTAAAATCAGTAATTTATCACCAATACCCCATTGCCACTAGTGTACAACAACAGGACTTTGTACATGCCCAATGCCATTCCTGTCACTTGTCCAATAACAACAAAGCAGTGAATTAATATAAAAACCAGGGGACACATTCTCTATTAACTTTTGTAAGATATTTTACAACGCTGTTCTTAGTGGAGGGGCCAATGTAACGAATTGGGGGTCCCGTAGAATTTGCATGTTAATTTTTAACAATGATCATATCTGTGTTCTTACCATTGCTAGGAAATAGAAAAATGATGTCGCCATTTTTTCTGTTAAACTTTAGTGACCTTCACCTAGCGTTGAAGTTGGATGGTCATCTTTGGTAAAAATCCCACATTACAGTAACCTCTATCTAATGATCTGTTGATATCTTAGTAACAGTGCAATATAGCAACATGATGTCAATGGCCCGCCTATATGCGACTCCAATGGTCACGTGACGGATGACGTCACGAAACCCTAAAGGTCAAGGTCGTGACACTGAAAACTTTAAAAGGCAATATCTCTTATATCAATATATCTTGCCGTATCAATCAGACATGCGTCTACATCAAACCAGCGCTGTATAGAATAATATCACTTAAACCACACTCAGCTTGCACTGTTAGCGTTCTATCAACCGCATCATGAAAGTCACTGGAGGACTCGTCGGCATTACACAGAATGCCAGTGCTCGGGAGCAATTCTTCCTGACAGCTCCGGAGCTGAGTAGGCTTGCTGAAGAAGCACTTGTGATGGCTGGCTCTCTAAAAGCTCCAGAGAATAAACACCATCACCTGTCGCTGGCTGTCTGGACAAGGCAAGAAAAGAACGTTACTTGACTGAAGAATGTGCTCAGATCCTCCATGAATCCTATGACGTATGAGAGTGAAGACTTGAGCAACATCATCACAAAGGTTGTGATGACAGCCCAGATACAGAAAGATGTGTGCAGTCGTGATGAAATTGGACAGCAGGAATATGCCAGATTTGTTCAGGAGCGCATCAACACAAATGAGGTCAGTGTCTGGGCCAGAATGAAGAAAGTTCAACTAAAAATGTGGAAAAGTGCGAGGAAGTCTGTGAAACACAAACTAGATGACCAGGTTGTGGAACTCAAGGACGACAGGTCTTTGTTTGCCCGCATGTTGATTGTTGCTCGTTCACGGCCTGAAATCAACCTGCAGGAGTGTATTGGCCAGCACGAGTTTACTTCCCTTCCACGAGCCCTGTTCACCGTAAGTGGGGAACTTCTACCATGCACAGACAAGAGCTCGCTGATGGCTATACTTGAGGAGTTACCCAACAAAACTGGTGATGATATGCAGAGGATACCACAAATGAAGGAACTTTATTGCCACCAAAAAAGGTGGTGACTGTCACTGATGGAATGGCAGTTGTCTAGGCAATGGGTAAGCCATCATGGATCAAGACATGTGCCCAGTGGGCTGACCACTTCACAGCTATACTGGACAGCAAGTGCAGTGACTATGATGAGGTTCATCTAGTGTTTGACCGCTATGATCTCTGCACTTCACTGAAGGAGTCCACACGCGAAAGGCGTCAGGGTGGCAAGCCAATTATTATGTACCATGTTGCAGACAACACACCAGTTGGGAAGGTGTCAGCAAAGCAGTTCAAAGCAGTTTCAGTACGACAACCAAAGATGAACTCACTGTCTATCTTGCAAAGAAAGTTCTCCACCATTTCCATGTAAATCCACGGTCTTCATAGTGACTGCACGACAGGATGTCCTCTCAAACAACACAGATGTTCAACATCTCTATAGCTCACCGAGACATTTGTTTGTCAGCTCTATGAACCTGGCACCACTGCGGTAGATGTTGCTGAACTTAGATGGAAGCTTTTTACCAAGAAACAGCTAGAAAAAGGGAAAAAAGTAAAGGTCGTCAATTTGTATAGCGCATCGTCGCAAACACGCCTCTAATGCGCTTTCGTCACTAACCAGAGCTACCTGCCGCACGGCCACCGTGTGCAGCCTGCAGACACAGGCTGGCGCAGCGGCCGGCTAGGCAACCCCAGTCAGCTGTACCAAGGTCCCCACTTTCCGTAACCCATGTAAATAAGCTACTACTCATTTTACCGGAGGGTAGAAGGCTGAGTCGACCTAGCTGGCAGGCTTCGCACCGAGATGGTTTACCTGCCCACCGCAGTACTAACCGGGCCCGGCGTAGAGTAACTTTGTTTCAGCCGAAACGCGTTACCACCTACGCCACGCCACCAGAAGCTCAGAAACTACCACCCACACGAGGAGCTTTACATGAAGCCATTGCACGAGCACATTACCATGCTCGAGTGTGGTATCAGGATGATATACCTTACCCACAGATACCACCAGCAACAGAGTGTGGGTGGAAGGAAGAGGGAGATCGATTAGTACCAGTCTCAACAAGAAATTCTCTAGCTCCAGCTTCTATTACATATCTGATAAAATGTGGATGCAAAAAGATCAGCTGCACGTCCCACTGTTCCTGCAGGTCTCAGCGTCTCAACTGTTCTGAGATGTGTATGTGTGGTGCTGATGAAGAAGTGTGTAGTAACGTAAGTCAGGAACTCTTGGGGATTGATGACGACGACGATGATGATGATGACCCTGACATCAAACTGTGAGACACTGATTGTAACATTTCTTGTTCCTAATCAAGAAAGATGATGGTTAGAAGATGTTGAACAAAGAATTTTGAGGTAACAATAACGTTTAAACCAAAACACATTGCTATTAGGACACATTCGAGCTGCGTTTAGCACTTTTGATAGTAAAAAGCAAAACCAAGTGTATAGTTTGTTAGATACCTGTTTATATTTCATTACCTTGTAAAAATTTAGAACCAATATCACATGTGTAAGCTGTGTATAACATTGTTTACATAATATTTTGTGTATCGTAATGCAACTGTTTATCGCATTTTTGACCGTAACTTAAATTTAAGACAAAAGTGTCAGAAAACAGTTTTAAAAAATGGCGACATGTTTTTTTCTGCAACTATAATCCATCCCCAAGACAGTCCAGCCAGTTGCCAAAAATTAACATTTAGTTTCAACGGAAAGATATTGGCCCCCCTACTATCTGTCAGGTAACTTATAAATTCCAAAAGTTTTCTTTTTGGGAATTCTCGATGGCTTTTTCGCATTTCCAAAGAAGTTTATTCTTTCCTTGTATCAGTAAACTAGTTCAACCTATCAGACATTATCACCCACAGTTTCAAAACTTCTTTGAAAAAATCTTTGGAAAAATTCACATCTTGGTACATTGATGGAAAACACATTTTTCCACAGAAATTCTGAAAATGTGCATACTTCAACAGAAAAAGAAATCTTCCAAAGATCTTTATAAGAAGTTTCAATAATATGGCCCCAGAACAACTTGTATGAGATGAAATCACAAGACCTGGCAGACGATCTGAGCAGTTGTGGTTTTGCCGATGCCGGGAGGACCAGAGAGCAGTGCAGCCTTGTGGCCTGCACCATCATCATTGCTTCGGCCAACTGAACACACCGCAGAGAGCAAACCATTCACTATAGACGGATACTGAGAGCATAATGACAAGTGCTTAATGCTCAAAAACAACCGCAAAAATAACTATACTCCACGCAGCCATAAAACAGGGTTCCTACAGGTCGTATGTAGCAAAATTCCCTGACTTTTCCAGTCATGGAATGACAATTTCCCTGACATTATCGAAACAATACCCTATCGCACAAATGTCATAAACGGTATTAAGTAATGAAACAGTATTAATAGCAGACATTTCACCTTGCATATATAATATGTTGATTTAAGCTTTGTAAATGTATGAAATTAATGTCTGAATATAAAGAAAACTAGAAATTTGGGGCAAAGCCCAACGTGAGTCCGCCTGGCGCCCTAAGTCCGATTGGGGGAAATTAGAGGGGGGGTAAAATTTTCCCTGGCATCAAAGTCACGTGGCCCGAACTCAAATGCATTGGCATACGCCGAACGCACATTGTCGACTTAGGGTAGGTCAACATGAGCGC
>Ga0209367_1006535_pt1 | contig 16108 bp, 10 predicted proteins | sample WorMetLIZISLAND2_FD_187412 | JGI IMG/M metagenome (GOLD analysis project Ga0209367, IMG submission 187412) | Marine gutless worms symbiont microbial communities from Max Planck institute for Marine Microbiology, Germany - Olavius geniculatus... ... | reverse complement strand
ATAAGTAAGTAAGCTTAACTATTTTATGCTACGAAATTGATATCTTTATGTGTTGCCTGTTCTCCGAGACCACTGTAGCTTTGACAGTGTTTGTTTTGCTAGGTAATGTGGTCACACAATAAAGGTACGGTGGGTGGAAGAACTTCACGTTTATGCGCCACAAATTTCTGCTTGTAACAGTGAAAGAATGGTTGAAATCGGTGCTGAATTACCGAAGTTATCTCAAAAATAAAACTGGGTATCCGTTTTTTTGGACCACCCTGTATAGTATACATACAACGGTAGATGGTGATACACGTGAGACATTTTGCAGCAAACTGTTACTGCAACTGTCGCTGCAATCGATTGCACAGCGTACGCAGCTTACTTTTTTCATTTTTACCACATAGCATAGGCCTATTTGTGGTAAATCGTGCCGTAATTATTTGCAGCATAATTATGTACAATAAAAATTATGTCGCATGCCTGACTGACTGACACAATATGCGAAATTGTCGTATTTTAAAAAGCGGTGATTGGTAAAGTGCTGTAGTTGAGCATTATTCCTGTGGGTATGGCAAAATGTAGGCCTACCAGGTAAGAAGTTTTCTTATCTAGTGTGTTTGGTATGGCACTGCGTATAGCACAGCATGCATTTCTTTGCCGTTGTGACAATACAACACAAGAAGAGTTGTACAGAAACTTCCGTTTCAGTGTCTTGTTAGTTACATTATACACCATTTACACGATCGAGCAAACATCGAGCAATTACATTACGTATATTCGTATGTTAGCTGGACGAGCGAGCTCGTCGAGCCAGTTTCATCGTGTAAACGAGGTATAGGCCTAACACACTACATCGTGTCCGGAGAAAACATCCAGAACATTATCGATTGTCACTCGAGGAAGGGTTGACCAATTTTAATAATTTTTGGCACGTATATTTCTGGCACAACTTGCCATTAAATGATGTTTTTATTACCTTACCCAATGTTTGTTACTGCACTACCTGGGGAAAATTGAACCAACAAAATATGCATTGAAATGAACAAAAATACGTCAAAAACATCCCCAACATTAGCGATTGTAAAGAAGAATATATGGCTTTTAACAATTTTTGGTGCAAACATTTTTGACATAACTGCACATCAAATGACCGTTCTAATTTTCACCTCAACCAGTGTCTGCTTCCGCACTACCTGGTAAAACCAAAACAAGCGACATGTACGTTCAAATGAACAAAAACTGTCCCCTAACAGCTAGTTGATTACACTGTTTGACTGTCATGAGCAGCGTGTTTACCAGATGACCTTCAGGAATATTGATGAGTTCAAAAAATGATGGGTGAAGTCTGGATTGTTCTGGAGCAGAACATCATTGACACTGCTGTCAACGAAAGGAGAAACCATCTCTGTGCCTGTGGTCACGTAATGGGCTGACACTTTGAACATTCTTTACTGCAGGCAGTTGAAAAACAGACAATTGGATAAACTATCGGCCCAAGTGACAGAAATGTGGAAAAATGTGTTTTATGTTTTATTTTGATTAAGTAATAATGATTTTTAGGGGAAAATACGATATTTTGTTGGTTCTATTTTCCCGATGTATTGCAGAAACAGACATTGAGTGCGGTGGGAAATTAAACGGTCAGTTGTGTCAAAAATATTTTTGTCAGAAATTACTAAAATCTGATAATTCTTCTTTAAGCTACAATCAAAAATTTCCAGGATATTTTTTTCGGACACGGTGTATAGGTGACAGTGTTGAGCAACAGTACGATCGATAGCGACACAAGTCGCTGGAGTGGACAATAAGTTTTCAACATCATGAATTTCTGCTTGTTTTCTGGATTCGTTTCAGTTCAGAGGACCTGTGACCCCATAGAAAAAAATTCCCCACCATGCCTTCTTTGATTTCTCTTCTATTTCTTTCTTTTCCAATATTTCCTCTGTCTCTTTACCGGGGACCCTCTCAAGATCTAACCGGGGTGGCCTATATCTGGGATATATGTAAAAAAAACTTAGCAGTTTACAATTCTGTGTAAGGACGATGTGATGATATCAGTCCTCTAAAACGGCAAAAATCATTTGGGTAACTCGGGTTCTGAGGCGAAGCCCCAGCCGCCAACACACATTTTCCTGGACATTTCTGGGGTGTACGTGAGTGATGGATACAGTATTTTTGAACGCCCAGACTTGGTTCAAAATTAAACAGTTTCCAGGGTTCTTCTAACATTATTTTGTCTCTGAGCGTGTCATATTTTGCGACTGATTAATTCATGGGCTTCAGAACCTATCATTTCCGGCCACGGTGCGTTTTCTCGGCTGCAGACGCAACGTCAGCAGAGGTGGGCGAGTGATAATAATAATTATTGAGTTCGCGCGAGTGAGCGGGTGATCAGATTAAATTGCGGGTAGCGCACCAGCGTCTGTGGCATGCTAATTACACGACTCGCAGTACTACAATGATATAATATGTTTTTTTTAGTTAAACGGTAGGTCGTTCTTTAGAGACGATGACGTCTGTCTGTTTGCCGTCTGTAATAGTAACTATCTCTCTATCTGCAGCGGTTTTGTCACAATTTTAGCGTGTATGGAATTGCCGTTACTCTGAGAAATCGCTTTCTTTCCGCAACCGACGCTGACCTTCGGATATAAGCGGAACGGTCGGTTCACTCTAGCGAAAGCTGTGTTTCTTTGTTTTTTGTTATAGTCAAAGTATCGTGCTGCACGTTGGGGCTTTAAATAATTTGTCCGGAAAACCGATTTAATTGCGAAAGAAGTGTAGTGCGTTAGCATTTCAGGCGAACTATTTATTATCCGTTGTCGTATAGGAGAGTAAGGCGTGGAGTATATAGGATCGGGGCGATGTTGAAGCAGGGACTTCGAGGGCCACTGCGGGGCCCGGGAAAACATTTTTGCGGGACCCCTCTGGGAAGAACATTTCGTAAGAAATTTTCTGCATTAAACGTAGATTTCAGCAGTCATTTCTCTGGCAGGTCGGCCGACATTATTATTTCGACAGTCAAAATAATACGAGTATCTCACTATCTCTGACAAGTCAGTTAAGACATGACGAACATGACAATTAAATTAATGGCATATTTGGTAATGCTTAAATTTTAACAATTTATTTTTTTGACCACAAAAGCACGGTTGTCCATCTTTTATTTTAAAATAATTTTTAAAAAGTGTGGAGAAAATCCATCAGTTTGCATGCAAGGAATTGCGGAAACAAGCTGCGTAAATATTATTCTGTCCTGAATTTGCACTGTCACCTTTTGACTACGAAATCTAATCAATTAATCTTCGTTTTAAGATATACGTCTGACAAAAGTTCGTTAAAAATATATCCATGCATGTACAGTAGATAACTGAAGAACAGCGTCCCTGATAGACGCACAGACCGCCACACAAAGAGACGATCAAAGACAATGACTCCGACTGCGTAAAAACAGCAAAATTGTTACAACACATCACAATCATCGTGACGCTGTAATTCATCTATCTGCACAAACAATCGTAGGCCTAAAATTTAATTAATTGCAAAAAGACCTTAGCAAAATAATGCAGGAAATAAAGTGGAACACGACCGCAAATAAGTTCGTGGTCTGATGTGATATTCAGCTGAAGTGAATTGTCGTCTCGATGTGAACGTGGCCCTCAATCGTCCGGCGTACCAGAAGAGCACACATTCTGATCCTCCTCCTTACGGCGCTTGCCACGCCAGGCTGGCCGTCGACGGCAACTATGAGAGCAATCTGTTCCTGATGTCGTGCGCTCACAGTGGTCATGCGGGCACGAACCCATGGTGGGTGGTCGATCTCGGAGTGGCACTGCACGTTCACAGTGTCAGATTGACCAACAGAGACGGCAACGACGGTACTATTTTTGATTCACAGTGTTAAATGCATCGCTCGAAATAGATAAAGAGGAACGTTGAGGTGTGGTGGTCTCTTTAATAAACAATAATGAAAACGTAGGCTACTGGAGTGAAAGCTTGGCTGCAACTTGTAAGAATTGCAGAGACGAAAGTTTAAACGTTATTTTAGTGGCACAAACAGTTTAGCAAAAAAGCACCGAACTGTGCAGTGACTATGTCGAAAATAAACTATAGTTTACAATTTTACATGAACATTATTGCTTGCTTTTTAACGAATAGACATGTTTATTAATGTCATTACTTTTTGACGCGCTATGCTGTAGGGCGTCTTTGGCACGATGTGTCGTCCGTCCGTCTGTCCGTCCGTTTTTAACGGATGTATAGTGGTTGAGCTTTAGGTCGTAGAAAAAAAACTTTACACTAATAATTAGCCATGTGTGCTTACCTTGGGCGTGCAAAATTTTAGCCATCTAGTGCAAGAGGAACATTTGTAAATGTAAATTTGTAAAGGAAACAGTGAAAGATACGGCCAAGATTGCTATTGATCACTAATAGGAAGTCGCATATAAGCTCTTAAATGATTTAAAATCATCGACCTTGGATAATCTTAAAAACCAGTACCCGTTATTGTGGCTAAACGATGCGAGATAGGGCCTAGGTTACTATTAATCATTAATAGGAAGTGGCATACGCCCTTTCAGATGAAATAAAAAAATCATCGATTTTGGATGACCTTGAAGGTCACTACTGCAACAGAAACTGTATACGCTGCAGCGCTTTTTCCCTAGTGACAGCTGGACTTTCTTGCTATAGTTAAGTTGCTAGACTGTTTGAACGCTTCTAATTGCGACAAAGCCAACACACTGTGCGTATTGTAACTTCTACAACTTTATAAAATACTGAAACATTTTTGTATATAATTATTCCACCACATCTCAAACATTTTGCTAAGTTGTCTGGTAAAATTAAAACCGTGGCTACACGCACCGATTTTCCCGTCCGAGATGTCGTCCGTGTTTCCCGGACGAGGAAATCGAACACGTCGGACGACACGTCGGACGACGCGTCCGATTTTCTTGTCCGAGGTTCTGATTAGCGTTTTTTTTGGCTGGCAGGCAAAAAACCTCGTCCGGAAAAATCGAAAAGTATAAGCATGCACATTCCGTTCAATTTCCTCGGACGATGTTTTAAATCTCGGAAGCCTCTACGGCGTCGAACGACACCTCGGACGAGGAAATCGGTGCTTGTGGCCACGGCATGAAACGGTGTGTGGTTTCGTATAATAATGGGCCCTTAGCATTACATTCGAAAAAATGTGCAGAATTCAAGCACACGATGAGAGTACACAAAGCAAGCCAAAACAAGTTACGTTTCAAACTGTTCATATCGCATCATGCAGGGTATATCATATCCCACAGAAAATTCTAAATACTATAATTCGTCAGACTGAACTAATTTGTCGTGGTTCTCGACATTTACACACCAGTCACTAAAGCATAGGCATTCATTGTCACGTAGGGTGCTAATTTTGTGATTTGCAGAGCGTTAGCATAGCTGCTTGGTATGCAAAGCATTGTTAGCTATAGTCCGCAAGCAAAATGATTTGATCTTGCATTTTCCAGCCCAGCTATTGGGTCCGTCGTTTTTAAGATCTTGCATTTTTCGTCGCCCTGTGCAATGAACTCGTAAGAGTATTAAAGCAATTGTGACTTTTGTTAAGGCGTGAGATCTGACAATTTCATCGTCGGTTTGACCAACGTTTCACCCAACGTCAAGGAACCTACGCTGTGGAACTACGCTGTCTGTGGCCAGTACCCGGGTCATGTTGGAGCTTCAGCCAGCCTGCAGTGTACCTGTGAAACCTGTATTAATTACTCATATTTCACCTGTGTCATTTGCGCTTTACCTCCAGTGTACCTGTGGCTTGCCGGCGTACAGATACGTCATCTTGCAGTTTCCTCTCCCAGAGGGCGAACCTTTTAACTTCTGCGAGCTGGAGGTCTACATTCGTCGTAAGTTTTTTTTCAACCGACAACGTGTAATTGCTTGTCAATAAACAGACCAACAGTTCAAACTACAACCTGTCTGGCAAATGCTAGCATCTAGCGGGTAACCTATGCACTGCAAACAAGATGTGATGATACCTAGAGTTTTTGACATAGCACGAAATTCTGCGATTCAAACTTTACCGCTTAAGACATTAATCATGACAATAATATAAAGCGCAAATGCAGCGTCGTACGTAATGCTGTGATTAAAATGAAAGCAATATTGACGGGTGTTAATTCAGGTTGGGTTTGGCTAAATCACAAAGGTCAAAGGATGGTCAACAAACTTGCGAGCAGTTTCCAAGTGGATGTTCGTCTGCTATGCATGATCAACTGCACGCTGTCACCGATCTGTGACTCGTACAACTATCGTCCTTCTGACAAGACGTGTCAGCTCAACACACACGACACTCCACTCATCGCCAATTCGACCGACATTGCCTCTGACAACGCCTGGACCTGGTGGAGTCCGAACTTCTGTGACATCGTCTAGCGACACAGAATGCCAGTCTACTAAAACGCTGGAACAACGACCTTGCCCTATGCCTCACTGTTTTCTTATTTAACTGTCTGCACAATACATAAAATCTTCGCACTTTTTGAACTTCTTTTAGGTGCATAATTCCGTTGACATTCAGTTGCGTATTCACTGTAAGCTTATTTGTCGCAATTTAAGCGTTTATCTGTAACATTAAAATAACAACATGCACACTGTTGGACAGTAAAAAACACATTTTATGCACGTTTAGTGACTTGTACACTGCTTGATACGAACATATTGAAAACAAGAAATTTGAGCTAATGCTCACGAGACGCGCGAAAGCCTATAGCAGTTCCGGTTCAGTAGTTTAGCTAAAAATTGGGGTGTTCACTCTAAGTTAATACACAAATACCAAATTTTCTATCTGGATAGCATAACGATAGTTCCGTGCAGCCGACGGTGAAAATTTGGTAATCCTAGCTTGCACCGCTTTTGACTGATCCACCCGTGTGACGGACGGACGGACAGTCAGACAGACGCACGGCAGAATTGCGATGGCTAAGACGCGATGAAAGCAGTAGCTGCTTTCGCGCGTAAAAATATAACAACTCAATCAATGCAATCAATCAGCGTTAGTTGGTGCTGGGCGTTGTAGGCGTTCCCAAGGTGGCAGCACCATCGAACAAAATGTCACAAATTACGCTGTAAGATATGCAAACCGTTTCACCAAATACTGTGCATCAGAAATGTATTAAATAATAAATTATTGCGCTCACAATACAACGAAATCGTACAACAAAAATCTGACGCTGTTTGAGTTAGATTTGCGGGAATTTGGGATAAAATACAACACCTTTATTACAGTCATGCCAAAGCGCACATAATGATAGTACGGTGGCGCCACCTTGTGAATGATACAAACTTGTGTCGCAGCCCGAAATCGCATAAAAATCCATAAAACCCCCTATTTTGGCGTTCAAGGTCATTCAAGGTCATTGAATTCGGCGCCAATCCACAGCAAGTGTACGACTTCCTATTAGTGATTAATAGTAACTTAGGCCTTATCTCGCACCGTTACTGAGATACAGCGACTTAATGGCCAAAAATCGCAAATTTTGCCCACCCCCTCTCACTTAGCGCCCTCGTTCGGGTTGACTCCCTTCGAATTTATGGAAAAGCTTTACGGTTTCTGAAACTAAAGTCTTCCGTGCAGCCGACGGTAAAGATTTGGTGATCCCATCTTGCACCGTTTTTGACTTATCCACCCGTGTGACAGACGGACGGACAGAATTGCGATGGCTAAGACGCGCTGAAAGCAGTAGCTGCTTTCGCGCCTAATAAAAAATAACACACTTCTCGGTGTAAAACACACAAGAAAACTTTTTAAATAAAATTTTTAAAATTTGTTTTTACGGACTTGACTTAAATCGAAAAGTTAACGATTAGGCCTAATTTGTGGTTAATCGTTAATTTCCGCAGCCCTAATAATAATAATGATAATTAGTCTACTAGTATTATTTGCGATTTCAACATTAATCGGCATGCTACATTTAATACATCGACGGGCTATGTACAAGTGGTCGAAAACAAACCATGCAAAAAAACAAATTGAACTTTAATAGGGCTAAGCTTCTGCATAATGGTTAGCAGTGTTTTCCTGGCATCTCAGCGGAGTCGGTTGAGATGCTGGCGCGAGTAGCTCTGCATCTTCATCCTTTGCAGCGACTGACACGTCGCGGCAAGCCTTATAGGGTGTTTACACGATCCAGCATTCATCCAGCTAGCTGGAAGTTCTATGGTAATTAGGAGGGCGGGCGGGTTGTAACTACAGATTTAAATATTAATGATATTGGTGATAGGCAGAATGGAAACACGTAAACCTATCAGCTGTGGGCTAAGCCTATAGGTCCGCCTAGGGCAGAGCCCACAGTTGATAGATGGCGGGGTAGGCAGCTGATAGGATGATAGGGGGCGGGGTTCCATCAGGCCAGCTGGATGTTTGCTGGGAGTTTGCTGGACGTTTGCTGGATCGTGTAAGCACCCCATTAAATTACACTCCAATTTCCTCGCCCCTCGCCACTCGCCACTCGCGATGTCATCTTGATTAATACACGTGCTCGCTGGCGGACAGACGCCAATCCTTGCAGGATTACTGGTCAGTGGTCAGCCAGGCAGGTGCCATCGGTCGACAGGGGTCGGTAGTCGGAATGCAGTCTACCCGGTCTCGGACCTTCTGAAGAGTCCATGACCCGGTTCATCCCCATAGACTCCAGTTAGCCGTCGCTGTCGCGATATGGTTTTGACGCCGACAGCCAAAGGATTGAATGACGGTTGGTATGACGCCTTTGAAGCGAGTATTTGACGATTGGAATCGCAGAGGCCGGGGAAAGCGTCGGGGCGATGTTGCTGTTAGCTGAATTTATTAATGTAAAAATCTCAATTTTGTCATAATTGGAACTATAATAGCTGTAAAACGCCCTCGATTTCTTAGGTTATATATTGTATCAAACCACAGATCAAACTAAGCTATGCAGTGCAGTAGCAGTGGTGCAGACGAGTAGACGCCGCTAAAACAAGCCAATCATTGCTAACCTGCCCCCTGTGCGACACTGTGATACCAATCGTCATGACTCGGGGAACAATAGTTGACACCAATCGTCTGCACACCAGCCAACGCGCTGCATCACGGGTACACTGGACATGCTTTGTCACGTATAGTCCGCGAGAAAGCTCGCGAGTTTCTGAATTCAAACCAAAAAAAAACTTTCCAGTTTGTTCACTCGCTCGCCAATAACTCCTCGTATTTAACAAGCATTGTTACAATTTTTTCGTCAGCTAACGTCTCTGCTTTCATCGCCCATCACACATCAGCAAAAACTCATCGAGCGACGCTCACATGGGCTACAAGAGCAATATTGGTAAAGGCAAGCGCCGTGACACGCCAAGAACACGAGTGGAATACAGCGACAGGTAACTTTGTGTCGCGACGCGCGTTGTAGCGATTTAGAATATTTCAGTGTCACAAATTCTTGCTAAACTGAGTTAAACTAAACACGCCAAGTATAGTCACGAAATCTGTGAACCCTTATAACACTAGAAAGCAGTCAGAGCCCGCACACCTCCGCCAAGGCAATGTTGTTCGCTAGGTGACAGCACCATCTTCGGTTTTGCAGCGGTTTTCCTTATGCCCCATTGAAAGCAATGGTAACGATAATTTCAAAGTGATCCAGAATCCAGGATTCCTTCCGGATCACTCCCAAAATGTAATCACTGGTAGTTTGTGCCATTCCCGATATACGCTCAAAATTTTAGAAAGATCCGTCCATAACTTTTTGAGCTATTTTGCTAACACACAGACAGACAGACAGACAAAGTCTGGTAAAAACATAACCTTTTTGGCGGAGGTAAAAATAACAAACTAACAAATTTCTAGACTAACTTTCACCGTTTTAAACTATATAAGATGGAAGATGCGATCTATGGCAATATTAACCATTTAAACTTATACAATCAATCATAGTCTGGACATTATAAAGAACATTTTCGGTCAACATGAACTCTAGCTGTGAAGGCGGCGTCTCTCTCGTTGTGCTTCTGCTTTTCTTTAATCCACTCTCCTTTGTTTCTTTATATTTTTTATTATTTAGCTGTATATTTATTAGGTTTATTATTCATTCATTCATTTATTCTTTCCGCTATTTATCTATACATGTGGTCGTGGTGTATTTTATGCAGTACAACTGCGATGCTTTTGCTCATGACGCAAGATTAGGCGGCATCCGTGTATTTTTGTGTTTTTTTCTAGAGTTATTTTAGGACCAGATCACGTTCTGCGCATACAGCGTGGCGCGAAGACAGCACTGAGTGGTGTTTACTGGTATCCTGCTACACGATCATCGTACGTTGTTTTTAGAAGGCTGCCCGCAGGCGTGCTGAACGAGTGATCAATTATTAACGTTTCACTGCAGACTGACTGCTGAGGCTGAGAAAGCGTCCGAGTGACGCATCACCACACAAAGGCTTCTTTGGCCTCGAACGCGATGTCTCAAACGATATGAAAACTAGCGGGACGCATGTGCACGAGCGCTGAAAACACGGGATCAGACGGCATTAGATAAAGCGGAGTTCGACGATTGGCACAGTATAGTCATACAGAATACGTTAAAATTCGTGCGTGCGTATTTAAAAATAGTAGGCTATGCGCTAATTAACTGCAAAGAGTAATAAGCTCGAAGCAACAGGGATAACGGTTATGCCCACACTGATGAGAACAAGGTTTGACTGTTGCAACAGTCTCCTATTCGGTTTCACAATGGCGACTACAGCGGGCGCAGAACAACTTGGCGCGTGTCGGCTTACAGGTTCCGCTGTCAGCGGGTGCTACCGTCTTACAACAAGAGCTGCATTGGCTTTCCGTGAGACAACGAGTTGTCTTCAGGCTGGCGACGATCGCCTTCAAGGCGAAGAAGCTGGGACAGCCGGCGTACCTGGGCTATCTCTTACGCCAATTTCAGGACTTTGCATTTCATCCGCAGCCGATCTACAACATCGGCTCTCGGCTTCTAGTTTATTTGCGTCTCGTGCCGTCCGGCTGCTTCTATTGCTGGGAATTAACTGTTTGCTAACACTAGAACTGATAGCGGTCAAGGCCCATTTAAATGTCGATTTGAAACTAAATTGTTTGTTCAGCCTACTTTAACTAGGACGCCACAGCTTCTGATTTCTACCTGAGACAATGGTGCTGTACTGATTATTGTTTTAGACTTGACTTAGAAAGATACTCAGACTGGAAACTAGGCCTATGTAAGCGAAACGTGTGAATAGAGTTCCTATATACCAGTACCTGTGTCTTACCCTCGGTGTTTAAAGTGTGATTTTAAGGGCCCACAAACTCTATTCAGTCCGAGAACTCTGTTATTCGGTTGGACGCTCCGAGCGGCGATCAATCATTGGTCTTGCGTGAATGCAACTGACAGGAAAACGACAAGCAATAACATGAATCCTACAGGACACTGCGGCGAAGGCACTATTAACAGTGTCACTGACGTCAAAGCAATAATTGCGTTGACGTGAGGATTCCGAAACTTCTGTAGGCTAACTATGCAAAATTTTTACTTCTCATCTACCCAACTCGACCCGACCCACAGAAAAAAGCATAAAATTACGACCTGACTCAGCCCATAGTTACAATTTAAAATGTAGCAAGTTTCTGTCTAGCTATGGGGCGTTAGCCGTTTGGTCTTTACATGAGTTTGCCTAAAGCATTGCCCGAAATGAATGTGTAATCTTACCTTTTGTTATCATGACAAACTCACGGAAAAACTCGACCCTGCTCTGAAACAAGAAAACCCAGCTGTCGCTAGGGAAGACGCGTGTTGCAGTACTGGCCTTCAAGGTCATCCTAGGTCAATGATTTTTATTTTATCTGACAAGGCGTATGTCACTTTCTATTAGTAATTAATATTAACCTTGGCCGTATTTCTCACCGTTTTTGAGATATGGCCAGTTTTCTGTTGAAAAACGAACGATTTTTCTATCCCGTTTATGATTCAACCCCAAATTAAAAAATGTTTTTATTGCACTAGATCACAGACAGTTTGCATGCTTAGATGTTAAACACAGGGCTAATTATTTGTGTAAAAAAATTTTACGACCTACCGTTTTGCCACAATAAATCCGTTAAAGACAGACGACAAACGACAGACAGACGACACATCGTGCCATAGACGCCTGCAGCATAGCTCTAGCGCGTCAAAAAGTCTATTCGCGACATATTGTGCTATATAGGCCTAAGTATATTTTGCTTGATTGAAATATTTCAAAAGACAGCATTTTGTGTGCATTGGGACAGGGTTTTGGCAAGTTCTTCTACGCAGGTCACTATATCCTATAACCGCTGCCTATCCTGCATTTTTGTCGACTCTGCACAAGTGTGCCACTCGGGGCCTGTGTTAACGCTGTAAACGTCTAATAGCATTCATTGTTTATGCGTCGTAGGTAGAGCCGTCTATCAATGAATATTTTAAGCGCTGAAGATTAGCGACTGTGCAAACTGGGCTATATGCTGATAAATTGCGAATATCAAATTTAGCTCCAGTATCTCATTTTTGACGCACTACAGCTAGCTGTAAAGAGTCTATGACACGATTGTCGTCTGTTCGTCTGTCTGTGACTAACAGGTCGGTTTTAAAGGACAACTTTTTACACAAATAATCAGCCTTTGTCGAGGATCATTGCCTGCAAAATTTGGGCGACGCAATGCAAACATTTTTTAAAACTTGGAGTTGCATGGAGTGAAGTGCGTTTCTCAAGGGAAATCTGGCCATATCTCGGAAGCGGTGAAAAATGGGGTTAAGGTTACTATTAATCACTAACAGGAAGCGACATACGCTTTTTCAGATGACATGAAAATCATCGACCTTGGATGACCTTTAAGGTCAGTACTGCAACAAAAACTGTATAAACTGTAGCGCGTTTTCTCGAGTGACATGCAGCTGGGCTTTTTTTCTAATTCATAGGCTTAAAAAAGCTTACCTGTTTATGCGGAGCTGTGCGGACTACAACCGCTGCAAAGTTATGTACGCATGGGGCATTAATCACTTTGTTTTAGTAATTGTAACTGACATTATGTTATTTTACTGTTATATTTTAAGTATGATCATCAAAACGACATTTGCCTATAAGGGTACAACAGTATTTCATCCGAACCCGACAGCTAGTCATATCTCAACGGACCTGAGACTAAAATCCAAACTCGACTACTTCAACTTGTTGTGGTCTTTTGGACAACATTCCATACCTGCAACATTCCACAAGTTAACGACGTCGTAGATATGCATGTACAGCATGTTATGCAACAAATCCGTCCACATGCGATGGTTTTGGAGCGTTGTCGGAGTGCTGTTTTTTTGCGTAGAAAAGCGTGGTTGTTTGATTTTTAAATAGGCTATAGTTTTTACTGTATCTTTTCCTGGTTTTTGCTGTGTTAATACTCCTGGTGTGCTTTGCGTTTGTCGCATCTTCAGTGTCCGTTTTTTTTTAGTTTTTTAAGCAGAGCTTTGGCCGAAGTATATAGACTAGTGGCGGGAAGTGAAGTAGGACGGACATACGGGAACAAGACTAGGTAATTAGGACTGATTCGGCTGCTGCGTGACTGGCAAGTGCTGCCTGACGTGCGGCGCTGATGAACCTGATGAAGCTTGTATATACGCAGTGTCCGGCCACCAGTCTCATCACTGACCAGTGGCGTCATGCGAAGCAGCAGCAGCAGTAGCAGCAGCAACGACATGGTCATCGGTCAGTGGCGACGTCCTGGTCAGCCGTGGCCACCTATGACCGTTTGCTCACGACTGGTGAGGTTTCTGAAAAGTTCTGACGGTGTTTAAGGCTGTCCGGCTAGTCACACAAAGATTAAACGGTGTGCATAGCTTTTCATGGAAACCAGTTTCGGAACTACGGAACACCACCTGCCGTATATGAGAGATTACACAGTGTTATATCATCATGTCACCCGACACAGATGAACGCGCTCTATCTTAACCGCAGACGGGCCGGTACTCAATTCAGGAATGATGGACGGTTAACCCTTATGCCTAAGCTTTTCGGCACCTTCCCAGCTAAAGAAGGGGTCGATTCGACGCTCTCCACCAATAGTCGCAATTTGCTTGATATTTTGCGGCATTTTATACATCACTTAAATGGATTTTAGAAGTAGGCCCTCTATTTTTTATTGCAGAAACGCATTAACTAGTCAGATAAACAACAAATAAACACGAAAACTAAAAAAATGCCATTAATTATAATTTTCAGCATCAACAGCAATACCGGGAAGCTAATTTATCGGTATTATCCGATATATTCCAGGACCTGAAAAACCTAATTTGTCGAGAGTAAGGTTGTGTGTAATATGTCAGAAAATGCCTTTGATGCCTCTGAACAGATACATAAAATATATTAATGGTATCGGCGCAAGACCAAAAAATAATTTTAAAAAAACCGCAGAAGGGGGTCGTTTTGACCCCATCCTTTGGTATAGGAAGGTTAAGTTGGCCTGGGTGGTTGTTTGTATACCGAAGTGGTTTCCCTGTCGTCATCTATGTGTTTTTTAATGATTTTTAATTTCTAATTTTGACATTGTGACATTTGTAATGCACAGCCTTTCCGGCCTTGTGTAGGGAGGGCATTATAACTTTTGCTTCTACTACTGCTACTGTTATCCAAGTAGGCCCTATTAATGGGGTCGGTATAGAGCAACTATAAGTTGGTTGAGACCAACACGTTAAACAATTGACCAGACCGGCCCACGGCACTGACCAGTGACGTCACGCACGCCGCGGCAGCAACAGCAGCAGCAACAGCAGCAGCAACATCGTGATGGTCATTCGGTCAGTGACAACGTCCTAGTCAGTTGCTGTCTGCAGCCATCGTACACGTGTCCGTGACGTGCTTGTTAATGGTTGTCTGCGGCGGTGCTGACGTAGCCTACGTAACGGCGTAACAAACACGTGAACAGCACGCCAGTATTAGCCTAGAGGCTCTAAGACATGGCGACGACGACCACAATGTCATTAGCTCTGTCCTGGTTTCTTCTTACAGCGCCCAGCGGTGAGTCATTTATTTTTAGCAGACTATCTCTCAAACTAGATGACATTTTTACACCAAAATGGAGCACCTAGTGTCGACGTGGGTGATTTCAAGACGATTACATTTCGGTGGCGATTTGATAATCTTCATCACTGTTTTGCTCCATCTTAGCTCACCTCCGTAATGCATTTTCGATTCAACAGTTAATCACTGATCATGATTTTTTGTGTTTTTACCAGAGACAGCACTGATTATTATGTAGGCAATTGTGTCAGCGTGTGACTGGCGTAGCATTGCAAAAACGACCTTATTCGTCATAGGGGCTCATAAGTTTATTCTGTCGATTTCCTTTTCGGTTTCGTTCTGAGTCTAAATGTCTATAACTGCTTTAAGAACACATTAGGATAAGTCGAAAAAGTTACAAACTAAATAAAGTCAGTAGGCGGCGAAGGGGTTGTGCGGTCTCACACGTTTATTAGAGGCAGCATTGTTGTAGTTAAGCTGACTCTACACTTTCAGCTTTGGTACTACAAATGTTTCGGTTTATTTTATGTCGTTAATAACGTGAAATGAAATGTTATCAAGACATTTTTGGCTGTTTGATGACAGTACTAACTAATCTGTTTGACTCGATAGAAACAACGTATTTGCTAGTTTGTTATTTTGTGCTCAGCGCTTCAACTGTCGAATGATTCGTACGAAGCTTACGTCGCCGGAAGCCAAAGTTCAACAGTCGACGGCGATCAACGTACGAACGAAGGCGTCGGCCGACAACGTCGACACGAGACGCGCCTGCAGGTTGTTGCGGGGAATAACGGACATGAAAATGACGGACCATCAAAATGTCCAGGCATGAAACTGACGAACAGGAAAATGCAAGACATGTTTCAAAGGGCTAAATAGGCCTAAATTGAGTAAACTTCGATTTAGCATTGGTCGCCTGTAGCTAATTTTAAGTTGAGGTTTTTTTTGTAATATTTTATGCATTTCAACATATTACACATCTGCAATCTGCATATTATACAACTTACCTTACTGCAGTGACTTGTGTTTTGCCGTTGTTTCGAAAAGTATATTGCACACTGCGCTGTAATGCAATCTATTGTCAAACGATATATATATATATATTATATAT
>Ga0209367_1006534_pt1 | contig 16113 bp, 5 predicted proteins | sample WorMetLIZISLAND2_FD_187412 | JGI IMG/M metagenome (GOLD analysis project Ga0209367, IMG submission 187412) | Marine gutless worms symbiont microbial communities from Max Planck institute for Marine Microbiology, Germany - Olavius geniculatus... ... | reverse complement strand
TTGGCCGCTCGTTGGCCTACTATTGGTATTGGACAAACGTTGTGTGTATTTTGTAATGTAGATTAAACACGTATGTACGCACGAGTATGATACAAGGGGTCAGCGTTGGACGATTCAGTTTTCTACACCGAGTACTTGCCTGCTTGGCTATGATTGCGGCGAGACACGTTCACTTGTGACAGATGGCATGCAGGTAAAACTGTGTGATTCCATACGGTAGGTGACGCTTCGTAGCTCTGTGATGAGTTTCCCATAAATAACCACGGCATACAGCATTAATACTGCTATTACTATTAAACTCAGCCTACTACACATACTATCCCATAACAATAATTCTAGCGGTAGATCGGCGATCTTGCTGTTAGCACTGGAAAATTGCTAGAGGTAGATCGGGCAGATACGTTATTGGGAAGATGGTAGAACTTATATTCCTGGTAGACACAGAAAGTCTATTATAAAGCATGCCACGACACTTTCACGTATTTAAGTCAGGCTTAGCCTATTCAGTATTATATCAGAGTTCATCTTAAGCCAAAGCTGTTTTCTTGTAACACGGACTTAGAACTATAGTATTTCGAATAAATTTTATTTAACGCTTCGTAATTGATAACATTTCAGTTCCAACCAGTTTCAGTCTTAACCATGCAGTAAAGAAATGTGGCTGCATTCTTTCAGTGACAACGAGATAAAATGTAATTAGATGAATGGCGATCTACCGCTAGTAATTGTCTGCTCACTAGTGCGAGATCGCCGATCTACCGCTAGCACTGACCATCCCATAAAGAGCTGTACCTTGCTTTCAATGTTCGTTCTGGTTCTGTTTCAATTTAAGTATTCACATTCAATAAATGCAATGTAAAGAAGCCCCAAAACGTTCACCAAAAAAGAAACATATCCTACAAAATCTACAAATCATAAAAAAAAATAATTAATTAATTTTGTCACAATCCAGTGAATCCACATTTTATTTGTTTACTGTTTACATAGATAGTGAAGTTGAGCATAGATTGATTTACGAAATATAAACAAAGTGACGTCACTTTGTTTACTTTGAGGCAAAACCACGTGCTTTACAATGGAAATATAATATACAACGAAATAAGATGACATATTTGTTAGAATACACTCAATGACACTTTGAAATATGCAGCTGCTTCAGTACAACAATCATTTGTCTTTATATAGAAACAAACATAAGCATAAAAGTAATTCGCTAAGTACTCAAAAAATTCTTTGAAACGTGATATGGTACAAATTACGCATACAGCACACAGCCGAAATCGTTAGACTACTGTAATGGTATTTCGCAGTGCGCAGCGTATCGGTGAATCAGAGAAGTTTTGACGTAAAATTTGACATTCACAATTATATCAGTACGTGATTTTCCAAAAAATAGAAAAAAAGCTCGAGCGTCGCCAGGTGACCCATATAATTTTTTGACAGTAGCCTACATTTCTAATTCGGAAAAAGTAAAGTTACGAATTACAAGTTTGTTACGTACAGTTTTGTAGGCCTAATATTACTTGACAAAACCATTTTTGCAGCGGTATTAAGCGACTTCGCCTATTTCTACGTTTAGATTCTCCATATAGCGTGATCTGTCTCTGTCATCGTTTATCACATTGTAGGCCTACGTCTTGTTTACACCGTTTAACTCGTTTATTAGACGCTATTTGACATCACACTCAGGTCTGATGACACGTCTACGTGGTAGGCGCGGAGATTTCTGCACCAGGACAGGAGAGATTTGGGACCTGAACACAACATGGGAGTAAGAAAGTTAAGTAAGCCAAAAAATTCATACACCGCTCGACGTCAACAAGAAGTACGTACTGCCAAGCCGCACGGTGATAGCCAGAACATGCAACTGTCAGCTCTACGCTGCCATCTGAAGAATAGTCTCGAAGAGTTGGATGGACTTTCTACAGCGATTCCGCCTATTGCCAAATTATTTTAATTTCTGATTTAAATAACAATAACAATTGATTAAATAATAAAGTGAGAAAATGTTTTTGGATTGTTAATTTGTAAAAAAAATCACTTACCGGAGATGAACATATGCACTGTCACTCACTACAGCGCATTTAATTAGTTCTAGTTGCAGATATAGCTAATTTTATGGTTGGTATAACTTAATTAATTTGTTTACTGCATTTTACGTCGTATTTAGCAATAGACTAAAATACGTCGGTAATAATGTAAAATAATTATAAATAATTTTAAAAAGAATGCGACAATCGCGATGATTTGTAGGCTACATTGTGAGTCCGAATACAACGCACGCAATCTTTTTGGCAAACGTAGACTGATATTAATGATTCGTTTATTTTTTATACGAACTGCAGAAAAAGCTGGAGTAAAATCTGTTACCTCGAAATCAAAAACAACTAGAAAGCAGTCAGAGTCCGCACACCGACAAGGCAATGTTGTTCGCTAGGTGGCAGCACCATCTTCGGTTTTGCAGCGGTTTCCCTTATGCCCCATTGAAAGCAATGGTAACAAAAATTTCAAAGTGATCCAGAATCCAGGATTCCTTCCGGATCACCCACAAAATTAAATCACTGGTAGTTTGTGCCATTCCCGACAAACCCTCAAAATTTCAGAAAGATCTGTCCATAACTTTTTGAGTTATCTTGCTAACACACAGACAGACAGACAGACAGACAAACAAAGTCTGGCAAAAACATAACCTCCTTGGCGGAGGTAATTATCAGTTTAAAAAACTACTGGTTAACTGTCCGTACAAAATAAGCCATCAATTTTTTTATAAGTTCGTAATTGTCAATTAATTCGTTTTCAAAATTATTTTAGTGGCACACCAAACAACACATTTCAGTACACATATTACCAAAGATCCCATAGCAATAGGCATAGACATTGGTGCTTCAAACGCGTTGCAAAGTACTTTGCAAATATTTTACCTGTTATTCAAAAGCTGAAAATAATGCATCACAAACTATAGTGTAGCAATGCGTTTGAGGTTTGATGGAGTCTTGTGTAATGGAAGCTTCCTGGCAAATTTATCACATATTAATGGCAACTTTTTTTAAAAAATCGGTCAAATAGCAGTTCTTCTTGGTTTACTTTTGGACTAACTTATGCTGCTACTCTGTGTTAGTTATAGAGTGGGCCTACTGACAGTTATGACACAACAGACAAAATACGACGTTCTGCTTTCTACGAACAAAAACAGTGGTGCTGGGGGCTAAGGTAAGCTTATATTGTCGTATACTTTCTGAGATGCTGGAAGGCAAAGCTGTAACTTAATAAACATAGAAAAGTAAATAGCCATGGGTTGAGTTTAATCGAGTTGAGTCGAATCAGGTCGAGTAGGGTCCAAATATTTTTTTTCGCGCTTAGTGCTGATTGAGATTGCTAGCGCACGTCTTAAAAGCATCAGCGTAAAGACTTAATGTTCAGCCACTCAAACGATTTTTTTGTTAATAGTCCTTATTTTTAAGTGAAAGTTCAAATGAATCACTATCCAAATCGTGGATGGCGTAAGGTCGGCTCGTACAGCCTCGTACTTACATATATTAGGCCTATTTCTCTGAATCGAGTTTGGTTAAAACTAGGCGTTGGTGCATGGGTCGGCTCCGGTAAGGTCACATAAAAGTAGCTAATGGATGACACTTGTGTTAACTAGCCTATGTACTTTTCTAATTTCTACAGACTACCCTTAGGCCTACATATAACAGCAGTGAAATGTAAACTCGGCCAATAATAATTGGCCGTGCATCGCTCTGTTCGCTTAGGTCAGTCGCGTAATGAATCGCTCGCGACCACAGGCCATGTCACGACCCGGCCTGGCAGCAGTCGGCCAGCTGCGACGTTCAGCCGAACATGATCGACCACATGCCGACGAACTCGGACTTGTCGATGTATCCGTCGTTGTTCTGGTCGAACGAGCTAACGAACTGGCGTGCCTTTGTCTCGTCGCAGCTCAGCGTCTTGCAGATGACACCCACCAGTTCATTGGGACTCAGCAGTCCGTTCTTGTCAGTGTCCAGCGCGTCGAAGCGACGACCGATATCCTCGTTGCTACGCCGTATGTCAAACACGATACGGGAGTGTGTTAACAAGTAAGACATAAATGTCTGCCACTGCTTAAAAGTGTGAAAAAATCACCCGCATCCAAAAGTACAAAAGTACGCTAGGTCCAGAATAACTTAACATCCAGTAGCGAATTTTACCCAAAACCGGTCAGTAACACTTTTCACGGTTTCACGGTTTTGGCAAGACGTAATCGAGTACGTCAACGTGATTTACTTGCAGCGTTACACTCTATACCCTATTGGCCGTATACAACGAATATTCCGTTGGCATGTACTCCAAAAAACACGACGTGTTTACACTTACATGGCTTTAGCTTCCGAGTAGAAGCCAGCAAACTCGTTCAGGTCCAGTTGTCCGTTGCCGTCTTTGTCGAACCGCTCAAGCAACAACTTCACCTGCATGCCATTATCACTGTGTAATAACCAAACAGCATCCGTCGCCGATTGCTATTAAATTCTGCTTGAAAGATTACAGCATCAATTATAACAATAATCGTACTGAAAAATTGTAAGAAATTGATAACGAGTAACCTTTTCTTCATTGAAGCTAAAGGGCGGTTGGGCAAGAACCGCCTTTGCCTCGTTGAAAGACACGAGTCCGTTGTTGTCCACGTCATATTTTATGAACTTCGCCTTAAGCTCTTCCAGTCTACATTAAAACATTATCCACTTACACGTAAACAGTCTGAAGTTCTGTTAAGGCGTAAAACGATTCTGTGCTTTAAGTTGCCGTTTGTCCCTAAAATCTATGCAGTCTGTAGCCTACATTTTTATTAGATTTCTCAAAAACATTGATGCAATATTTTGTCTGCTTTACAAGTTTTGCTAAAACATAACTGTAGTTGCATCTGGTCCAGTATGTTGCAGCATTTTATTTTTTATACTTTTTTAGTTCCGAGTGTTCCTTTGTTCTATGAGTGGCCATACGAAATGCCACAGTACATTTTTTAAAAAGTAAAAATACACCGTTTCCTGTTCCTCATTTTTTCGCCATACTAGAACCGGAAGAACAAATTTGTTTTCTAAGCCTAATTACAGAACACCCTGAAGATGACCTATGTGTCATTTGCCGCTGCCAGTCATTAAGAGAATGTACCGTGCAATTGGCTAAAAACCAAAAAAACACTCGACAAAACTGATGTCGGTCAGTCGTTGCAAGACTAAAATAGCTCTCAAATGTGAGAACGAAATATTGAGTAGTTATATCGTTTTAGCGTAATTAACAATAAATTAAAAAACAATAAGCTGAAGGTATGTAGGTTAATGCGATGGATTGGAAAACTCACGTGTCGCGAACTGTGGTTTTAAATCGGTCGAACTCAGCGGCGCACAGCTGTCCGTCATTGTTTCTGTCGAACTGTTTGACGTAATGTTCCGCCTTGGCGCTGTCATAACCCAACTGACTCTGCAGAATATCAGCCGCTTCCGCCAGGCTTATTGAACTGAATATACACACGTACACAGCGTAATAAACGATGATTGGTTTTTCGCTGAAAAACTGGCAGAAAAATTGCCAGATTGATGTAGCATGTTGACTAAAAGAATTGGAATTGATTGCAAATTTGCAACATAGCACGCTTTTCGCACAGTCTCATGGGTAACGGTCTGTGTAACAAAAAAAGAAAGACTTGTCTCATCGGCCGTCCAGTATATAAAAAATGATATCTTTTAAAAAGCAATCAAATAATTTAACAGACAAGTAATTTGAGCAAAGCTCACGTGACGCGCGATAGCAGCAGTCCTGCCACCGGGGCAATCGTGTACAGCATACAATAAAATAATAGTGCATTTTGAAGGAGTACCCAAATTTAAGGTCTCCGTATGGAAGACACCTTGAACCTAAGAGGTCGGAACTCAAATGGTTTAAAATGTACGTTCAATGCCAAAAATTTCATACTCAGGTTGTCCAAGTCTATCTTCAGCCATTTTGGCACAGTTCACTTTTGAAATGTGCGTTGCAGCCGAAAAATGCAAAAACACTATAACCCCCTATGTTGTGGGTTCAAGGTCATACTGATGTTGACACCAGTAAAAAGCTTGTCACTCATGCTTGTTATGATAAGAAGTATATCTCTGTTTATTTTCAACTGTTTTTACGCTAAACGAGCCAATAGCGGTAAAATAACCACTTTTTAGATGGGTAGCCGTTGCGACCTGGACTATTATAGGGTGTTTACACGATCAAGCAAACATCGAGCAAATATGACGCATGCATAAAGCCTTCACGAAGCAAGCATCGAGCAAACGTCGAGCAAACATCAAGCTAGCTCAAGCAGGTTTACTGGAACCCCGCCCCTGGCTCAAATGTAGGTCTAGGCTTAGGCTTTTAGCCCACAGCTAATTACGTGTTATATAAACCTTCCAATTACAACCCGCCCGTCCTCCTAATTAACATGCTAATTACCATAGAACGTCGAGCTAGCTGCTTGATGTTTGCTCGATCGTGTAAACACCCTATTAAAATTTGCATTTAATGCAGAAAATTTCGTATGCAGGTTGTCTTGGACTATCTTTAGCTATTTCGTCGCAATTTGCTGTTGGAATGTGCGCTGCAGTCAAAAATTTTGGAGGTTCAAGGTCGTACAAGGTCATCGATGTTAATAAATCTAAAAATCCCGTCACCGGTGCTTGTTATGATAAGCAGCACGTCTGTACATATCTGCAACCGTTTTCACAGTAGACGAGCCAATAACGGCAAAATAACGTTTTTTAAAAGCTGTGCCTCTCTTTAACGCTCTAGTTCAAACTTCAAAAGCAACCCTGTCACCAGGGGCACGAAATTTCATCACACAAAACTAGAGTCCTTGGAGCAGCCCAGAGTGACAATTTCGTCGACCTGGCAAGCACCGTTTTCATACAGCTCACGAGTGTGAGTGTGACGGACAGACGGACGGATGGACAGACGCGTCGCCTAGACGATGGCTAAGACGCGCGAAACATTCTGCTATCGCGCGTAAAAATGCTTAGCGAAAAGTACAACATATAAGTTTACACATTTTTCACCACAAACACTTTTTAAAACTAATTTGCAATAACAAGAACAAGGAATAGCAACGAAATAAGAATGCAGATTATTAGCAGCTATACGTACGACATCATGGACTAGGTTGCGTAACTTCTCGGAAACTGTTGTCACTCAGCGAATGATATGAGCAAAGTAGGCGACTGCTGCTGCGGCTGGCTCGGCGACGACTATTAATAGTCATATTAGTCTGATTCGTCGTTCACTGTAATACCGCGTGGACGTTATCGATCCGGAGATCTATAGACGATATGTGCAGTGACAAACGGACAAAAGCGGTGCTGCGACACCCCTTACTTCAAAACTCTTCGTCTATGCCATATTTCTTTGCCTTACGGTGCGGTATCCTCTAATTTTACTTTTCAAACATGTCGAATGTTACGTGCCTTGGAAAGCGCACGCGTATATAGACCTAGTGGTGGGGTTTTGTAACTGGTGTTTTATCGCAACGGAATTTTGTCATGGGAAATTGTGGATTGTGTGCACACATACATATTATAGTACACATATAGGCGCATTTATGCACTGCCGCGCTAAAACGGCATTTTTCATATGGATATGTTGTTCTTTATGAGATTGTTAGGAATTTGCCAAATGAGGATTTTCCCGCCTTTTGTCAGAAAACTCTGTCATGGGTTTTCTTGGCTTATGGCGTTTAAGTCGAGTAAAAATTCAATGTTTCCGTTAATCATGTCGCGACACTTTTTCCACACCGTTCAATAAATGGCGCCAAACATTTGGTAAGCTATAACGTGACTGGATAACTCAAACACATAGGTTTTATACTGGTGGTAATGTGCGCTCATAGATATTGTTGTCTCGGTGCATTTGCGACAGCTGTTAACTGAACAACTTATGACTGTTGACAACAGCATCCAGGTGCAGCGGTATGACGTATCACGTATGACGTGGATTACGTCACGTCACTCACGTGCATGTCACACTTGTCCATGCACACAGCTTTACTATTGATTACAGGATCAGAGTTCACCTGCGACTAAAAATGTAATAACTGCAAGCCGGCAACTGTTTTAATCGGCACCGGCTTTGCAGCGAAAAAGCAAAACACGCGCCCGACTCCGTGGAATAATTTTCAACTAAAAATACGTTCTGTGGAACCACGTATCTGTCCAGTCTTTCAGAGCTGTTATAAGATTGTTTCATTTTGACTGTTCTGACGCACTCTGTACGTTGAAGTAGCTCAGTCACTTTTGCGTTTGTTAGCTGACACTTATAGCAGAAAATTGCGCGTTTTGGGGTAGTTAGGCGGCGATACTATGTCGGGGTCTCTTTCCACCCACATTATACGTGTATACAAAAACAACAACAAACTTTATAACAAACATTGACACATAGAACAAACTGTAGTGCCACTATCTGCAATAAAACTAAAGAAACAAGACAAAATCGTATGCGAATGATTTTGTTTTCAGTTTACTTTTAGTTCTGTATGTCGCACACTCAGGGCACTGCCGTAGCACTGTAGCAAAATCCAGACAATATTCTGGGGGTCAGTTTTCCGTGCTAATTTCTGGTCTGTGTACCACCGGCTTTAAGCGCAACCGACGACGTGCATGCGATCTAACGGGCGAGCAATCACAGCCACCAATCACTGAGCAATCAGTGATCGATCTGTCACTATTGATCTGTAGGTCTGTCGGTCGGTCTGTCGGTCGCGACGGACGTGTGTGAACACGTGTTCAGTGTTCACTCGGCTCCCGCTAGATGTCGTCACAAGCCGTCACCGCCCATTTCCGCTCCACCTGCGCATGCGTCGAGCGCCCTCGACTTCCGGTCGTGTCTAAAACAGGTCGCGGCATTCGAAACACCTGACACAGACGGACGGCTCCGGTCAGACTCAGCTTAATGCTGACGCTTTGCAGGGTATATAACATGCAGGTCATTGGTTTGTTTCACAGTCTTCCCGGCGTCCATAATATAGGCTACCATGTCATGTATGCGTTGTATTGTGATTGGGAGCTGTGATTTTTTTATAGCTCTGTACTTTTGTCACGTGAAAATTAATTTGGTTTATGCAATAGATTTGTTTTAACTTGTAGACCTAAATTAGCGTTTTTTTACATCACAATGTGACTCGATTGAAAATTTGTCTCCACGAGCAGCGTTCGCATATACCAGTTAAGTTATATCACTGTATGTAAAAACGTTTGATGTGATTCCTAAATTATTTACACTTAGCTATATTATTTACCGCGCATTGCCGCCAAGACTGAACATGTAGCAGGTGTCCGTTTTTAAGACACAGTGTAAAGCCGACAGGTATTGTTGCGGTCTTGGTCTAAAGTCTTGGATGGACCTACATCGTTAGAATTCGTATAAGTGGGCGATATTGAGCGATCAGTGCTGGTTATATTAGGCAAAGTAATTATTGAACGCTTAATCAATGCGCTGAAGTATGCATCGAGTACCGTTCCTAGTAGACTGCTGCATGTATGGGATCAATAGAAATAAATCAGTAATACAGTACTGCACTGTGTCTTGCGTTTAGCACAACAAAATTAAAATGTGCGTCGTTTCTCCTTATTAAATATTAATTTCAGATTTTAGGTAATATGCAGGCCTAAGTGATGCCAACCTTCATTTGCCTTTTGCATTTTGTAGTGTTAGCACTATTGTCAACGTGCGTGCAACAACAAAATGTTAAAAAATAGTCTGCAATAAGTCAAGCGTTTTTCTTAATAATCAAGTCAAAGTGCAACCTATTTCGGTAACCGGGTGTAACAAAATGCCTGTGTGGATAACGAGTCAAACATAATAAATTCAGTGCAACCTTTTTAATGCTTAGAGCTACTAATGCACGTACGGGTCGAGAGCCGCGACTTTCTTTCACCAAAATTGGTCCATCACGAGTTACAACAAAAGCCCAGCTGTCGCTAGGGAGAACCGACTGTATGCGAGTGTCGAAAGGCCAGCAAATGTGAGCGCAGTGTTTTTTTGCTTACTTACGTAATTTCTTGTTTCACGTAGCCGAAGGATTATGGACGCATAGACTTACCGTTTAGCCACAATACCACATGATTAGCACAGGAAAGTGCGCAATGACTCTTCAAGGTCATCCAAGGTCAAGTAAAAAAGCTTATGCGACTTTCTGTTAATTATTAATAGCAACCTTGGCTCTATCTTTCACCGTTTCATTTACGGCCATTTTCGGTTGAAAAACGCATATTTTCTCTAGCCCTCCATTCAACCCCAAATTTGACCCTTGCACTGCATCACTCACATGTTGCATGCAAAGTGCCTAGACAAATAGCTAATTATTCGTGTAAAACGTGTAAAACGTTTTTGATGGTTTTTCTTTAACGCCCACCGCTTAGCCACAATACTTTAATTCCGTTGCAAACAGACAGACAGACAATTATAGGCTGTTTACACGATCCAGCAAACGTCCAGCAAACGTCTAGGAAACTTCCAGCAAACGTCCAACATTAGCACGTGTATTTTGAATACATTTGCTGAAAGCTTGCTGGACGTTTGCTAGATCGTGTAAACACCCCATTAGAGACAAACAGACAGATCGACAGACAACATACCAACACTCGTAACAAAGGGCCAAACCCTATACAGCTCAACGGTCGGCTCAAAAATCGACGTGGTTCGAGTTTCGAATTTTGACTCGAAACCGTAACTCGTAACCAAATTCTAATCCTAACCCTACAAGAAATCTGAGCTAATGCTCATGAGACGCGCGAGAGCCTATAGCAGTTCCAGTTCGCGAATAATCTTGGTCTCTCTCTCTCCATCCATCTTTTCGCAATTCACTCTTCGGCAGCCGAAATTTGCAAAAAATCACTAAAAACCCATATTTTGGGTTTCAAGGTCATTCAAGGTCATCGACGTTGACATTTCTAAGCAGCTCATTGCCATGCTGTACTTGTTATGATAAGCAGCACGTTTGTGCCTATCGTAACCGTTTTTTCGCTAAACCAACCAATAGCGGTAAAATAATTACTTTTAAGGGGTACCACTTCTTGACACCCGCGTGCGCAGGACTCCTTGAATCTAGGGGATCGGACGAATTACACTGCTAAAATCAGCATTTACTTTTTTCAGTGGCGAAAATTTGATATGCAGGTCACTCGGTCGATCTTTAGCCATTTCGGAGCAATTTACTATTGAAGTGTGTGTCGCAGCGCAAAATCGCGAAAAATTCACTAAACCCCCGATTTTGGAGGTTTAGGGTCATTCGAGGTTGTCGATGTCGACATTTCTAAGAAGTTCGTAGCCAGTGCTTGTTATGATAAGCAGCATGTCGATCTGTGACTATCTGCAACCGTTATACGCTATAGCAGCCAATGGCGGCAGAATAACGTTTTTACAGGGTGGGACCCCTTCACCCAACGGCAGGAAGTTTTGTTACGAAATAGGTGGAGACTTTAGGCTATCATATGATGAAAACCCAGAGTCTCTATTTCACACGGTCTTTAATTGGTCCCGATAGTCGTGACGGACAGACAGACGGACAGGCGGTCAGAGAGAATTACCGTAGCTAATAGTTAATATATACGCGCTTTAGCTATATGCTAGCTCTCTCGAGTGAAAAGAATTTAAATGACGTAATCCCTAGCCCTAACCCATACCGCAAGTCGACAAAATCATCGAATGCACTAGGTCTGTTCGATGCATCGTCATCGTCGTCGAGTTTCGCAACTCGACGATGCGTCGAGCATCGAAACCCGAAAACTCGAAACTCGAAAATCAACTCAAAAGACGATTTTTATTCTCGCCCATCACCAATTTGGCATTTAACTTGTAATTCATATTTTATGCTGATGTTTTGTTTTTTCTTTTATTTTGATACTGGTCTGAAGTGATTTTAAACGATTTCGCTGACATGTGCGATTTTTGCGAAACTACCAAATATAGTGCAGATCCTTCTGGAAATATTGGAATTAGACAGTGATTTACTTAGACTATTTGAAATGTTTTTAGCTCAGTGCTACGGTCAGTTCGGCGAACTGAAGGATTGGCGACCAAAATTACTATCGTCAATTCGTCGAACTGAGTCGAAAGAATCAGAATTTACTAAAAGCAGTTCGGCGATCTGAAGTGCAGCTAATTGCGTACATAGTAAAATCAGTTCGACGAACGCACTGCTATTAATTTCACTCTGCCACCAGTACTGCATAACTGCATTAGAGATGGTGAATAGATTCAGTAATTCCAAAGTGGAAAAAATATTAGGAGGACCTTTAACTCCAAGTTGTAGTAAACTCCTTGTTACCAGCGCTGGCTGCTGAGATGAAATGCACACAGGCGGCGAGTGACGGACGATGGTAAAAAGCGGATCAGCGGATCTGCGGATGTCACAACCGGGATAGAGCTATGGTTAGGGATAGGGTTAAGATTAGGGTTAGGATTAGGCTAAGGGATAAGGTTAGGGTTAGGAATGGGGTTAGGAGATGGTTTAACTAACAAATTACAGCTTAATTACCGAGTTAGCTGTTGCGACATCCGCAGATCCGCACATCCGCAATCCGCTTTTTACCCGTAGCCGCGAGTGATGCGATTTACACTTGCAGCATTCTTTCTTTATACAAGATGGACTGAAAAAATGATTAAGCGCCACAATTTTTATTCATATCTTTTCAAAATACTGAGAGGTTAAGAATCTTTCAGTTTACTCTCAGCCAGACAATAGCAGAATTGGACTGTAATGGCTTGCTCATGTACTTACAGCATAGACCTAAAATCTTACTGCGAAACTTGGATTTATTTACGTCAGACAGGTTTATTAGGTAGTTAGTTAACTTTCTGTGACACATAGTTTCGCCAGGCTGCCGACTGCCGATGAGATAAGTCTGGAAATTGTGTCAGTGGCTGCAGTGTCATGAGACCAGCTCAGCACCTGACAGTGATGGAGGCAGGATGTCAACGGCTCAGCGGCATCGGGCATTATCTGTTTTCCCCCGAACTGAAAATAGCAAATTTTGCATTGCTTCTCTCAGTTCGCCGAACTGAAAATGGAATTAATGATGTTTTTATGTTTTGATTTTTTAGTGCAGACAACGAATGTGATAAATTGCACCAGCTAATTACTTTGGTAGTTTTCTGAAATTTGACATTTATATTTCAGAAGGTAATGTTAAGGACTTCAGTATTGGTATTCTCGTTGATGAATCTCTCTAGCCATGTCTCAGTTGGCCATGGCACACAGTGTCATATTCAGTATCTGACAGTTCATTGCTATTGCTGTTGAACTGTCTGCTGTCACCGTCGGCTATGTCTCGGTAGTCATTCTGGTGCTTATCATGCATGGAGCAGGAACACACCACTCTCGGGGAGCCGACTGGTTGATGTAGTGCTTATAGTCACTGGGTACTTAGCTACTGTTGTATTGTAAATTTTCTTGCAACTGTAGCAGAAAAAGAATATTGAAACTGTCAGTATTTGGTGAAGTTATAAGAGACACTTTTTGGATTTACGATTGCACAGTTTGATGAACATGTATTTACATGTAGCATTTTATAAGCATAACTGTGCTGTTGTATTCCAAATAGCGGGTCTTGTCCATCAATCTGTTTGTCCTGTACGAGCTCATAACTTGAGAATAAGTAGTGCAGAAAAATGAGAATCAGTATGAATGTTTCCCAGATCAGGAATAACAGGTGTACCAATTCTTTGTTCAAAATGTCACTCTGCACATTTTCCCAGTATTAGACCAACGTCTTTCTTTTTTATATCAATTTAAACTTAACAAAATTTAACATTGCTATTCGTTAACTATAGCTGTGTGTAATATTATTATCGTTGGTTGTGGTTGTAGGCAGTTTACCTGCTGGATTCTGTCTCACGGCTACCACTTGACTTGAGTCATGTCAGTGCCTGCAAAGTGCACAGTAAAGACGTCATCTTATCGGTGGCACATAAAAGACCTTAGCATGGATAAATTTGAATTTTATGAGCAATCACACAGTGGTGATGACGTTCGTGGTGTGCTTGGCTTACGCAGCGAGAGATTTTTCTTGTCATTCAGAGATGTGGATGGACGAATTGTCAAAGAGGATGTTTTTTTATTTTTATATTTTAGACATAATAAAAACAAGGATAAAACCGACAAATCTGCAGCCATGTCTCAGTTTTTCACATTGGTTTTATGTTCTTCGTTTAATGATGCATCACAGTGCAAACATTACGGTTGCAGCAACATGTGCTTTGCATGGATATTTGACAAAAAGCGGCGTTGTAATCCCAAAATGAAAGCTGGCACCACACCGCGTCACTTGTTTTTCACTTCGGAGTTGATGCGTTGCACAGAATTGATTGATGAAAGCAGAGGTACCACGTGGGTTGATGAGGTATCAGTAGTATGTGAAGTACATGCATTGAACAATACCATCTTCTGTGTTGACAATTGGTTGTTCTATCCTTTGGAAGACACTGTTGTTCAGAAGTCGAAACACGTATGTCCTCTTGTAAGTGATCTCAAGAAAATGCATGACACAGGCCAGAACAGTGATGTTACGTTGGTAGCAGCAGATGGAAGAGAATTTCTAGCTCACGTAGCAATACTTTCCAGTCGGTCACCAGTTTTTGCTGCCATGTTTCAACATGACATGGAAGAGAAACGTCTCAACCAGGTGCAGATGGATGATTTTTCATCAGAAGCAGTTGAGTGTCTGCTGAACTTCATGTATACCGACAACATTTCAGATATCGCAGTGTTGCCGGAATTACTTGCAGCAGCCGATAAGTACAACATCTCCAGACTCCTCCCACTTTGTGAAGAAACGATGATGGCAAATCTAAATACAGAAAATGCTGCTGAATGTTTTTCGCTGGCTGACAGACACAATGCCAGTCAGTTGCGCAAGGAAGCGAAACGTTTCACCGCTAGACATCTGAAGAACATCAAGCCTAGAGAGGGATGGAAAAAGTGGATGGACGAGAATCAGCAACTTGCTGCTGAAATCCTGGATGAAATGGCAGAACTTATGGCTGAACTGACAAAGTGAAGTCTTTGTTGCAGGATAATTGACTCGTTTTAGACAGAGTGTTTGTGTGGTGTGACTTAAACCTCCCCCCAGTGATTGTTATGACAATTTTTATCCTTACTGTGCGCACTTGCGCACTGATGTTGCGTTTCTTTGTTTGCATTTTGCTGCGCAATTATATGAGTATTGTTACAAAGTGTGCTATATCTGTTAGTGTATATATCTGTTAGTGTATGCATTTTGCATAGATGGATATACATCGTAATTTAAATATGTAACAGGTTTTTGAGACACGGTGCATGCATGCTGCTTAGTGCTTACAGAAACCAATGACTATTACAGATTGACATCATTACAGCAATGGCTAGCTATTTATGCAGAAGTTTGCCCGTGATATTGCTGACATAATTGTACAGTTAATTTGTTGATTTACTGCATTGCAGATGCATGCGCAACACGCGACTATTGTTACTGATTTCTATGCTTCCATTTGTACCCTGCGAAAAAGTAGCGATGGGGAAAATTTTTATTATTTTTTCTGTTATTTATTTTTTGTATCATGACATGTTGGAAAATATTATAAAACTCATACAGAACAAATTGACACACTGAATAGTACTCGTGAGAACTAAAATACACTGTGTCCCAAAATAAACATCCCCGACATTTTCGACTGTAACTTGAAAACCAATTATCAGATTTTTATAATTTTTGATACGAATATTCCTGACACAACTTGCCATCAAATGACCATTTAGTTTCCCACCTCACCCAACGTTTGTTTCTGCACTACCTGGGGAAAACCCAACCAGCGAAATATCACTTTTTTCCAATGCGATATGATTGCTTAATTAACATAACGCGTGAAAACACATTTTGTTCACATTTCTGACACTTTGGCTGACAATTCGTCCAATTGTACATTTTTCAACTGACTGTAGTAAAATTGCTTGAAGTGGTAGCCCACTATGCGAACACAGGCAAGGTGACGCTTTCTCCATTCATTGATAGCAGTATCGATAAAATTCTGCTCCAGACCAATCCAGGCCGTACCAGTTGCTTCTTGACTTCACAAACATTCCAA
>Ga0209367_1006532_pt1 | contig 16114 bp, 7 predicted proteins | sample WorMetLIZISLAND2_FD_187412 | JGI IMG/M metagenome (GOLD analysis project Ga0209367, IMG submission 187412) | Marine gutless worms symbiont microbial communities from Max Planck institute for Marine Microbiology, Germany - Olavius geniculatus... ... | reverse complement strand
CCCCTCTCCCTTTCCAGGAGCTCCACAGCCAGTTCAGCTAAGGGGTCTGTGAGAGCGCTGTATCCTGCAAGTTCCCCAAGTGGGTCTGGGCAGAGCCGGGCCAACAAACGGTTTGTGGTGCATTTTGAGCCAACAATCAGCGCTTCTGGTGATAAGCTATTTTGCATACACCGTTAACAAAATCCCCCCCCCCCTATTTTTCACTGGATGCAAGCTGTGCCAACCGGATGTAAGGATAAAAGCCCCTGCACTAGAATATCTCATTTCGTCTCATTTCACCTAATCTCATTTCGCATCGTATACTTACCCTAACCCTTACCCTCACCCTAACCCTAACCCTAACCCTAACCCTAACCCTAGTTCGATTTCGGTTGGGGCTCTGCAGTAGACCCAACTGGGGGAGCGATTAGGCAAAACGAGATTAGGCGAAATGCGATTAGGCGAAATGCTACGACACCAAAATTACATTGTTAATGACAACATGATCAAGCGAGTGTGTCACTGCCCAAGAGCTTGCATCGAGGCCAAAGATGACCACTTTAAACACAAACTTTAAGACTAACTCAGAATAATCGTCTCCATAAACGTTTAAAATTCTATAAAAAAAAATTAAATGTGTCTGAACCAAGGGTTTTTGATAATTTTGGAATATTGAGGGACGATCTGTACATCACTTCCAATGCTGTTGTGGGACGATTCATGTACTAGGCAGGACAGCGTTGTTTGCAACTGCAAATTCCATACCACATTTAACTCTGTTTTCCTATTTAAGAATGGCAAGTCAATAAACATGATTTAACAAAAAATAACAGTCCGTTTAATTAATCAGCATCCAGCAGCTAACTTAAGAGTTAACTATATATTAAACTGCAGCTACATGCAGCGATTTCCTCGTCAGAGGTGTTGTCCAAGCTTCTCAGGTGAGGAAATCTGATATGTCGAATGACACAAATGACACGTCGGATGATGCGTCCAATTTCCTTGCCCGAGGTTCTTACAGGCATCTTTTGGCTGACAGGCAAAAAACCTCGTCCGAGAGAATAAAAAAAAGAGCATTCATATTCTGTCCAATTTCCTCGAATGAGGTTGTTAAACCTCGGAAGACTCAGCAACATCGGACAGTACCTTAAATTGAAAATCAAAGCGCATAGCCATGAACATAAAATTACAGCTTTACAGCTTTTCATTCTGTCTGATTTATTCATCTGAGAAGCTCGGACAACACCTCAGATGAGGAAATTGCTGCGTGTAGCCACGGCATGGAAGCCAACAAAAAATAACATACTTGTCTTTCATATCATCAACTGAGAGATTATTCTGCATCTTGATGGCGTCATAGCGATCATGACGCAAAAGCCTCCGACCATCAAACAGTGCAAGCTCTCTGTCGTGTATCAACCTGTGACAACAACAATAACCAGCAAAAAACTACAACAACTACAACTATGACAAAAACAACTACAACAACAAGTATGAGTATTACAACTCAAGCTCTCTATCACGAATCAACCTCCCATACCAACAGCAACAATACTACTACTATTACTCGGTACTACAACAACTACTACTACTGCTACAACGATAATGACTACAAATACTGTGACAAAGCAAACTCTCTGTCATAAATCAATGTACGACAAAAACAACAATACACTGTGGTCCACAAGAAACATGCCACTTTTGTTTTTTTCAGTAGCTCCGTGTAGCATGGGCCGATTTTAATAATTTTTGGCACGTTACATCAGAAAGAAACTCGGCGACTGTAGTTTTGGCCACTTCACATTAATAATGTCACACTACCTTGCAAAATGCAGGTTGTTGAGCCTGTTTTTTTGTGAGTGGTCTCAACGTTTGCCACTTGCATTCGCACTGAAGGAGGACATTTCGAGTACATGCTGTAATAAAGACGATGTGGTGTGACACGTGTGACTTTTTAAAATACAATAGTTGCCAATCATGTTTGTTGCTTTTCAGTTAATCATTTCTGAGACGACACGTGCGCTATCCAGTATGAATTAATTGTTGTAAATGGCCAAATTATGACTTCTGCATTTCACAAAGTAGTGTAGCAACAGTATTAAAGTGTGGTGGCCAAAACTACAGTCACTTGCAACAAGTTTTTTCCTGATGTCACACGCCAAAAAAATTATTAAAATCGGCCAATGTTTCACGAAGCTATTCAAAAAAATAAAAGTGGCACGTTTTTATGGACCACAGTATACAGGGTGCGGCAAAAAAGTAGCCACTAAAGTTTTTCGCAGTTTTCTCAGCAATTGTTGAACATTTTAATCTGAAATTTTACAGGTTTATTTCCTGAAATGAAGTACCACTAACTGCCAAATTTGGTTCTATTGAAACGTGACGAAGTTATAAATTTCTCTAACATGACCGCCTACCGATTTTTCAGTGTGAAAAAATGTTCAAGCTACAACACCAATTCAATAACATCATTAAAACAAATCAAACAACACAGTTAACTAATGATCAGATGCCAGAATTCCATTGTCACTGTGAATGTTCAAAGTGTCCACCGCCAGCTCCAAGCTCCAACACAACCCATCAGTAGCTTAATTTGAGAAGTCTTTCACAACCTTGTCAATCGGTCCTTGTGGCAGGTTGCCCGAGATAACGTGAAGCACTTCCTTGAGTTCAACTATTGTTTTCGGCATTGTTTTAAGCTTGCAGTAAGCCTCCAATTTTGCACCCCACACGTGATAGTCCATTGGGTTTATATTCGGCAAATTGGAGGCCATTGGTCTTTTGAGATGAAATCTGGACAGTTGGCCTGCAGCCAGTTCCGTGCGCTGTGCACTGTGTGTGCTGGCGCGCCGTTCTGCTGGAAGATGAACCCAGTGGGCAGCCGGCGATTGTTTTGAAAGAACGATAAATTAGTAATAATTTATAAACAACATAAATTACTGTTTACAAAAGCGTTGCTGAGACGTCATCGACAGTAACGTGGTATCCCTTTTTTTTAAAATTAAATTGCATTTTAGCTTAAACATTTTTAACGCTAAAAAATCTGTAGACGGTCATGTTAAAAAGTCTATAACTTCGTCGTTTTACAACATAATCAATTTTTACACTGCAGTTAGATGTAGAACGTTACAGTAAATATACGTTCAAATTTCAAATAAAAATTCCCACGGTTGCTGAGAAAACAGCGAAAACTTCAAGGGGATACCTTTTTTGCCGCACCCTGTACAGCAACAAGAACGATAATAACAACAACAAGAAGAAAAAAGCAAGAGAAGCAACAACAAGGCGTGGTGTAGTGGTAACACGTCTGATCCGATCAGCGAAGTTACTGTACGCCGGGCCCGGTTAATACTGCGATGGGTGACTGCCTGTGGGCAGGTGAACCATCTCGGGATGTAACCAACCACCTAGGTCAACTCAGCCTTCCATCCCTCCGAGGTAGGTAAATCGAGTACCGGCCTATCTGGCTGGGATTAAGGCGGGGTGCGTTCACCTCTGTCGGGCGGCAGGTAACACTGTGTGATCCCATATGACAAGTGACGCTCCGTAGCTCTGAGATGGGTTCGCTCATTAAGAGCTATATTCGGACCTTTAACCTTTAACAACAACAACACAAATATGTCACTGTTAACCCTGTACCTGTGTAGTACAGCAAATGTGCCAGCGTTAACCCTGTGTAGTCCGTCCAGTACAGCAAGACTGCCTTCTAGCGCTGCTGTGACCAGTGGTGACAATCTCCACGCTGTGTCGCCTGACGGCTGAGTCTCCCTTTGTTGTAGCAGGTCACGTGACGTCATGTCCTACAACAGTAGTAGCAGTTGTAGTTGCTGTAGCAGTAGTAGTCGTCATACCTAAAAACCGAGCCATGAGGCCCACAGGGCAACGATGATCTCCGTTTCCTTAGCCCTAAGCCGGACACCAGTTTGCACTGCAAGACCACTGATACAGAGCTAGTGCATCGCGTGGTGTGCCTGTCTACATCTGAGTTGGCCTGAATAGCTGGTTACATAGAGAGATGGTCACACATCAAAGTACTAACTGGGCACAGTGTCGATTAACTTCGTTCATGCGACCAAAGACGTTACTAACTAAGCCAGACCACCACCATAATACTTTGATTAGGTCTCGACTCATGCATTTCACTGATTACAGAAACATAAGGCTACTTGCATTGAAGTAATAGAGTACGTATAACAAATTGCAGCAACGAAAACTGTCAATCTACCTAACAGCACACAGTCTAATGACTTAAGTTCTGTCTAGTGAAAAAACAGGTCCGGTGACCTTTTGTGGGTGTTGGTAACATGTAGAACAACTGTGGAATGTGGTGGGTAATCTGTGGAATGAAAACTGTGGAAATAACCTGCAAAATGGTGGCTAAAATTTGGAACGCAAACTGTGGAACGGAAAAGCGGGCTAATGTGACGTATAGCACTGTGGTTTCAGAGCATGTGCTGCTTGTTTGCATCAGTTTCGTAAGCCCATAGATAGTTTGTAGCCAGCGTTGCAAGTTCTCGTTACTAGATTAAACTGCATTGTAATAATCAATTGCTACATTATTGTCACTGTTTCTGATTTTGCTTCAGACCTATTTTATAAGAAAAATAGTACAAAAATTGTTGGAAATTAAGCGACAAATTACAGCTTATTGTTAAACACTGATTGACTGAATGATATTTAATCAGTATCAGTCATAAAATGTTGAGTACTGCATTGTCAGCCGCATTCAAACTATTAACAGCAACAAAGTAAATTACGATATAATAAAAAATAAAAATAAAAGAAGAAACAGTAGTTGTAGTGGTAGCATCAATATTGTGACAGAAGTTCTGAAAAAGCAGAAAAGTCTAGGACTGTTTTAGACATCTTGCCGATAAACAGTTTGCTTAAACGCGTAAAAAAATGAAAATACTAGCTAGGCTGTATACGCAATTGCAAGGCCTTAAGCCTACATGTGTCTGTATATTTGGGTTTGTTGATTTCTACAAAATATACACACGCGCTGTATTCACTGTTGTTAACTACACTGTGTCTAAAAAACATCCCCAACATTTTTAACTGTAACTTGAAAACCAATTATCAGATTTTGATAATTTTTGATAAAATTATTCCTGACAGAACTTGCCATCAAATAACCATTCAGTTTTTCACCTCATCCAGCATTTGTTTCTGCACTACCTGGGGAAAACACAAAAAGCGAAATATCACTTTTTTATCCAATGCGATATGATTGCTTAATTAACATAACGCGTATAAACACATTTTGTTCACATTTCTGACACTTTAACTGACATTTCATCCAGTTGTCCATTTTTCAACTGCCTGCAGTAAAATTGCTTGAAGTGTTTGCCCACTATGCGAACACAGGCAAGGAGACGCTTTCTCCATTCATTGACAGCAGTATCGATAAAGTTCTGCTCCAGACCAATCCAGGCTGTACCAGTCGCTTCTTGACTCTTCGAACATTCCTAAACTTCATCTGGTAGACACACTGCTGCATGACAGTCAAACCTTGTAATAGACCTGCTGTTGGGGCTCACAAATTAGGATAGATGGAACTTATTGACGTTTTTTCAATTCATTTTAACACGTATTATGCTTGGTCTGATGGCAGTGCAAAAGCAGACGTTGGGTGAGGTGAAAACTAAAACACTTATTTAATAGCCAGTTGTGTCAGAAATAGTTCTGCCAAAAATTATTGAAATCTGCTGATCTCAAGTTATGATTGATAATGTCGGGGATGTTTTTTCAGGTTTTCTGTTTATTTCAACACATATTTCGCTTGATCTGCTTTCCCTAGGTAGTGCAAAAGCATACATTGGGTGAGGTGGGAAACTGAATGGTCATTTGATGGCAAGTTGTGTCCAAAATATTCTTACCAAAAATTATCAAAATCTGCTAATCGGTTTTCAAGTCATAGTTCAAAATGTCGGGGATGTTTTTTTGAGACACAGTGTACAGTGTAGGCAAAACGGCACACATGTTTTTGCATTTCCACAGTTTGCACATTCCACAGTTTACTGCAAAGCGAAGGTCCAGAAAGGTGGTTAATCTGTGGAATCAGGCTCAGCGTAATAATCACGTGATTTTTCCAACTGACCAATCACGTGCATTCCACACTTTTCATTCCAGAGATTACCCATTCCACATTCCACAGTTCCACAGATTACCAACACCTGCCTTTTGTCAGGTGCTTTTCTGTTCAAGCAGACTTCTGTTCAAATGGCCTGATGTCCAGTGGCCTTTTGTCCACTCAGTCTTTTTCGAGGCCATGCTGACTAAAAAACATCAAACATTTTTCATAAAACTAGCCTGGTACAGCATAATTGACTCCACGTGATAGTTAAGCATGGCAGCAAACTGGTTGACCATGACGGTCTTTCCACAGCCCTACACAGCGCCAGATGCAGGCATACAACACTTAACAATATACCACAAGCCATAAAAATGAGCTACCAAACTGACTCTACCTCCATATCTTTGCCAATTACTGACCAATTTTTGTAGTGACACAGTGTAGTGGGATATTTAATAACTGTGATATTGCAAATTTTACCCAGTGCGTGTCATTAAAAAAATTGTTAAAATCAAGTCAATATTTAGAAAAATATGGATAAAAAACATGGTGGCACCTATTTATGGTGTAAGAAACACACAATAAATACTACCCCCATCCTCACAAAGCAACTACAATTAACTTTCCTCCAACTATGGAAAATGTGCTCACAAAATGTATTCAACGGCGTTAACTAATGGCAAGCTAATTAATTAGTTAAATAAAAGAACCACAAACCTGCCATTAGCCAATCATGCACATTACCACATACAACACATCACATCATTTACTAAACTCAATGTCAGATGATCGACAGAGTTGGCCGATTTTGTCACGTAATAAAATCGGCCAACAAAAATCTGTTGTTTGTCATGCATAAATTGAGCAATTTTGTTGTCCGATGAAATCGTGAAGTATGATAACGTAAACTTTTGCGACTTCATCATTCAACACGAAACATGTTCTATTGTTGGCAACAAAATCTGCCAAACTTTTGGATATCAGTTGTACATCATGAATACAACGTGTGTGTATATTTTGTAGAAATCAACAAACCCAAATATACAGACAGATGTCTAGTGGTTGTTTACAGTGGCATAAATATCTGTTTTATTTATTTATTTTCCTTGTAACTTTGCTTACTCTATAATATTTATTTTTTTGTTCATTAGGTGCAGAAAAAATGCAAGTAGGCCTACCACTTTGCTGTTGGATATTCATGAAGCTAACTGATATCATATGATGTAGCAAACGATAAAATCGACCATGTGTCACGGTTTAGTGATTTTATCAGCTGATTTTCTTGGGCAACTAAACCATGTACACAAAAGGTGGCCAACAACAAAAATGATCCTATGTCATCTGCTTAACTGTCTCTTGGTCCAGTGACACAAGAGTTGTTGACTGCATCATTACTACAGCAACTGTTACTACTACTACTACTACTACTACTACTACTAGTACTACAACTACTAACCCTTGGTCCAATGACGCAGAAGTCGGAGACCATGTGTGACAGCATAAGGTCAGCAAGAAACTCATCGTGAAAACTTGTGCTGATGAAATCAGATGACTGTGAAGATTTCACCACAGAGCTACTCATATCATTACCCGCCAGAACCTTCACACCAATATATGGTCACAGGTATATGGTTTAGCTCTTCGTAGAGAATCCAACTCTGAGCTACGAAGCATCACCCACCATATAAAATCACATCCGACATGGGTGAACACGCCATGCCTGAGCCCTAACCGAAAAGTAGTAACCCAATTTTTTTTTATATTTTATGTGTAGCCCAACAAAAGCCAGTGATTCAAAACGTAGCCCAAAAATTAGCAAGCAAGATGCCAGAGCCAAATTTTAGAGCACTAACAACGGCCTGAAGTAGCCCAATTTGCGCTTTTTTGCCCAATATGGCAACCCTGCATATAAAATACTACTAATGTTGACATACATGTTGTTGTACATATTAAAAGCAGTAGTAAAACTCGACAGTCAAGCCTTGCTCAGGGCTAACCACTGCCCACTCTGGCTGCAGAGCATGCTGCAATATTTACAGCAATAACGTCAACGTCAGCCAATAATTATTGGCCTACCTAGGCAAAAGCCCTATCTCGTTTTGTTATACCTCACAGCAGTACCCGCACATATGCCTTTGGCATATTGGGCTGGCTATATTTACACAGCTTTGGAAATAATATTCACTGCTGAAATCGACGCCAGACACTATTTGTATAATGGTAAAGAATCCGAAAATCCATGACGCTTGACCTTTGACCTATGACCTTCATATTCTTACGGTTATGAGAGAACGTCAAGGGACATGTTCAACGTTGATGCAAAATTTCATCAAGCTCAGTGCAGCGGTTCATGAGTTATCCGAGTAACAGAGAAAAAAACTCCCAGCAGAAACTACACTGTGTCTCAAAAAAACATCCCAGACGTTTTCGATTGTAACCTGAAGAAAAATTACCCTATTCTAATAATTTTTTGTGCGAGTATTCCTCACACAACTTGCCATTAAATAAACTTTCAGTTTTCCATTTGACCCAATGTCTGCTTCTGCACTACCTAGGAAAATCTGACCAAGCAAAATATGCGTTGAAATAAATGAAAAACGTTGATAAATTCTGTCTATCCACACATGTGGCACCTAACAACCAGCTGATTACAAGGTTTGACTGTCAGGCAGAAGTGAGTCTACCAGATAGCATTCAGGAATGTTTATGAATTCAAGAAGCAACTAGCAAAGTCTAGATTAGTCTGAAGCGGAACATTATTGACACTGCTGCCAATGCATGGAGAAATCGTTTCCATGCCTGCACTTGCACAATGGGCCAACATTTCGAGCAATTTTACTGCAGGCAGTTAAAAAACAATTAGAAAAAATGTCAGCCAATGTGTCAAAAATGTGAATAAAATATGTTTTTGTGCATTATTTAGATTAAGTAATGATACCACACTGGGTAAAAAGTAATATTTTGTTGGTTCTGCATTCAACAGGTAGTGCAGAAACAGACTATGGGTAAGGTGGGAAGCTGAACAGTTATTTGATGGCTAATTGTCTCAGGAATATTCGTACCAAAAATAATTTTAAAATGATAATTCTTGTTCAAGTTACAGTCGAAAATGTTCTAAATGTTTTTTTTGAGATGCAGTGAATACTGTCGTCGCTGGAGCAGGCAGTAAGAGAATTCATTGACTGCAGCGGCTAATAGTTACCGACCGTGATATCATGTAGCCTGTTGGAACCCGATTGTAGGCAGACCTGAGCTAAGCCAGCTGAACTCAATCTCACCTCCACTACCTTATTCTGACTCTCAACATCTAATGACGATTCGCTTAAATCAAACGTCTAAACCACAGCCACAACAACAAACAGCTATTAACAACGTAAAAACACGTAAAGTCCCTCCCAAGCCATAAGACCAAGAGGGCGCCGCCGACCTCCGTTTCTTTACACTGCAAGACCACGAATATGGGGCTAGTGCACAACGCAGTGCGCCTGCATACGTCCTGGCTTTCACTGGTACGGTACTCACTGTACCTACCCACAGAGGGATGGCCAGGCTGAGTGGACCTGGGTGGCTGGTTACATACCAAGATGGTTTGCCCAGCTCCTGACAGTCACCCATCCAAGTGGCCTACTAACCGGACCCAGCGATGATTAACAACCAGAGACTGTATAAAGCTCTAAACTGAATTCACCATGTCAATATTCAGTACTCGACTAAGCATTTCTTTCTCAATTGGTTAATTAAGTGGTTAGTAAAATAACCATGAACTTTCGCAGACTAGAGGTAAAAGTTTAGATAAGTCAAGTCTGTCAAAACTGTAGTCTAGTGTTTATAATGGATATCTTTTTGTGTGCATAAAATTTTATTTTTAGCCTGTGCATGCTTGCATGCATTATTGCAAAATGTAATTTAGGAATTCCAGAGAAGTTTTCTTTTCAGAATTCTTGACAGCTTTCATTGCATTTCCGAAAAGTTTTTTCCTATCTGTGTCAACTAGTTCAATCAGACGCACTACTATGGACCATATGGTGTAAGCACCAAAGTTTCAAAACCACTTTGAAAAAATTCTTTAGAAAACTATTTGATCTTGACACTTAGATGAAAAACACGACTTACACAGCATTTCGTCATTTAAGGTGACCAAATGCAAATCTACTTTAATTACTCATTGCCGACTTAACAGCAGTGGCATGCAAATTATGTCACACATGACGTCTTAACTTGAGTGTCAACAATGTTTACTTTTGTAAAACTGTGATATTATTACACATGTTTTCTTGTGTAAGGTAACATTAATGCTTTCCTATCCTACACATTTTCGTAAATTTTTTTTGCAAAAAAGTTTTCAAAAAAAGTTTCAAGAATGTGCATTGTTTTCGAATATCTTTCTAAGAACATTTTCACAAGACATTTTCCAAACAAGTTTCTTTCAAAAATGCACATCGTTTCCTAACAAAAGAAGTCATCTAGAATTCTTGCTAAAAATTTAAAAGTTTCGACCATGTGATCAGAGGTGGACGAACGAACCTTGAGTGCAGCGTTGACAGTGTCCTGAGCGTCAAGTGGAAGCATCAGTTGATGTGGGTACAGCCGCTCCAGCAGACGACACACTGAGACTGTAGGCACACTCCTCTATATGACACGGACAAAATATTAACCATACAAGTTAATTTACCCATGGCCTCTATCCCTATACCTGGTGAGCGCAGCTTGTGCTCAGTGAAAAACAGGGCTTATTAAGAATGTGTGTGAAATTGCTATCACCAAAAGTGCTGTTTTTAGCTCAAAATGCACCACAAACCGTTTGGCGAGAGCTTACAGTGCTACCGCTAACCCCGTAGTTGGACAAAGCATGCGAAGCCATCCAAAGGGGATGAAGAATGATGGAACGGAAAGAAGAGAAAAAAAGGAGATGACAAAAGGAAAAAACAGTAAAGAAAAATGGGATAAATGGTAAAAAGAGAAAGTGGGGGAAAATAAGGTAGGAAAAAAAGTGCAAGAATAACAAAAAGTAGGAGAAAAACTTGAACCCGTTTTTAATTCAAGAAATAGAAATAGTCTGCATCAAGACAGATCAGAAATTTTACTCCGACTGCTGCAGTGTCGTTTTCGTCAACAAAAACGCAACAAAAACTAACTAATCACAGTGTAGCACGGTAGTGCGTAACACTGTTGAAGGGCAATGGGAAACCCCAAATTTTGGGCACCCGTAGCCCCCAAACCCCTGAATCAATCAAGTTAAAATTTGACTTGGATGATTACATCGGCGGTCTGACCCTACATGCCAAAATGGTACAAATCGGCCCAGCAGAGGTGGTGGGGCGAAGGGGTGAAATATAATGTTCAACTGAATTATTTTTTCATTTTTTTCATTTTTTATACTTTTCTTGCCAAGTTCTGAAGAACACATTTTTGGGAGTAGCGCTGCATTTTTTTTTGCACTGGATGACGTGTTTCGGTAAAGACTGATTTTCTAGGGGGTCTCAACATTCATCTTTCATATTTATCCCTTCAAAATCCCCCAAAACCGCAAATTTTTGGCCGATTTTCGGACTCGGAAAAAATTTTGACTGAAAATGGTTAACAATGAAGATACTCATCTACAAACTACCCTTAATCGTCATCGTAACCCCACCAAAGTGGCATAGCGAATAGGCAATGTGGCCTTGGGAATTCCAAATATGCGGTTATTTTGGACCCCATGCCTACAGGTCACGTGACACGGCGCATGCGCAGTGAACTTTTGGCCTTTAACATATGCAAATAGCAAATGCAAGTTTGAGGCTTTATATCTCCCTAACGGTGCAAGATAGACGCATGGTTAAAATGGACCACCAATAGAAAACCATGATGACGTCACGTGACCCCAAAAGGTCAAAGTCGTGACCCCATTATCTTTGAGGTGCCATATCTCCATAACGGTGCCAGATAGACGAATGGTGACAATGGACCACCCATAGAAAGTTGCCAACTGCAAGTCGAATGGTCACGTGATTGGGTAGGGTCACATTATTGCTTTTAACTCATGATTGAATTCGCTAATAAAACAGCAAATAATAAATATAAAAAAAATTACCAGTTTACACTACTGTGTAATCGCGACCAAGTCACACATCCAAAACAGCAGAAATCATTTTAGTAGAACACAGAGTGATAGAACGATGAACTGACTGCCCTGCACCTGTGACGTGACCCCATTTAACCTTTTCCACTCGCACATTATCTCGTGAGCCAATAAACGTAGTGAATGCAAATGTGATACAAATGTTTTCCAGCTGATTAAATGTACCTCTGCTCCGCAGCTAAAAAAGTTAAATTGGAAAAAAAGTTAAGCCTCTTTTGGAAGACTGGTTATATACAGGCATGTAGGCGTACGGTAGCTTAATCACCATGGGCTGTAGGTCATTCATACATGCAAATTGCAGAAGTCTTGATTTCGTCAGCTTATCCACACCTCGCATGTCAAAAATCACTTAAATTTAGCCTTTATCACAACCTCAAAACTCACAAACAAACATTTCAAGATTAAGAATGAAATCAATCCACGATGTTTCTTGCCACTTGTGTGCGCAAAGAATCTGTGTTCAATGCTTACTTTACTTAAGAAAAAAAAAACGTGTCATTCGATAAGTGAAAGACTTTTGATCTAGGGGCCTATTGGGTACTGGTATCTTACAAAATTACAGAAAACGTAACTTAATAATATTGTGGCGCTACCACACGCCTGTGATGTAACGCTAAGTCGTCACGGACGATTTATATGCCGTAGTTGTACACAACTTTGTATGGAAGTCATAAAAGTTAGGACAAAAAGACTTCATTCCTGCTGGGCCGGCGGCCGACTCGATACAAGGAGCAATGCAAAATTTCAATTTCACACATTTGCTGGCTCAAGGAATAATGCAGGAGTGCAAAAGGTTAAATGGGGTCACGTCACATGGGTTTGTAAGGGCAGCCAGTTCGTCGTTCTATCACTCTGTGTTCTAGTAAAATGATTTCTGCTGTTTTGGATGTGTGACTTGGTCACCCTTACACAGTAGTGTAAACTGTTAAGTTTTTTATATTTAATTTTATGTAAGTTTATCACTATTCGACTGTGTTAACAAAATTATACCATTTTATGAAAAACATTGCATACTCAGTACTCTCATTCTTGTCAATAAGTAACTAGCTAACTATAACAATCAGTTTTCTTAGACTGTAGGTATAGCTTTAGTCAAAGTTAAAGGTAGAAACAGTTGAACAAAAAAAGTAATCTGGCAATAAACAAAATCTCTCGTTTGTAATCGCCAGAGGGCAGCACGAGACTGACGGTTTTGTCACTAAACACTGCAAGTGTAATAACAAGAACCAGAGTAATCTGGTAAAGGCAAAATCGCTATCACCTGGTGAATCATAAATCATCTTTTTTGTACGTCGAAAGCAAATGCATGTTTTAGCTAGGAGTTCAACCCCCAAATCTACTCTACCCATTGGGGTCAGAAAACCAGTCTACCACGAATGTGACGATGGACAGACCCCTCACAGAGAAATGTGTAAAAACAGGTGGATTCACCTGCGCTGCAAGAGCGATACCGAATAACAGTGTGAGTGAAGAATTACTAGAATCTTGACGACGGCGTGCAAGTTGTGGACTGGGAAGTCAGGAAGATTGAGCGACTGAGTTTCATCTGATAACAGCGTGCTGGCAAATGAAAGAATCCGGATCAAACTGAGACAAAAAAAACAACAACACATGTTCAAACAGTCATCTGCATTATGACTGTACATATCATCGTTCATTGTGCCAACAATGCAGCAAAAATTACAGGGTGCGGCAAATAAAACATCCACAACATTTTTTACTGTAACTTCAACAAAAACCAGAAATTTGGGGCAAAGCCCAATCTCAGTCCACCCGGCGCCGTAAATCCAATTGGGGGAAAATTCAGGGGGTTGAAATTCCACTGGTTGCAAAGTCACATGGCACGAAGTCGTATGCATTAGCATACGCAGAATGCGCACTGTCGACTTAGGGTAGAAAAACATTAACCGCGTGATCTCTCGTGTTAGTAGACCAAAGTTGAGCAGTTTTTTTCTGTTCAACGTGGGAGGAATCGTAGTTGGTAACGCCATTGACCGCTTGTCTATATCTCTATCCGGTCCAGAGATATTCGCTGTCAAAGTCAGAAGTTACTGTAAAACGTATTAAATTTTGGACGTTTTTTGCCCTCCCAAATTTTAAGGGGGTGGTGCCTCCCAAAATTTGTACCCAGGTTATCACCAACATTTAGCGGCACGTCACATGAAAAAGTTTCATAATGCTACTCCCCCTGGCTCCAAAGATCTTGCAGCTAATACGCTGAATTTTAAACCAATACATGGCCCCCTTTGAAGAAATTGTAAGGGAAACCGCATCCCCAGTTGGGAGTGCACTAGTAAGACTAGGTGATATTATTCAATAGTACATTGACACTTAGACGATGTGATGGTGAGTGATATCACGTTTTTATGATTTTTGCTGTTTTTGATGTGTCAGTCATTGCATGTTGCCATTAACAAGTGTATAAACTGATGTTTTGTACATTTATTATTATCAAGATATAAATGATGAGTGTTGACGTTTGGCATATGCAAAGAATAATCATAAAATTTTCTGGTTGCACAAAGTGTAGAAAGTGTTGAAATTTATTGTAAATTATTTATTCATAGTAATCAGCAGAGATACTTTATCATGTTTGAAAGTATTTGAATAGTTGTCCCCTTTTGCAGCGATCATCAGTTAGTTAGTGATGATGTCAGTGTTGCAGCACTGCATACGGCAAAAACGGTCAGCTGCAGACAAAGCATGTTTTGGTTTACTTGGATAGTTGTTTCTCGCAGATGTTTTGCTTGAAAGACATACTGTGACTGAAATACATTACTGTGCATTATTGTCCGACTGATTACGACCAGCAATTCGCAGCAATTGACCAAGTTTGCTGCAGAAAAGTGTCATTCTTAAAAATGGCAAAGCCCCATCATGCAATAGGCCCATCAGACAGTTAAGAAAATTGAAGAGATGGGCTGGGAACTGCATTTGCCATAGAGCCCAGACTTAGCTCCAAGTTATTTTTATTTGTTTGGACCACAAAGCGAATCACTTGGAGCCATGTTCTGCAGCATTGTGTCCGGAAATTTCTACAGGTGCCAACAAAAACTTATTGCTACTGGGTTCCAGCCAACTAGTAGAACAATAGAAACGCTGCAGTGAACTGGAGGGAGAATATGTCGAAAAGTAACATAACTGTCAAAAATGTGCAATTTATCGTCGTTGTATTAAGGATGTAGACCTGAAAATCATTGAACGCCCATCGTACTTAGACTATACTTTGGCCATGGCCTTGGTCCCAAAGATCGCCAGCTTTAGCTTTGGCATTGAAAATGCTGGCCTCAAACCCATCCCTGCAAGCAAGTAAGTAACGAACCTGTCATGCGGCAGTGAGTCTGACGAAGCAGTCAACAACTCAAGCTGCTCCTGCATGCCAGACAACCACAAACAGGTTTACAGTATAGCAAACGACATATAACGGACACTGTGTAATTGTGTTGAAGTGTACAGTGTATTATTCATTCACGTAATGTTTGTGTGATTGACACATGTAAGTTTCGTTAAAATTGTTTTTAGCTTTTCGACAAACTATAGATTCCGTTTGCATGTTTTTTAGTCTGCCCGAAAACGATAGTTTTCGGAAGGACTTATGTTTTACACATAATGTTTTTTTTCCACTCGCGAAATCTCCGAGATGCTTGGGCCGACCGGCGTGAAATTTTGCACGATGGTCAGTACTAGGCCGAATTTTATAATGCCGGTCCAAAATTTTGGGGCGCGGACTCCAAAAAAATTTCAGGGGCCAAAAACATGCAAAATTTGGCCCGATTTCTGACGACTTCGAAGTTCGGCGACGAATATCTCCGAAACGAATGAAGATATTCAAAATCGGATAGTCATTCCGTGTATGGCGATTCCTCCTGCGTTAGGCAAAACAAGTCCGGTGAAGTTTGGTCCAGTGACCTTGAAGATTTAGATGTTGAATCATACCC
>Ga0209367_1006531_pt1 | contig 16115 bp, 10 predicted proteins | sample WorMetLIZISLAND2_FD_187412 | JGI IMG/M metagenome (GOLD analysis project Ga0209367, IMG submission 187412) | Marine gutless worms symbiont microbial communities from Max Planck institute for Marine Microbiology, Germany - Olavius geniculatus... ... | reverse complement strand
GTTATCTCCAACTTTGACAAAGTTATGCCGTATTAAGCGCGACCACTCACCGAATTTTTACATTTCACAACACGTTCATCACGAGTTTTACTAACTGACGATAAACAACAGGTTTAAAACAAAAATAATTAACATTTTATGAACCGTCACACAGTTCAGTTAACATATTTTAGTACGAAGTTCACATCATATGCTCAAAATGTCGGCCATCGGACGAAACGCATGAGTTCAGACGTTTGCAAAAGTCGCTGATAGCTTTATTGATCGTTGTCTGTGGCAAGTCGTCCCAGATTTGCTGCAATGCACTTTTTAGCTCTGGAATGGTTTTTGCAGCTTTGGGTGAATGCGGCATATTATGTCGGACGTCTGCTGCCAATGCTTGTTGACGACTGCAAACGCTTGCTTCCATTTGGATTCGTGTTTCAGCAAGACGGCGCTCCTGCGCACACGGCCCATCAGACGCAGGACTGGTTGACGGCAAACTGTACCGACTTCATCACAAAGGACCAATGGCCACCAAATTCACCCGACCTCAACCCACTTGAATACCGTGTGTGGGATGCAATGCTTCAGGCATTTTACTGGTTCATAAAATTTCAATTATTTCTGTTTTAAACCTGTTGTTTATCGCCAGTTAGTAAAACTCGTGATGGACGTGCTGTGAAATGTAAAAATTCTGTGGGTGGTCGCGCTTAATACGGCATAACTTTGTCAAAGTTGGAGGTAATTGAATAAAATTTTGCAGGTTAGCGTAAGTCTGAATGGATAATAGACATGTAAAATTTTGTTTAAAAATTCTCAGCCGTTTCGGAAAAATTATCAGAAAACCTTAGAGGGGTAAAAATTTTTGGCACACCCTGTAGATGCGTAGCTTGTTGATCAGACATTTATGTGGCACCATGTCGAATGCCTTACAAAAATCTAGTATTCTGACGTCGATGCTGTGGCCTTGGTCACGGTGCTTCAGTAGGTCATGCGTAGTTAATAACAACTGTGATTCACAAGAATGCTTAGAACGAAATCCATGGTTAGCAGGTGTGAGGATGCCGAACCGGTCCAAGTGTTCACGAATGTGTGTACTCAAAACATGTTCTGTCAGTTTACATACCACACTGGTCAGCGAAATGGGATGGTAGTTGGCTGGGTCGCATCGAGCACCATCCTTAAAGACTGGCGTAATCCACACTTCTTTCCAGGCCTTGGGTAGCTGACCTGTACTCAGTGACTGCCGTATTAAGTTGGTGACCACTGGCAACACCTCATCAGCGAGTGTCTTCAACAATCGAGTGGGAATCTCATCTGGGCCAGAGGCTTTGCCTGGATTGAGATTCTTCAACAGTTTACACACCTTAACTTCGGTGACCACAAGCTTCTCCAATGGAGGATACTGTGGACCTTGTAGCCTAATCTCAGCTGTTTCAGGTGTGTCCTTCGTAAAGACAGAGCTAAACTGTTCACTCAATAATCTGGCTTTAGTCAGTGCATCAGAGTACAGTTGAGGACCCCTTCTCAGTGCAGACACGCTTTGGTTGTCTTGCTGCTGGCTATGGACGTACCTCCAGAATGACTTCTGGTCACCTTCCTCCAACCCTTGAACCAAGACACTGTTGCCAGTGGGCTTTATTCAGCTCTGTCTGAGTTGCTTTCTGATATTCAACAAACTTTACCCAGCCAGATCCAGTCTTTTTGGTTTTCGTATAAGCCGGCCTTTTTTCTTGCACATTCGGCGTAATGTGGTGTTCATCCATGGTAAATGATGTCTACTTCCAGCTTTCTTGGTGGGCACATGATGGTGCATCATGCTCTTCATGTGTTTTTCAAAGCTTTGCCATCAATACTCCTGGACATAAACTGCCGGTCAAAATCTTCTGCAAATTGGCTGGTAGACAGTTTCATGGCATCCCAGTTTGCACGTGACCACAGAGGAATGTTGTGGAGTGGCCGTTTGTTCACGAATGCTTGGAAGTAAAAATCGGCAACAACTATCCCATTGTGATCTGATATTCCTGGGATGGTATTGATCGACTTCAGTAAAGAAGGGTTGGATGTACATAACAAGTCCAGCACTTCGCCCTGGCAAGTTGGTTTCTTCTGAAGTTGACTTAAGCCTCCATCAGTGATAATGTCAAGCATACGCTTACATGTACCTTTATTGTTGGCATTCACTTTAGTGGTCAGTGCATCCCAGTCAACGCCTCCCACATTAAAGTCACCACTAACCAACAATGTAGATCTTCCTCTCTTATTAATCTTGGACTGCAGTTGACCGAAATTTGGGACAAAATGGGCCATAACTCGGCTTGCGTAAGAGATTTTTACGCCGATAGGGGGGGTTTTCGGGGATGGGCTATTGAATGCTGTCAATTGCATTTTTCCCCGACCGACACCCGTTGCCATGGCAACGAAATTAGAGACAAAATTGGCTATAACTCGCCCTGTGTAAGAGATATCTGCGAGATTTTTGCATCTATAGGGGGGTTTTCGGGAATGTGCCATCGAATGCTGCCAATTGCATTTTCCCCGACTGACCCCTGTTGCGCGTCTAGTACTTTGTACTAGTACAGAACAGCTAGTAATTTGAGCACTTTTAAATGTTAGCCTAAATGTGGGCTTAATTAACGGTTTATTTCAGCCTACCGCACCTAGAACAGGTCAGCACCACCTAGAATATAACTCAATGGTTAGCGCCAACTCAGCGGTTATAATTCACAGTTAGTTAGTGGTGGTCCTGGTTAGTGGACAAAAACTTCGTTCGAGAATTTGCATTTTAAAGATTTTGAGAATTCGAAGATTGCCAATTTTATGAATTTTATAACCGTCCACATGGTCCTCGAAATGACTTGATTATGGGCAAACTATGGAAAAACATAATAATAATAATAATAGCAATGCCAATGTTTATAGTGCTGTCGTCATGGCTCAGCCATTATGAGAGTTCACTCGGTTCATTTGACTGAACCAGTAGTGGTAGCTAATGGCAGCAAATATTAATTGACATATTTTCTTTTAACTGGTGTGTTAGTTAATGGTGTAATTATTTTTTGTCAGTGTGATATTGGTACGACATTTGTTACAGGTGATGATGAGCAGTCTACAAAGTTGGTGGAATCATTTGATGATGCTTCGGTTAGCCAGCTTATCATTAGCGCAAACTGTGTTGCTCTTCGCCTCCCAGTTAAGAGGTTGGCTGTCGTTTGTTGTTTGGTGGATTAGCCTAGTGTGTGTACATTTTTTATGTGTACACAATGTTATTTACATCTTGTTTGTTTCTTCGTTGATGGCTATATGTCTACTCTTCACTAAATGACTGAGTGGTGATGTCACTGTCATAATTTTTACAAAACTGTATTTTCAGTGTATGAACTATGTGAGCAAGATGTATGTGTGTTAGTAATTGGTTTATGGTTAGTTTAAATGTGAATTGTTAACAGTTATAGTGTTGGATCTGTGATCTTACACAGTACATTGATGTCACAAGATGTCAATAAATATTGTATCATCTCTAAAAAGAACTTTATACTACTGTATAATGTTGTTATTTGAGCAGAGCTGTGTATTTAAGAGTGTCATTTTAATGAACATATTTACAATTAGATGATGATTCTCGTCTTTTCGCTTAATTAGTTTACATATTACTGTTGAAAGTGCAATTTTTGTTGTTACAGCGAAGCTGGGGTTCAGTTTTCACAGATCTGTATCCTTTGTTGTTTTTTGAATGATGCAAAATATTTTACATGTTGTAGAAATGTTGTGGCACTTAGGGAAAAAACTTATATGAATCTTTTAGTGTACTACCTAGATTAAGTTATATACTCATCTTCCAGTGCTTTGGTGTTGTTGTATCGGTGATGTTAACTGTTTAGCTGGTAAAGAGTCATTTTAAACAATTTAAGATAAAAACTAGAAGAAAAGTCAAAAGTACTGTTTTCAGTAGTTGTAGGCTTATAGTTGAAGATATTTACGTGTTTTCTTGTTTAGCAACATACCTGAAATTAATTCACGTAAGTTTTCTTATAGTTTAAATGTTGACGAAGGCAAGCTGAAATAGCCGTATGCAAAACGTTTCCTTGATACACACCAATTACCAGATCCCGTAGTGATTGTTCCGTGTGTTTTTATGATTGGTGAAAACGGCATTCCACTTGAAGTGTCAGGTGGGTATCTGCCACCATCGGAACTGGCACAGAAGTTTAGCAAAGTATTGCAGGTCAGTTATAGTGTTCAAACTGCTCAACATTCTACATATTCGTCTTCAATCATCTCGGCATATGTTACCAGAATATGGTTGCAGTGCTACAGAGTATTGCATTAATGTGCAATTGTGCATTATGATTAGGGACCAACTTAATTCACGATTTCACGGCCATGACATTTTCCGTGAAATTGACCTCATTCCGTGAAAAACGCTGATGTCCGTGAAATCCATGATTTTTTGTGAATTTTAGCGCTTTTAGTTTAATTTATGACAATTCCAGAGTTTTATCAGCAACTTTTGTATGGATGTTGCTGTTTGCCACGTGTCGCTCTTTAGCACTAAGTAGTTGACATTGACTGTCTTGAGTCTTGACTTAGTGTAGTAAATATTCGTTGTTCTGAAATTTCTTCGTTTGCATTAGGACAGCACCTCGAAATAACGTCTGTGTGGCCCGTGAATTTCCAAAACTCTTTCCGTGAATTTTCCGTGAAATTTGACACATTTTAAAAATTCTGCTGTGAAATCATGCATTTTTTCCCGTGAATTCGGTTGGTTAATTGTGATACTGAACTCATGGTACAGGGTAGTGCACGAAAAGATTTCTGCGCAGAATTTCACATGCACTGTAACGAAAAATAAAAATATCTATTTTGTAATAGTTGCTACAACCATTATTATTCTAATGCGTATGTGCATACACCCCTCAAATTATGCTGAATTGGACATAATGAGTGGCTTTAAATCAGTCATACAGTGGAATAACATCATTTTGTCCATGTGACATTGTCAGATGCATGAGTCCGGCAGTGTGTCGCAGCCAACTGTCTCAACAACAGATGCTAATACTCAGTCGTCATTGGCCACCACATCTGAAACGCCTTTACCTGAGGCTCAGTCATCGTTGTTCACCGCACCTGTAGTGCCTGTACCTGGGGCAGAGTCGAGTAGTTCGCTGGCTAGTGGCGGCTCGTCTAAGACCGATGAAGCAGCTGGTGATGCTGATAATGAAGAGGTTGGTACGGAGGCTGCTTCAACATCTACATCTGAGCTCAGCATCGACCAGCGCAAAGAGAGGTATTAATATATTTATTAGTTTTAGGTGGTCTACTTGACTGAGTCGACCCAAGAAAGCTGGTCGGGCATCTCTATTCAGTACATATCCACAGTGTAGGCCATAAAAAGTTGCCACTTTTATTTTTTGAATAGTTGCGCGAAACATTGGCCAATTTCAATAATTTTTGGCACATGGCATCAAGAACAAACTTGATGCAAACGACTTTAGTTGTGGCCAGCGTTTCATGGAACAGTTCAAAAAATCAAAGTACCACCTTTTTATGGCCCATGGTGCATATCTGTACCTTCCTTGTAATGCCTAATACAATTTTTTATGCCTCACCCTATTACAAATGAAATTTGGTGTGTGGGTAGAGGTCAGTGAGTGCTCCATGTTACCTGATCTAAGGTCAAGGTCAGCTCAAGGTTATGAGACCTTAACTGTTAAAAATTCTTTCACTAAGTTCATCTTTTCTGCAGTTTACAGTGGGAGCTAGAAAATGACTGCACCATCGTTTTTACTTTCATGTGGAAATGCACCATTTGCTGTCTTCCACCAAGGAATCAACATTTCAATTGAGTTATTTCTACGCTTTTTTGTTCAGAATTTTCTGCATACGTGCATTTGCTAAAAGTTATGAAAATTGCTTGAAATGTCTCACAGTTTAGCAGATAATGTTATTGTTATTTTTACAGGGAGAAATTATTGTCTATTGGTGCATAAATCGTAGATCAAGCAATTGGCTCGGAAATGATTATTTTTGATCATTGCATTGAAGGTTGATATGCTGTGTTTAAATGTTTACCATGACTGTTTTTCACTGCAACGATGAGGCCGATCATTTCTAAAACTATTTTCCAGATGATGTGACATTGGCCACCTTTGGTCAGCAAGTCAGAACTCACCGTTCGTGAACTTTTTTCTGACTATTCTTGGAGCTGTACCTCATCTAACCTGTCTCTAGTGGACTTAGCAGTAGTTTGTTGTACTTCGCCCACTTTGAAAATCTCAGATTAATTGATTTGGTTGTTTGATTGAATATGTCTGATTCTTGTGCTATTGGTGGCTTGGTGATCCCCACTGTGGTCAGCCACCTTCTCGTGGTGGTGGAGTTTTGCACCGATGACCCGAAAGATTTCTAAAATCTGGAGGCGAGGAGCTAACTAAGAGCTTACCAAACCCATGAGAGCAGATTTGCTTCACGTTATCAGTGCTTTTGTGCTGGTTCGGCTTCAGAGCCGACTACGGCTTTATAGCCATCTATTTACGGCTTTACAGCCATCTATTCACGGCTTCATAGCCGTCTACGCCTTTATAGCCTCCACCTGTAACCTTGTGGTTACATTCGGGGATGCGCATTGGGCCGAACTGATATGGCCTCAGCACTGGGCAGGTGTAAGAGCCTGCCCACCCTGGAGGTAAGGTAAGGTAAGGTGGCTTGGTAGAGTAACGGTTAGGATGTTTGACTTGAGATCACGAGGTCATTGGGTTTGTCTTCACGTCAGGTCAAGTGGTTAGCACTTGGATGGTTGACTCCCTGCGGACAGGTAAACCATCGGGGTATATAACCACCACTAAGGTCAACTCAGCCTTCCATTCCTCCATGGGTAGGTAAATCGAGTATCGGCCTGTCTGACTGGGGTTATAGAAGGGCACATTCACCTGTGTTGGGTGGCAGATGACACTGTGTGATCCTGTATGGCAGGTGATGCTCCGTAGCTCTGAGATGAATTGTCCGCGAAGAGCTATACCATTTAACCATTGATCATAGTGTGCATTCTGTTGAATGCAGGGCGCAGCAGCTGCTTGCTCAGAAGCGTGAAGAAAGATCTCGCGAGGCAGTTGAGAAGGCAAAGACCGATGAGCTTCAGAGAAGGAAGATGGGTCATGACATGGTGAGGCTCAAGCAGTGGAAAGAAGAGAGAGAAAAGAAAGAGTTTGAGAACTCGTACAAGAAACAGAAAGAAGAAGATCGGCTGGCGAGGGAGAAAGTTCGCGCTGATCTCGAGCGAGACAGGTCACTGATTTATGATATATTCAGCCACAGATAAATAGGGCCCACAGTTTTCTGCGGGGCGCAGAAATTTGAGCCGAGTCGAATTTGCCTTTCTCTGCTGAATTTTGATACTGTCGTGGAATTTCGTGGAATTTTACATAAATTAAGAAATAACCAATGATTAGTACGATTGTCGGCTTTGAACTAACTATATCACGGAGAAAAATCAAACTGAACTGTCTAAAACTGCATCCCTACTAATAACTACCATCATATACGGCACAGTCGTAAATTAACACAATGTGACTAATTGGGCCCTACAGATAAATGAATGTTAACTAAACTGAAACACTCTGAACAGTGTTAAGCAACGCTTTTTATGCACGAAAGCAGCTACAGGGGTGGGCAAAATTTGAGATTTTTAGCCAATAAGTCGCTGTATCTCAATAACAGTGCGAGATAGGGCCTAGGTTACTATTAATCACTAATAGGAAGTCGTACACTGGCTCTCAATTGCCACCAAATTCATTGACCTTGGATGATCTTGAATGCTAAAAAAAGGAGTTTTTTTTATAGATTTTTTGGCAATTTTGGGCTGCAAGACACATTTCAAGAGCGAATTGCGCCGGAATCAATTGAGATAGACATGAAGAAGCTGCATATGGAATTTTCAGCATTGAACGTAGATTTTGATGGTCCAAGTATCGATTTTCTAGGTTAAGGAAACCTGTGCACGAGGGCATCAAAGATCGGTACCCCCTTAAAAGTCGCTATTTTTCAGATGTTGGCCAGTCTTTCGTGAAAACGGTTGCAGATAAGCATGGGCATGCTATAGGCTTTCGTGCATCTCGTGAGCATTAGCTCAAATTTTTTGTTTCGTGCTGGCTGACAGTCAGTCATATGGCGTGCACATATTCATTTGGTCAGGCTTGGCTGCACTGGTGGGTTATTGACGCATTGTTTCACTGTAGGCAGTATGGTAGACAATACTAGACATATGCAGTACAGGAATAAAATTGTCGCATGAGTACATTTACAATTATTTTGGTATATGTATAGCTTAGTTGCAGAAATTTAACTTGAAGCAGAAAAATAATTGCCTGCCAACATTTTAACATTATTACTTTCGCTTTAGTAGTCAACCCACCCTTTGGTGTGTTTTGGAACAACATTGTGCACTGTGCAAGTTTGACTTTCTTGTTTACTTATTGTTCGTCTTGCAGCCAGTTTATTGTTGCGTTGACTAAATATCTTGTCGTCATTTTATCGATGTTTATCTGTTTACCATACTAATCTCTTTTTACGTGGATATACATGTATGTAACACAGACAAGAGAGAGCTATTCGTTTCCAGCAGGAGAAGATGGATCGCGAGGCAACGCAAGAGAAGGCAAGGGCGATGAAGCAAGCAGCACAAGCCGAAGCCGAAGCCAAGAGGTCTGCTGCACTGAGGTATGAATCAATCAATCATTGAAAAAAATTGGTGTAACGCCTCTTACGCAGTCTTGAATGGCAGTGCCTAACAATTAAACACACTAGTCTTAATAGTATAATAGTAAACCTAAGAAAAACTGCATGACAAAATATGCAAAGTTCATAGGCGATACTAAATAGAAAAGTTTTTAGGTTATGTTTAGAAGCCGAGTGTGTGGCAGTAAATGAGCGAACGTCAGCAGGTAGTCGATTCCAGGCTTGTGGTCCATCGGTGGAGAAAGCTCTTAGACCGAACAATGTCTGAATGAATAGGCTGCCAATGAAGGTCACTTGCTTTGTTGTCAATTTTTATAGGTCTGGCTTTGTTCTACTGAGCACTTTTGGTCTAGCAAAGATCTTATATTCTGCCATCTTGTGGAAATATGTTTCTGTATTTTCATAACTATTCTATGCACCTCAGAAGGCATGAGTCTGTACTATTTTGTTATAAAGCAACAATAATGATGTTCATGTTGATCACAATGTTTAATTTATTTATTTGCGCAACACTGTAGTGCTGTATCTTTAAAGGTGCTAGTGGACGTTCATTTAGGTTAAAGTGTAATATAGGCAACAGGGAACAAAGGAATTTTCAGCTTAGATGTCATTATGGCCAGGTTCTTTTGGGTTAGCAAGTTTTTACATTGTGCATTTTTCCACATTGTGCCACTGTTGCTAATTTAATCAGGCAAGACAATGTCAAAAATGACAAAGTCATAACATATCGTTTACTGGTTCTGTTTATGTATTACTTTTTATTTATATCTTTGTTGCTGCTATTGAGATTTTTCTTATATACCAGGGGCCAAATTTTTGAAACTTCTTTGGACACTTCTTAGGAGGAATTTAGGCAAATCTATAGGAAAGCACTAGCCTTGTCCTGCACAGAGAAAGCTGTGTAATAAAACGAAATTTGCAACAAAGTACACAGTGTTGACACTTAGCTTAGACGTCATATGTGATGTCATATATGTTATATGTGTAATACTGCGGTAAAATCAACAATGAGTAAGTAAAGCAAATTGATGTTTGGTCAACTTAAACAATGAAGTTGTGCATAAAATGCATTTCCCATGGACGTGCCCAAGGTAAGAAGTTCTCCAAAGAAGTTTTGATTACGTCACATGGTCGGTATAAGTGCATCTGATTGGTTGAACTAGTTTAGGAAGATAAGAAAAAAAGTTCTTTGGAAACGCAAAGAAAGCCGTCAAAAATTCGGATAAGAAAACTTCTTTGGAATTCCTAAATCATCTGACATAGAAGGATCTTTGGAAAATGTCTTACAAAAGTTTCGAAAATTTGGCCCCAGGTTTTTTACTGTTTGTTTTTGTCTATGGCATCGCTCGGTAGAGAGTCGGCGAGGATCCAGTTCCGTCTCCCCGATGCGTCAACAGTTGTTCATGTCTTTCTATCATCAGAACCACTCTCCACTGCCCGCGATTTCATCCTTACTGTAAATAGAGCCGCCTCATTTCATCTTTTTTGTTAATAGTTGTGTTATTTCATGCTCACTGTTAATAGCTGTGTTATTACATAAATATTTTATACTTTAAATAGCTGTGATATTTCATCTTTGCTGCATCAACAAGTCGTCCTGGTGGGCTTCGGTTCTCTACGACCACCAACCTGTTCATACCACACTGCAGACTGTCAACCTATGACATTCTTGCCTTTAGGTCCGGTTTTTCCATCTCCAATCAAATCAAATTTGATCTCCGATTTACTGATCTCTGATTAACTTGATGTTCAGAATTGATCGTCGATCAACTATGTTTCGTTTTTCCATGCATTTTCGATTTCCAATTACGTGATCGGCAATTAGCTGATCGGCTGTCAAGTGAGCCTACTTTATGCCGATCTGATTGGCTGACAGCTGACCTTGATTTGCAGTGCTGTGCTAAATTACCCAGCATGCGCTGTGAGTGGATGCACGCCATAGGCAGTAAACATCGTCATAGCAATGATATCAACGATATTGCCCATATCATCTGCTGTCAAAAATACGTTCTATCGCATATCAATACGGGAGCGTCTATCCATTTTATTTCTTCACAGATCACTATGCACTATGTATAAATTGATTGGTAGTGATTGATCGCCATGCCTGGAACTTTATTTTAATGCGTGAATTGCCATTCTGACCGGTGAAGTGAAGCGATGTTTCTGGTGCAAATAAGCAGCAAACTGCAGATCGCCACGTTTAATCGTTAATTATCTGACTTGATTGGCCAGTATTCGGCCATCAACTTGATGGGAGATTTGATGGATGATCAGTCGCTAATTGGCAATGGAAAAACGGTTATTGAGATGATCTCTGATCAAGTCCCAAAGTTGATCGGAGGTCAGTTTGATCGACCATTAAATGTGAATGGAAAAATGGGACCTTAGTGTTGCTGGTTCTGCCTGCTGGAATGCTCTGCCTCGCTATCTAAAATCATCCGACCTTTCATTTTATCATTTTAATGCAACAGTTGAAAACATTTTTATTTTGCAAATATTGAGTTACTAGCACTACTCTAGTGCTCTAAGAGACTTACATTGATGCACTATACAAATGTTAGATTAGATTAGATCGTCACTATAAATAGCCATGATATTTTATTATTTCTTGCTAAATCACTGTGTTATTTCATCGTCGCTGTAAATGGCCCTAACGGATGGAGAGACTGGTGAAACCTGATGTGCGTTTGTGGCTGTGTGTGTTATATCGTAGCACCTGCGTGGAAGGTACAGAGCCGTGATTCTGTCGACGATCTATCCCAAGCGCACGTTCACCGACGCCGACATGTCACAAACACTGCTTGACCTGGAGCTTGCGCCATCCGCAATACTGGTCGTTGTGCCTCTGGTAAATAGCTGCCAGCCATTTGTTACTGCTATCTGCTATGATGTGATGCGCTATTTATCCAAATGCAGCTGCTGTCATTGTTGTATTCAACAGTGATAGCAAATACTGCAGTTAGTCACCCGCTATATTTCAGTTGCATTGATAAGGTGTCGGTACGAAACATTCTTTACAGGTTAAAGGTTAACGGCTGCACGCAACTCTGTTTGGGAAACCATCTGAGAGCTACAGAGTGTCACCTGTCATATTGGATGACATGGTGTTACCTGCCACCGGAGAGGTGAATGTGAACGCGCCCCCCCCCCTTAATCCCAACCACATAGGTTGGTACTCGATTTGCCTACCGCAGAGGGATGGAAGGCTGAGTTGACCTCTGTGCTTGGTTATATATTGGGATGGTTTAGCTGTCCATAATAGACTTATCTCGGTAGAGAGCATTTGATGGTGACGCAACCAGGAGTTGAACCTACGACTTCTCGATCGTACGTCTAGCGTCCTAACTGTAATACTCCACCAAGCCACTATTTGAGAGTGTTTCTAGTTTGTAAAAAAAGTACTTTCTTGACAATGCATAATTTTAGAGACTGGCTTAATGTGCAGTAGATCGGAAAAACCAGGTATGTGGTGTGTGTGTTTTCAGCTTACTGTGTATTGTAGCAACCAACAGATTAGATTAAAACGTGGGCCCATCAGCCAGCAAATGCTTCGACTGCTAAATGTCAAAGTGGGCGCAAAACACACATTGCATGCTTGGTTTTCGTAGCAACATTTGGCAAACAGTCCTTCTGATGAAGTCAGCAGCTTTAGCCAGATTGTCAGCAAATTAGTTAATAGAGGTTTTAAGTTGACGAATTTAATAATTATTCGTCTTAACTAGAGTTGTCACATTAACACATTAATTAACACATTAATGTCTTAATAAATTAACGCACGTTAAAAAAATTAACGTGCATTAAAATAATTAATGCACATACGTAAATTTATGTTAATTTACTAAATTCCGTGAAGCAAAAGGTTCAATGTTCTGTTAAACTGCGGTTATTTGACAGTCAAATGAATTCAAGTAACTAAACTAGTTGCCGTTCTGTCACTACTGTAAATAAATAATTATTTTGATGACAGGCCAATAGATTTCTATGGTAGCTATGATGGCAGTTATTGTTGATTATACGCTTAAAATGTGTTTTTAACTTCTATATTCTGCAGGTGGGGCCCCCCAAACGTCACAGGACCCAGGGTAACTTACCCCCTTCTCTCCCTCTTGACGGGCCTGGGTGCATTAATAACGTGTTAATTAATGTGTTAAAAAAATTAACGCCGTGCGTTAATGCATTTTAAAAATTAACGCTTTGACAGCTCTAGTCTTAACTTATTGGATAGGATTGTTGTTGGACATGTGTAGAGTTCGGGTCTATCGTCTGGTGGTGGTGCTGATGCTGGGGGTGGATTATTGGCAGTCATCTGGTGGCTGATAACGCCACTGGTCGTGTTCTGGAACATCGTCACTGGCTTTCTGTTTGCCAGTCCACCACTGCAGTCGTCATCACAGCCGTCCCACTCGGCTGAGGCTCAGCAGTCTGCAGCATCAACTAGTAGTGACAGTTCACTGGACACTGGCGTCCGACGACGTGGGCCTCGCGGGTAGGTTATACTGCTAATGGCCTTAAGTTGATGACACATTGACCATTTTCTGGCACCTGTTTCCGGCGCCAGAAACAGGCACCTAGTTGTCTGGTGTCAGAAACCGCGACACACTTAACTGGCAAATGATGCTAGTAGCTGGTCATTTATGCTTTTGTTCAACATTATATCATAATAGGTTTTTAATGATGCATTACACAGAAATGTGTTTTTTTTGTACTGTTCTGTGAGTTGAAAAATACTTTTGTCACTCCACTTCATCTTTCGTCTTTGTTTACAAACAAACGAGCAGTGCTATCATCTGCTCAGACTGACCAATCACAGTTCAGCTTTCCAGCCGATTTCCGGCACAAAATTGAACATGCTCTATCCGGCACCGATTTCTGATGCCAGAAAAGTATGACAGACTGACCAGAAGCAGGCGGCTGAAACTGGCCAGTGTGTCATCACTATTAGTCACTTAAAAGGTTAAAGGGTGTGTATAGCTTTTGATGATAATGCATCTCATCTCAGAGCTACGAAGCACTGCCGGCCATATTGGATTACACATTGTTACCTGCCACCCGACGCAGGTGAATGTGCCTCATTTTAACTTCAGCTAGATAGGCTGGTACTTGGTTTACCACCCCAAAGATATGGTAGGCTGAGTTGACCTTGGTGTTGGTTATATACCATACTGACTGTAGTGAATTTTGTAGTAGTACTGTTATGTGCAGCGCTGTAAAAAATTGTGCTCGACTTAGTGATTGACCAATTGACTAAACTGCCGATAATAAGTAAGTAAGTTTGATTCTATCAGTAGTGGAATTGCTGCTAGATTGTTGTGCAATGCATTATGTTATACATAGTCCAGAAATGTGCATTATATGGTTGACCGACTGACGGTGCTTTGTCGACTAATTGATCAAGTGCTTTAGTGACCGTATGTGTGTGTAAGTGTGCGACCTGACGGTCTTCAGAGACGTCAAGATGGCAACATTCATCGTTTTACTGCGAGAGACGACGACGACGACGACACTGCAACGTGGAATGGAAACTCAACGCAGCAGATGTGATCATTGGCCCATCTCTACTCCACTGTACTCTCTTGTCACTGTACATAGATGACCCAAGATGTTTTACGTTTTCAGTTAATGTGTTAATATTGTTACATCTGTTGTACAGTTATGCAGAGTGTTTCGCAAAGGGTTTTGTGGCGTTGTGGGTTAAAAAAGTCGGAGGAGCAGAAATTTGCATATTTTTGACAAGTGGTTGCAAATTTTGACAGAGTACATTGTGGTTGCTTAGAATTACAATTTTACCTCTAATTTCCACCATAATGACCACTTAATGGGTGATTTACAGCTGCAGATTTTTGAGCAAATTTTCAGTCGCTGACATTTGGGTGGGGGGAGTATTTGCCTTGCTGCTATGATGCCACTGAAATCTTGTTAGCATTACATTTTGGGTTTTTCTGTTTTCTCTGCACTGATGTGAGTGAAACCAAAATCAAGCAACTCACAAACTAAGAACGAAACTCAAGACCGCATTGTTTAGATGCACAGAAACGTAGAATTATTCAGCAGTTTTCTTAAATACAGATCACAGTAAGCATTAAGTTTGGAACTAGAACAGAATGTACCATACTAAGATTGACTGCAGTTCATTCAACTAATGTTGAACCCAAAGCAAAGCTAGGTGTTAATGATTAACTTTCATCTTAATGCTTTTTGTTTTTATGCACCAGAGCTAGCGTATTAGCTATGGTAATTTTGTCCGTTTCCATCTGTCTGTCCTGGTATCATGTCCCGGTACCGTTCAGTGGTGGGCAAATCCAAATCATGATTTGATTCAAATCATGTACAGGGATTTGATTTGAAAAATAGTGATTTGATTTACAAAACGTGTGATTTGATTTGATTTGATTTGAAATTTCTTGTTTCTTGTTGAGCTTTTTAATCAATCTCTGTCGACGGGCTATGTGCCGGCTGCTTTTAAGGAAGCTTACATCACTCCCCTTTTGAAAAAGGCAGATCCTGATTCTGCAGATGCAAGGTCTTATCGGCCAATTTCGAATCTATCTGTTTTGTCGAAGCTGCTCGAGCGACTAGTTGTTAACCAGCTACTCGAGTATCTTAATGCAGAGAGATTGCTGCCTGAGATGCAGTCGGCATACAGAGCTTTCCACTCAACAGAAACAGCAGTTCTAAAGGTTTTGGCTGGTATTCTGTTGGCACTAGACCGTGGTGACATTGCCTTTCTCATCCTCTTAGATCTTTCTTCTGCATTCGACACCGTTGACCACGCAACCTTGTTGAAGCGCATGGAGATTTCATATGGTCTTGGGGGCAACTTGCTGGGTTGGTTTCAGTCCTATCTGTCTGGTCGCAAGCAGTCTGTCAAGTGTAACAGTGCCAGGTCGTTACCCTCTCTACTGTAGTTTTGTCTGGGGTTCCTCAAGGGTCGGTCCTTGGACCAGTCCTTTTTCTTCTTTACACAGCTGATTTGCTGTGATTAATAGAGCAGTTCCATCTACATTCTCATCTTTATGCTGATGACACGCAGATCTGTGGATTTTGCGCTCCCTCTGCAGCCTCTGAGCTCCAAAGCAGGGTTTCCGCGTGTGTTGCTGAGGTAAGCTTGTGGATGCGCTCTAATGGGCTCCAACTTAATCCAGCCAAGACAGAGATCCTTTGGTTCACCTAAAGTCGTAGGCAGATCCAGATTCCACAGGCTCCTTTTTGCGTGGGGACTGCTACCATTGCTCAGTCGTGCGTTGTTCGTGACCTTGGTATCTACCTCGACTCGAATCTCAGCATGACCACACATATTTCCAAGACAGTTTCGAATTGCTTTGCTGCGATGAGATTAATCCGCAGTGTCCGCCGTTCTGTTTCTAAGGCGGTTTTACTATCGCTTGTCACGGCGCTTG
>Ga0209367_1006530_pt1 | contig 16116 bp, 8 predicted proteins | sample WorMetLIZISLAND2_FD_187412 | JGI IMG/M metagenome (GOLD analysis project Ga0209367, IMG submission 187412) | Marine gutless worms symbiont microbial communities from Max Planck institute for Marine Microbiology, Germany - Olavius geniculatus... ... | reverse complement strand
GGTGGGGGGTCAGGGGGGCAAAGCCCCCCTGAAGCTGAAAGCTTTTTGGTTCTTGAACGTCCCACGGAGCGGCAAAACTCTAAGATGGCTAAATCGATTCGACTCAGTCTAACATCGCAGTGCAGAAGGCTCAAACTTTTGGGGAGCAAGAGCTATGGCCTGCTCTCCCGACAAATAACGTCAAATGAAGAAGGCTTTAGACTATGTTAGTAATTACCAACTAAAGTCAGCTTGTAAGGACGCCATATGCATAGCCCCATCTAAGGTTACCAAAATGATTTTGCTGTTTTAGACGACTGATATCATCACATCGTCCTTACACACAGTTGTAAACTGGTAAGTTTTTTTACATATATTAAGTTATAACAGTCCGGTGTGCAATTTGGCCTAGTAGAGAATCGAACGACTCGTTGGTATAATCTACATAGTTACGAACGTCGAAAAAATATAAAAAATATAGTCGTTGTTTCTGTCGACTGTGCTCTGTGGTCAGGTGCCTGCTGATCGGGATAGTGACAATCATCGCGGGGTTCTTGACGCCTCCTCGTCCGATTATGATCGGCCCTGACGCGGAGTTCGTCGGCGGTCAACGCGACAACGACGAAGCCGCCACGTTTGACTTTCGGCTGGAAATCTGTCGCATGGTCGGCTTGACCATGTTCTGCGCCGGCGGTCTCATCCTGGCCGTCTCACTCATGGTTCCTACGTTTTTCTACAGTGCTGGAAGCTACGGTCCGTCGGCACTGGGCGCCCTCGACGAGACAGCATCCTCGCAGCCAGTGATTGTCGACACAGAGGCTTCCGACAGCGAGGTAGGCTTGTCGTGAATCAAAATAAGGCCTAGAGTACATTGCAGGCGTAAAACCAGATTCATACGCCGTTTAAAAGCTGAGTGGAGATGTCAGCGGCGCAATCGGCCACTTAATTTTTGAGTAGACTAGAGTCGAGTTGAGTGAAGTTTTAGCTTCATGCGACAGCTTTTACGTTACGCATAAGTCGAAGCTAGACTTGAGCCTAGGCTAACATAAAAACTGTCATGTGAAACCAAAACTTCACTGTCTACTCAAATCAGCGAGTTGCGTAGATTCGAGTGGCGTTCGTACAATCAGCCTCAAGTCCACATTCTTTTAACGAAAGCTGGTACGTAAATAAGCACACCGCGCGATGCACCAACCACCACGTATCTGTAGTCTCGCAGTGTAAACTGGTGTCTGGGTGGCTAAGAAAACGAAGGTCAGCGCCGCCCCATGGCTCGGGAAGAACTTCACGTATTTTTGACGCGCTACAGTTATGCTGTATAGCGCATCTATGGTACGGTTGTCGTCCGTCCGTATGTAGGCCTAACAGTTGTGTACCCTGCCTAACGGGTAGGCCTAAGCGTTTGGAGAAAAGGTTTTGCACAAATAATTAGCCCTGTGTCGAGGCTTTTCGCGTACAAAATTTGCGTGATACGGTGCAAGGAGAACATTTTCAAATTTGGGGTTGAATAGAACGGGTAGGAAAAATGTGCATTTTCAAGGGAAATCTGGCCATATTTAGAAAACGGCGAGAGATAGGCCGATCACTAATAGAAAGTGGCATATGCCCTTTCAGATGACATAAAAATGATTGATCTTAGACGACCTTCAAAGTCAATACGCGCTATTGTGAGAAAACAGTACGTCGTATCTCAGAAACGGTGAGCAATAGGGCCAATGTTCCTGTTGAGAACTAATTGATAGGAACTTAGGAAGTCGCATAAGCCCTTTCGCATGACACGAAAATCATATGCTGGCCTTTTGACACCCGCGTACGGTCGGCCTCCCTAGCGAAAGCTGGACTTCTTGTTATCTTATCCGCTTGTATTTGCTATATTTCAGGTGGATCAGGCTCCGCCGCTGCCGATCAAGACGGCGGTCCCAGCGACCGAGACGTTAACCGAGGTGCAGCCGGCGTCGACACAGATGCTCGGTGATCCAACGCACATCAGCGACGCACTGCTGGTCTACAAGGACTAGGGCCTAGCTGTCGCTCGGGTCGACTCTTTTTGAGACTTTGGCGCTTTATAAATCATTTACTTACTTACTTACACCGATCAACCACCGGGCTGTTTTCTGTCTGTCGTGCTAGTGATGTGTTCGTGAAACAGCGGCCAGTTAGTTACTGGTTATCCGCCAGACTCAGCGCTCTACGAGTCTACGACGTCGCCGTTTCGCGTTAAACGCACGTTTTTCATACAATAGAAATTTAGTAGGCCTACGCACTATACGCAACGAGGGGGGAGACGGGAGAGGCAGTATAAAGATAAAAACTGCAAACGTTCGCCTCTCTTACAGGAGAACAGACATCAAAATGCCGAACCAAAAAACGATACATTTGCTATATAAAGATCACGCAAACCTAAACCATTATATTTGCTTTATTATAGCTTGCGGAGGCGGACTGAAGTTTTACTGCAGATGTTGTTTTTTTTATTTCAACGCGAGATCTCCGATCGGCGCGAAATTTTGCACGCTGGTCAGTACTAGGCCGATTTTATAATGCCAGTCCAAAACTTCGGGGGAAGGGGCCACCCCCAAAAAATTTTAGGGGCCAAAATCATACAAAATTTGGCTCGATTTTGGACGACTTCGAAGTTCGGCGGCGAATATCTCCGAAACGGATGAAGATATTCAAAATCGGATAAATAATTTATCTACCGCGATTCCTCCCGCGTTAGGCGAAACAAGTCCGATGAACTTTGGTCCACTAATTACGGAGATCTCGATGTGGAATCATACCCCCCCAAATCGACTTTTTCGGAAGATCATATTTCGGCCCATAGAGGGTGCTGCGCCTCCAAATTTTTACACGCGCTAAAAAATGACCAAGTCTTGCTAGCGCACCCCCACCAGTGATGGGGGTACCCTTATAATTTTTTTCAAAGAGGGGTCAAAAATTGGCCTTAACTGTAGCGAATTAGCCACTGTAACTTTAAAGCCAAAGGGAGTAACCTAATAAAACTTTGCCACGTGACGTAATGCTAAGTGGGGCTGATAACGTGCATACAAATTTTGGGATGCATCGCCCCCTTAAAATTTGGGATAGTGAAAACGTCCAAAAATTTTTCGCGATTTAGGACAATTTTCAACTTTAAGCACGAATATCTCTGGAACGGATGGAGATATCGTCAAGCGGTGAACGGCGTTATCAACTACCGTCCCTGTCGCGTTGAAAGAAAAATGAGTGAACTTTGGTCCACAAACGACAACGGTTAGTAGGCTAATGTCTACCTACCCCAAGTCGACACTGTGCGTTCTGCGTATGCTAATGCGTTGGAGTTCTGGCCACGTGACTTTGCTACGAGGGGAATGTAAGCCTCCTAAATTGTCCCCCAATCGGACTTAGGGCGCGTTGGGCTTTACCCCAAATTTCTACTTTGTTCTGAATTGTTATATCATCCATGGGGGTTCGAATTCCCCAACACCGAACTCCCTGCGTATGCCAGTGGTTATATTTAATACAATAATGTTCACTTTCCGTGGCCAGAGGTTCCAAAATTGTATTCCAAACTTTTAATGCAGTTCTGTTAACGTAAGACTAACGCTTTTCAACAGTAATGCCAGTTGGTCGATGCATGCCCGCCATCTAGACATATCTTATGACAAATGTTTGTGAATCGGGCCCCTGTTTCCCTCTTCGACGCCCAGTTAAGTTTAGTATAGAGTAAGAACTTACTTCTTAAAGGCAAGCCAGCACAAGGACAGATGTTGTCTTTGCCAGCATTTAGATTCACCACTTAAAGTAAGTTGGCGCAGTCCAAGACCAGCAGCTTCGTGAGTTAAAAAATAGGCAAGGCAAAGACATTTCCGACAGCAGAGATTATGGGTGCTCTAAATTTGAATTTTGCCCTTAAATTTTGCAAAAATTGGGGTTTTCAGACCCGAATTCTGCATTTTAGACGAAGTTTTTTTCCGACAAAAAAAAATATTCCAACAATCTTCTGAAAGCACAAAATTTAGGGAGGCAATTCACCCACCCCTCCCGGACAAGACGCCACTGTCGCCAATGTTGGGCGACACGAATGCTCTAAGCACTGCTACGGTCTGCTGATACGCCGGGTAATAAAATAATTTCGACTTGATGCATTTAACGCCACTTTTGCATGTGTCAGTTTTCAGTGTGGTGGGGTGGTCTTGTTTATGGCGACAGCCTACACGATAGTATAGATCTGCAAGCGACTCACCAACCATTTTCTCGCTCGCTCGTAGGTAAATCTCGCTCGCTTTTAAGGTTAAGTTAATTTCTGGTTAACAAACCCGTGAGTCAACCTAAGCATTGAACAATCAATCTCAAACCCTCTATTTTGGGTTTCAAGGTCCTTCAAAGTCATTGATTTTTGTGTAAATTGAAAAAAAACTTACGGGACTTACTATTAGCGATCAATAGTAAACTCGGCCATCGTGCACCGTTTATGAGATAGGGCGACTTATATTTGGCTCAAAATCGCTAATGTTTCGCACCTTGCTCAAGTAGGCCTAGGCCTACTCATTTAACGCACTCGATCGGGATGACCCCTGTGGAATTTCTGGAAAAGCTCTACGAATGCTGGAAGTAGGTATAGAGGCTAATTTGTGGCAGCCGACGATGAAGATTTCGTATCATAGCTTGCAGCGTTTTGATACAATCGTACAGTGTGAATGACGGACAGACAGACAGACAGACAAACGCCGTGACGATAGCTAAGACGCTGTCGCGCGTAAAAAAAATCACGTGCCGTTTTAAATGTCGCTCGCTTCGACTTGCTCGTATGTATTGTCGCTCGCTCACGGGAAAAATCTCGCTCGCTTTCGCTCGCCCCGTTTCTCGCTCGCTACCGCTTGTTCTCGCTCTCGCTTACAGGTCTACGGAGTTAATTCTACAACAAACCGCAGAAATATCTTGGTTTGCTCTGTCAACAACAACTACCGAACAGAGGGTAGTTGCATGGCGTAAAATAGAATAATCTGAACACTGAATGACTAATATTACTATTTTTGATTTTTCTGTAACTAGCTTGTTTTCGTCATTAGGCACCCTTTCTTCATCCAGTGCACAGCCACAAGCGAACAGAAGAAAAAACCAGTACCAAGAGAAACACACAGGGATTTATCATGTTTCCATGTTTCCAGCACAATTCTGTTTAACTGTTTGCTTCTTTAACACGAACTGTACGTAATAAGATACGTACTGTGAACTCATTTTTTTCTGTTTCATACAAACTACTACTCCTGCTATTTTTATGCAGTTACAACATGGTGGGTCACACATGTGAAATTAACTTTCAGAAAACGGTACTTTTTTCCGCTCAACTAATTTCAGTGAGTTCAATATTGGGTACTGGCCTGACCTAGAAGAACTCCAATAATGTGCTAATTGTTGGTGGCGTCATGTAGCGATGATGCATTTCATTCGATCAACGAAGTTACTCTACGCCGGGCTAGGTTAGTACTTGGATGGGTGACTGCCTGCAGGCGGGCAAATTCGGTATGTAATCAGCCGCCTAGGTCAACTCAGCCTTCCATCTCTCCGGGGTAGGGAAATCGAGTACTAGTCCTATCTGGCTGGGGTTAAGGCAGGGCGCGTTCACCTATGTTGGGTGGCGAGTGATGCTGTGTGATCCTATATGGCAGGTGATGTTCTGCAGCTCTAAGATGGCTTTCCCATAAAAAGCTATAACATTTAACCTTTAGATAAATGCACAAAACATCAGTTTATACACTTGTTAACGGCAACATTTAAGGACTTGCACATCGAAAACAGCAAAAATTACAAAAGGTGATATTATTCAGCAGCACACTGTGTGTCAATGTGCTGCTGAATAATATCACCTTTTGTAATTTTTGCTGTTTTCGATGTGCAAGTCCTTAAATGTTGCCGTTAACAAGTGATGTTTTGTACATTTATATTTGCTGTTTTATTACTAAAATGCTGTTTTCCTACAGGGGATCAGTTACAAAGATATTGCGCTTCAGATATTTCTTACAGTAGCCAAGCCGCTTACAACTGTTACTTACTACCTAATGGCGTGACTTAACAAAGCAAACGACACTCGTCAGGCATGACGTCACCGCTACCTTATCTCAATCGGGTCAGGGGTTTTGATTCTGTAGGGGGTCGAATTTTTGGATTCCCCATAAAAAAGAGAAGTCGCCGTTAACACAGGGCGGCTTGAACTACCGTTCAGCCTGTGATAAACAACACTAAAAATAGAAGGGGTAAGAGTATTTCTTTCAGGTCAAATGCATCAAAGCATAAAAGGGTGTCAGTTTCAACCAGTTGCAACAAAAACCAACGGACAATACATGTTACATCAGTTATTAAAACAATAGCAATCTGTTTATTTTATCTGCGACATTCTATACGACTCTTTCAAAATTGTGAATGAAGTGTGTTCGACTAAAAGATCAATGCTGAAATAACAAGTTCTGTATAATAAGCAAAATCCTAAATGATGTTAAACGTTTCCCAGAATGCAGTAAATGAACTACTGGTTTAACAAGCAGCTGCATGCTGAATCATTCTGAACATTCAACAAAATTCAATTATACTGATAATAACAACAAAATGACAAGAATATTTAACTCAAATTTGGACAGAAGTGAACCGCATCAACACGCAACCAAAACATTTGCTGTACTACATACAAAAACAAAATACCGAATCATCCAAAAGAAACAGTTCAGCAGAACACAAAGAGTACAAAATCAATACAAGAGCAAGAAGGACTAGATATCATCGAGGTTTGGTTGCCAACTGTTTCTTCCGCAGTGAATGTCCCTGACCGCTGAATGCCGTGAATGAGGCCGCATCTTTGTTGTCTTTGTCCTGTCACAGAGACAAACTACCGGTACAGCTAGAACCAGCTCTGATTTAAAGTGCCACAGCGACTAACTGATATGTACTCATAACCCCGCAAACAATGGTCAAAGTCCTCAGGCGCTAGAGAACATCATTCCAGTTTGAGACCCAACGTTGCTTTGGCAGGAGCTTGTAATGCAAACTGTGACCGAAATTGGGATTTTGACCTCAATCCATAAACGACTGGTGCCTGCCTAACACAATGTCTAGCATACTGGGACCATGTGAGTGTCCCCGCCCGCCAAATGACATCTCATTCCACCCAACGGCTTTATTAGGTTGACAGACAGACAAACCAATGGACTGACCATTCCATGGCAACACAGCCGGGCTGAGCATGTGGTGAATACCATATGGAGAGTTTGCTCACTTGGACTACCAAAGCCCAGTTTTCCTAATGGTGCAAATACGCACTTCTGAGAGTTACGCCACAAGCATTTAAGTCTAACTACACTACTTCCTGATGTACTACTGGCACAATAGGAGTGTGCAGAGAACTGAAATTCATTCAGTTTATAGTTTACGATAAAAAAGCATTAACGATTCAGAAAAGCATCCAGCTGGCTTCCTGTGGCACTTGTGGGTAAGTAGATGTTTTAAGTAGATGTTTAAGTAGACAAAGCATATTTAATTAGTTAAAATCAATATAATAAATCAAAATCAATATAATAAAATATTTAACATTTTAGGTTAATATAAATTTACTGTAACTGACTCTACTATAATATCTTGGCTACTACATCTAAATGTCAGATTCACACTAGGTCACAAAAATTAAGTCATATGCCAATCCTGATGTCTAAACAACAGCACTGAAACAATGAGTGGTAAAATCTGCAGAAAACATGAAAGAAATTCCTTCTGCCAACACTCACCCCATCAGATGCTAGCTGCCGTGAGGTTCTGATGAACGTTATTTTGCCTTTCTTATAATCATAATTTGGTATGCCCCTGATATCAACAATCACCATAAGCAGTCACAGTATCCAGTTTGTAAGTAAAAAAAACATAAGAAAAGCTCATGCATAACCAAGCTACTCCATAAGAAGAACTTAGAAAGATCTTAGGAGCATTCCTAGAAAGTTCTGCAAATTGTGCTCTAATACTGTCTCTCATCCACACTCCACTGTCAGGGGGCACTTGTTCATATTTACTATAACTGCTTCAACATGCATCCAAACATTGTGGTTACTTAATCCAAATGTCTTAGTTGAACACTGTTAAATTGCTGACATCCAAACAACAGCATTAAAGCACTGAATAATAAAACATACAGGAAATATGAAAAAAAATCATCACACACACCATTCTATATAAACACTGTGTTCAGAAAAAAACACCCACTGACGTTTCCTTTTGTATCTCTATGGAAAATGTTCAGTGTTAGGACCGCCCCTGTTTCTTTTAGTTACGCGTGCGCGCTTGCATTTTGTCAACCATGAACAGTCGATGGCGGCATCTGGTCTATACGATGGTCCACTTTTCACTAACTGATAGCGGGCAAGTGGTCATCCACGCAGTGACACAGTGCACGTACACCTGCCAGCATTAACAAAGTTGAGGATCTCACACTCAGCCAAGATAAGAAGATAAACCATTGAAACAGTTCACAAAAAAAATTGTGTGGCGAATTAACATATTTTTGGGGCCAGTTAACACAATGACCAATTGATGTGCTTTAGCATTTTATCAAATGTCTGTCTTCAGTAGGGATGTGACGAAGTTCATATTCGACAATATGCGAATATTCGACAACTTTACAGCTATTTGATACTCAACACATAGTTGGGCATTTCTGGCGAATACGAATATTTTATTTTATTCAACTTGATTGAAGTTTATTGAATTTTAAATAGGAAATACTGACAATGAAGAGAACACAGCACTCTGGATGTTTCATTTTCTTAATTGAAGTGGATTGGCTGAACTTTGCCTTAGATACCGGTGCTGATTTTCACTGACTGAACACCGAACAACTATATTTGGATGTTTCACTTTATTCAAATACTTGTAGAGAAAAGTTTTCTTGAGGAGGAATAAGTATTCACATTCACATTCGTTATTCAATGAATAGTAAAGCTAATATTCGCATTCAATGAATACGAATATTTTTCGCTTCGTCACATCCCTAGTCTTCAGTGGTAAAACCACAGATATATGGGTAAAACCCGTAATTTACAAACATGGAAATATGATGTCAGCATGACGTCACCAGTAGCAAAGAATATCTAACGTTTTTATTGTTTTGGAATACTTGTTTCCTAGTAAACATTCTGTGAAAATTTTGTGCAAATCTAAGCATTTTCCACAGAGATATAACCAAAAACGTAAGCGGGTGTTTTTTTCTGAACACAGTATATACAGGATGGTCCAAAAAACGGCACAAAGTTTATAGCACCATAATTTTGCAACCGTACATCACAGAGTCATGCAGTTTTCAGCAAAATATTCTGAGAGAAATTCTTTACATGACTAAAGTCAGTGCTTAAATACAGCAGTTAAATATTCTTTGTTTTGGCGCTGGCAAGTGCACTATTGAAAAACAGAATTACCTTCAATGTACCTTGGTCCATAAAAACTTGCCACTATTATTTTTTTCAATAGTTCCATAAACATTGGCCGATTTCAATAATTTTTGGCATGCGACATTAAGAAAAAACTTGACGCAAAAGTCTATAGTTTTGGCCACCTCACCTTAACGTTGTTGCTACACTACCATGTGAAATGCAGAAGCCACTGTTTGGCCATTGACAACAATGAATTCCTATCGGGTAGCGTATGTGTCGGCTCAGAAATCATAAAGTGAATAGCGACAAACGCAATTACCAATTATTATCACGCAAAAAATCACACGTGTCACATCACATCATCTTCATTTTAGCATTTGCTCAAAATGTCCTTCTGCAGCACAAACGCAAGCGGTAGACGTTGACACCATTTGCCAACAGCACGTTCAGTAACTGCGTGACTCAAGCAGCTCACTCGCTGTTGATGTATCATTTCAGTTTGTCGACTTAGAATTTTAAAAAAAGATGAAGCAACAAATTTTCAATGATTTTGTGGTCTCAGTAATTTTCTGAGCTGACGCATGCACTGCCCAGTATGAATTCATTGTTGTCAATGGTCAAAATAGGACTTCAGCATTTCACAAGGTAGTTTAGCGACAACCTTAGGGCGAGGTGGCCAAAACTGCAGACGTTTACGTCAAGTTTCTTTTTAATGTCGCATACCAAAAATTATTAAAATCAGCCAATGTTTCACGGAGTTATTGAAAAAATAAAAGTGGTACATTTTTATGGACTGCAGTGTCAAGGGTAATACAGTTTTTGCATAGTTCAACTGCCAGCAGCAATAACAAAGAACATTTAACTGCTGTATTCAAATACTAACTTTAGTCATGCAAAGAATTTCTTTCGGAACATTATGCTGAAAACCACATGACTCTTTGACGTACGGTTGCAAAATTATAGTGTCATTAACTTTGTGCCGTTTTTTGGACCACCCTGTATATATATATATATATACAGAATGGGCCAAAAAAAAAACCCGGACCTGTTTGAGAGTTGATAACTCAGCGATGGTTACCCGTAAAAAGGCGTGTAATATGTCAAAAGTTTCAGAATGTTGTAGACAAAAAGGGCCGAACTTGCATAGCAAATCATTTAACTCAATCTTCATTACCCCTGAAATTAGGCATTTGCCTGCACTCCCATGTGCCCGAGTTCATTGAACTCAAAAGCTCACTGCCAAAAAGTCCAGATATAAATTCTGTGAATTATTCAATGTGGGGGCATTGTAACAGATAGCATAGCCACAAAATTTCAGTAACTGACCAGCTAAAACGTATGCTTATCGAATGCTGGGCTGAGCTGATTCTGAACACATTGACTCCATCGATCGATCAGCAGCCTAAAAGGACTGATGACGGTTATGAATGCAAAAGCTGGGCAACTGCCTATATCGAATTTTATCTAAACTCAACGTATGCGTTAATGATTGTTGATATTTTACTGTATACTGGATGAAAATTAAGTTAAATTCATGTGTTACTGCCAATTTAGCATGATTTTAGTGGTGGGGCAGACTTATGTAAATCAGGCAAAGAATATTTAAATGCTGCGATATGCAAGTTGTACTTTTTTCTGTACAAAAGTTTGAAACTTTTGGCATACTACGCACCTTTCCATCAATAAACATCGCTAAGTTATAAAAGCTCAAATATCCATGTTAAATCTATGTGTTACAGTCAAATTTGGCAGAATTTCGGGAGTGACGAATACTTATGCAAATTAGGCAAAGAATATTTAAATGCTTCAAAATACAAATTTGTCATTTATTTTTTACAGCATTCTGAAACTTTTGACGTATCACACGTCCTTCTACCATTAACCATCACTGAGTTATCAACGCTCAAACAGGTTCGGTTTTTTGGCCCACCCTGTATATGATAATGGCTAGTCCACAAACCGTTTTATTTCATGCGGCTGCTGCACTTGTGGAGCATCGGATGTTGTCTTACTCTTTCCATCCAAACGGTTTCCCTGACCACTGAAAGCCTGCCATGCAAATCAACCCCAATGCCATGTCACAGCAAAAAAAATCATCACTTTGTAATTCTGCATTTTAGGACCAGCCTTCTTTTGTTATACTGCACTTCTAGGCCACTAAGCCACTGCAAATTAAGATGATACAATGAAAATTCAATACTACTTAACACCATAGTTTATTCAGCCAGTCAACAATTTATACAAGAAATTTGAGAGAGCGTCTGTCCGGACATTTTGAGAGAGCGCGAAAGCCTACAGCAGTTCCGGTTCAGTAGTTCAGCTGAAAATTTGGGTGTTCACACTAAGTTAATGTACAAATACCAAATTCTCTATCTGAACCGCATAATGATAGTTCCGTGGCGCCACCTTGTGAATGATATAGACTTGTGTCGCAGACCGAAATCACCAAAAAATCCATAAAACCCCCTATTTTAACGTTCAAGGTCATTCAAGGTCATTGAATTTGGCGCCAATCGAGAGCCAGTGTACGAGTTCCTATTAGTGATTAATAGTAACCTAGGCCCTATCTCGCACCGTTACTGAGATACAGCGACTCATTGGCCAAAAATCGCAAATTTTGCTCACCCCCTCTCATTTAGCGCCCTCGTTCGTGGTGACCCCCTTCTAATTTATGGGAAAGCTATACGGTTCCTAAAACTAGAATCTTCCAGGCAGCCGACGGTGAAGATTTAAAGATTCTAGCTTGCACTGCTTTAGACTGATCCACCCGGGTGACGGACAGACGGAATTGCGATGGCTAAGACGCGCTGAAAGCAGTAGCTGCTTTTGCGTGTAATAATACAGTGCTGCATCTTCTGACTATTGACTGGCAACAGTAGCTCAACATCTAATCACGTTCTTTGGCATGTACATTCTAATTTTATTATCCCATTCTGGGTTGGTGGCTTGGCGTAGCGGTAACGCGTTTCATCCGATCAACGAAGTTACTCTACGCCGGGCTGGGTTAGTACTTTGATGGGTAACTGCCTGCGGACAGGTAAACCATCTCATTATGTAACCAGCCGCCTAGGTCAACTCAGCCTTCCATCCCTTCGGGGTAGCTAAATCGAGTACCAGCCTATCTGACTGGGGTTAAGGCTAAGTGCGTTCACCTGTGTTTGGTGGCAGGTGTGTGATCCCATATGGCAACCTGGTGATGCTCCAAGGCTCTGAGATAGGTTTCCTATGAAGAGCTATAGCATTAAACCAAATTCAATCTGCTGGCTTTGTATTCCACTTCAAATTTGCCCTCTATGGATATATCTTTATTATTTCTCTATTATGGAAAGAATTGAGACTCGATGATCAAACATATCATGCACACTGAAACTAGTGGACATAATTTAGCAGCAGACATTTGCTACTGCAAAATCAGACAAAACTGCAAAGAACAAAAATTGCAGCAAATTTTTACCCGGAATTTTGAAGACTCGATGTATTCGCTCACATCAACTGGCATCGACTGAAACAAACCAACATTTAGAAACAACAAGTTATCTATTAAAACAAACACAAATACGCAAATAAAATAGATAACAACCTTTTATTTCAGCTGGTTAAGCCACATATCACAAGAAAAGCTGTACAGATTAGTAAGGCAGTAGTTCCTACTTACAGGCTGACTATTACAGATTCCTATCCCATTCAGGAGAAGCACTCAAAAGGATGAATTTTCACCAGTGAAATATGCTCAAATAAATGCCAACAGTCAACTGTGTTGTTAAAAACTACAATAACTAAAAATTTGGGGCAGAGCCCAACGTAAGGCCACCCGGCGCCATAAGTCCGATTGGGAGGACAGCTAGGGGAGTTGAAATTCCTTTCACAGCAACATCACATGGCCTGAATGCAATTGCATTATCCTATATAGCAAACGCAATGTTGAACTTGGGTGGTTCGAAATAAGACAACAGAACTTTGTTGTTAGTGAACCCAAGTTCACCAATTTTTTGCATTCAACGTGGAATAGACCGTAGTTGAAAACGCCATTTTCCGTTTATCGATATCTCTATCCAGTCCCGAGATATATGCGATCAAAGTCTAAAGTTGTCCAAAAGCACGTGCATTGCTGATTTTGGGTAGGTCGAAATAAGCAAACACAACTTTGTGGTTAGTGGACCAAAGTTCACCATTTTTTTTATTCAACAGCGGAGAGATAACGCTTGATAACGCCGTTTGCCGCTTGTCAATATCTCCATCCATTCCAGAGACATTTGTGCTCAAACTCGAAAGTTGTCATAAATCGTGCCAAATTTTGGACGTTTTTTGCCCTCCCAAATTTTAAGGGGTGGTGCCCCCAAAAGTTATACCCATGTTATCACCCCCACCTAGCAGCACGTCACGTGGCAAAGTCTCATAGGGCTACTTCCCTTAGCTCCAAAGTTTTCGTGGCTTATACACTAAATTTTATGCCAATTTTTAACCCCCTTTGGAAAAAAAATTGTTGGGAGAGCCCCCATCCCTGGTGAGGTATGTGCTAGCAAGCCTTGACCATTCAATAGCACGTGTAAAAATTTTGGGGCGCAGCACCCCCTAGAGGCCGAAATATGGTTTTCCGAAAAAGACTGTTTTCTGGCTATGACTGCACCTCTAAATCTCCGTGGTCAGTGAACCAAAGTTCACTAACTTTTTTGTCCAACATGGGAGAAAACACTGTCAGTTATCTAGTCTTCCAATTTTTGATATCTTGATCCGTTCCGAAGATATTTGTGCTCAAAATGGGAAAAGGTCCAAGATTGGGCCAAAATTAGCATGTTTTTGGCCTCCAATTTTTTTGGGGGGGAAGGGCAAGCCCCCAAATTTTTGGACTGGCATTATAAAACTGAACGTAATTCCGAGCACGGTCCAAAACGAATTTGGTGCACTTTAAAGCTCTGAGAAAGCTACTGGTGGCAATCATTTCCAATAACTTTCAGGTAGGCTGATTACACTACTTGACTTTGACTCCGTGTTGTCTTTGCAAGGGATGCATCAATCATTCTCACTTTTTTAGAAGTAGGACATCTGGCGGATGGAGTCCCCCAGCAGGATCCAGGGGCAGAGGCCCCCAGTGGTGGATCTGGAGCAAGGCCGTAGCCAGTATTTTTGTTTGGGGAGTTGACCTTCCCTGTTCTTTTCCCTTTCCCCTCCCTGCCTTCCCTCCTCATCCCTTAGAAGTAAGACCTCCAAAATCCAGCTAGGGGTCTGGGGGAGCACTGCAAGATAGCGGGGTCTGGGACGAAGCGCCAGCTAAAATCGAATTCGATGCATTTTAGTCTTAAAATATGGCATCTGGTGGCGACAATGTTAATTGTTTTTCTCAGAACCGACTGACCAAATTTAGTGCATGCAGTATAAACAATAACGGCAAACAAAGGCGGAGGAACAAATTTAAAAGTGAAGGTATAAATAATTTGCGAGCGAAGCAAGCATGAAAAATTTTGAACTGTTGTACGTAAAACTGTCACATTAATGCCAATCCCAAAAATCTGGGGGTCTGTATCTAAAAAAAAATCGCCGGATGCGGAAATCGGGATCACGATGGGACGTCATGTGGCCTTCGGCTAAGCCGACCAGGTGGTAAACAAACCGCGCATTACCGCGCGAAAATAACCACGATATTGGAGGTAATGTGATTTTCGTTTATTTGCACTGAGCCAACAACCGTAAGCGCAAAGCGGGATCGCAATGGGGCGTCGCACAAAGATAGGTGAGGCCTACCAAAGAGTGAAAAAAATGGCCGATCGGTTGGAAAATAAGCGAGATATACTATGGCAAACATTGCGCGCAAAATGGGCGATTTTTAGGCCACATTTTGGGGGCCTGCAACCCCAAACTCCTAGCATCCACGGCTTAATTAAATCACGCGTTATGTTTAGGGTTACCTAGTCTACAATGTTCCGCAACAAAAAATTTTGGGCCGCCTGCAGATTTTCTGGGAGCATTTTTTCAACAATTGTCGAAAAATACCAAAAACATTGGGTCAAATTGGGGGAGGCGATTTCCGACAAATGAGCGAATATTTGAAAATGCTTACCCCCGCATATACAAGTAAGTCCAGTCCCTAATAATCCAGTGAATAAAAGGTATCGATCCAGCTCCAATTTTCCAAAAACTACTTCACATCGTTTTTGACCTCCAAAAATGGAGAGAATTATTCAAACGCTCGCCCCTCATACCCTATTAATTTTTGGGGGACTGAAATTTTGCCAGAACACGTCCCCCTTAAAAGCCCACGTGATAAAAAAAATGTCAGCGCTTCAGTTCCCTTAATGGGGGGATATGGGGAAGTCAAAGATAAATTTTCCCCTCACGCCCCCTCAATATCCCCTTGATGTATTTGCCCAAAATTTTACCCATGGCTAGCCCTCAATGCGCCCTACAATTCCACAAAATTTGGTGCATGTAATGGGCATGACTTTTTGTGTGGGTCCAAAAACGTATGTTTAGCGAATGCCAAGATATAGCCTCAGTAATTTCCTAGGAAGCAGTCAGTTGACACTCCTTCACATTTCGGGGGGAGGGGGGTTGAACCCGCTAACCCCCTTCTCCTCTTAAGTATGGCCCTGGTCTGCGGAGCGATGCCCTCCAGAAGCTGAAGAGCTTTCAAAATTCACTTATCTGAAACTCTTGCTTTGTGATGCACATGCTTAACACTGAAGGCTTCCGTGTTCATCTGTATCTGGCTACTGATTATAGTGACCTTATAACTGGCGATGGAGTATAGTGATGG
>Ga0209367_1006529_pt1 | contig 16116 bp, 8 predicted proteins | sample WorMetLIZISLAND2_FD_187412 | JGI IMG/M metagenome (GOLD analysis project Ga0209367, IMG submission 187412) | Marine gutless worms symbiont microbial communities from Max Planck institute for Marine Microbiology, Germany - Olavius geniculatus... ... | reverse complement strand
CGTCCAAACTAACCTACAACGTTGTTATGCATACCGCCCCAGGGGTTAAGAATTAAGAGTGCAGTATTTATAGAAAACCCATCTCAGAAGCTATAGAGCATCACCCGCCATATGGGATCACAATGTGTTACCTGTCACCCGCAGGTGAATGCACCCCACAGTAACCCTTTCGGGACGAGCTACGTGGGAGCCACGTACTTCCTAACTGCTCTTACGACCCACACAGTACTACAATGGCCGGTAAATGGCACTATCACGCTGGCAGATAAGTGCAATTACTTCACATGTAATTCACCAGGTGTCGCCACCATTGGTAATTATTTTTTAGTGGAAGCAACAGCTGACTTTCTAGCATGTATGCACTGAGGCTACGAACAGAGCAGTAAAAGTAGACAAAATAGTTACACACAGTAGTAGAATTCTGACTAAAATGACTGTTTATCGTAGAAGATGTAAAAATGTTTGAGAATAGTGAGTTTGAGTTCGACCAGACTAAACAGAGGTCAGGTATCTGGATGGCTTTTCAAGCGATACAGAAACTGCAAAGAAGAAGGCTCAATGCATACACCATTATACCTGTCTCACTATTATTGGCTGCTACTATTATTATCACCAATACTAGCCAACTAATACTACCACTAACCATCGCCAGGACTACTACAACAACTACTAATACTAAAAGTACAGATTGGGCCATAAAAAACCGTCCCCTACATGTCAGCTAATTATGTCTTCCCAGAATAATGTACATTTAAAGTGAATAATGCATGCTGAAATATAATCAATTCTGAGTAAAACGTGCAAACTTTGTGCAATACGTTCGACCATTTGTAACGGGACAAAATAAATAAAAACAACCCAACTCTACAAAAAACACAATGAAGAAAACAGTGTAATGATGGAGTTTCAGCGGTCGAGTTTCTGCACCAGAACGTACCCAACTTCATCAAGCCTTCTGCCTGGCCGCCGAACAGTCCGGACATAAACCCCGTCAATTATGCTGTCTGGGGTGCTGTGCCGTAAGATGTGTACAGAGTTTCGATTGTGGGTTTGGAGGATCTCAAAGACAATGTGACTGGGCCACTCGATCGACAACTGATCAACAAAGCCATTGACCAGTGGCGACCGAGATTGAAAACTGTAGTTAAAGTTCACGGAGAGCATGTTAAACAGTTGTTTACTTGACTGTCTTGTTGTTGTATTAAGTTTTGGCTGTTTTACTTAGACATAATACACAAGCACATGTTTCCATTTGTGTTTCACCATTGTGATATAATACAGTTGGGGTGCTTTGATTCTACTGTATTATTTGTTAACTAGAAATTTGGGGCAAAGCCCAACGTGAGTCCGCCCGGCGCCCTAAGTCCGACTGGGGGAAATTAGGGAGGGGTAAAATTTCCCCGACATCAAAGTCACGTGGCCGAACTCAAATGCATTGGTATACGCCGAATGCGCATTGTCGACTTAGGTAGGTCAACATAAGCGCTTATAACTTTGTTCGTAGTGGACCGAATTTCACAAAAATTTTTTTGTTCAACGCCCAAAAGATCGTGCTCGTCAACGCTGTTTAGATTTTGTCGCTATCTTCATCGGTTCCAGAGATATTTGCGCTCAAACTCGAAAGTTGTTGTAAATCGCACCAATTTTTGCATGTTTTTTGCCCTCCCAAATTTTAAGGGGGCGGTGCCCCTAAAAGTTGTACTTGCGTTAACACCCCCACCTAGAGACATGTCAAGTGCCAAAGTTTCGTCAGCCTATACCCCCTAACTCCGAAGTTATAAGCGCTCCTTTATTGCATTTTAAGCCAATTTTTGACCCCCCTTTGAAAAAAAGTTGTAAGGGGGCCCCCGTCCCCGGTGGGAAGTGCACTAGTAAGACTTGGTCATTCTCTAGCGCGTGTAAAAATTTGGGGGCGCAGCACCCCCTAGGGGCCGAAATATGGTCTTCCGAAAAATGCACTTTGGGTGGGTATGATTTCACATCGAGATCTCCAAGGTCACTGGACCAAACTTCACCGGACTTGTTTTGCCTAATGCAGTAGGAATCGCGGTAGACGGAATAAAAATCCGATTTTGAATATATTCATCCGTTTCGAAGATATTCGCTGCCGAACTTCGAAGTCGTGCGAAATCGAGCTAAATTTTGCATGTTTTTGGCCCCTGAAATTTTTTTGGGGTGTGCCCCCCAAAATTTTGGACCGGCATTATAAAATAGGGCCTAGTACTGACCACCGTGCAAAATTTCACGCTGGTCGGCCCACACATCTTGGAGATTTCGTGAGTGGAGAAAAAAAATAAATACTAGAAATTTGGGGCAAAGCCCATTGTGAGTCTGCCCAGCACCCTAAGTCCGACTGGGGGAAAATTAGGGCGGGGTAGTTTCCTCGGCATCAAAGTCACGTGGCCCGAACTCAAATGCATTTGCATACGCCAAACGCGCATTGTCGACTTAGGGTAGGTCAACATGAGCGCTTATAACTTTGTTTGTAGTGGACAGAATTTCACCAAATTTTTTTGTTCAATGCCGAAAAAATCGTACTCATCAACGCCTTTTAGATTTTGTCGCTATCTTCATCGGTTCCAGAGATAATTGCGCTCAAACTCGAAAGTTGTCGTAAATCGCACCGATTTTTTAACGTTTTTTGCTTTCCCACATTTTAAGGGGGGTGGTGCCCCCAAAAGTTGTACTTGTGTTAACACCCCCACCTAGAGCCGCGTCAAGTTCCAAAGTTTCGTCGGGCTACACCCCCTAACTCCGAAGTTATAAGCACTCCTTTATTGCATTTTAAGCCAATTTTTGACCCCCCTTTGAAAAAAATTGTAAGGGGCCCCCGTCCCCGGTGGGGGGTGCGCTAGTAAGACTTGGTCATTCTCTAGCTCATGTAAAAATTTGGGGGCGCAGCACCCTCCAGGGGCCGAAATTATGGTCTTCCGAAAAATGCACTTTGGGTGGGTACGATTCAACATCGAGATCTCTAAGGTCACTGGATCAAACATCACCGGACTTGTTACGCCTAACGCAGGAGGAATCGCGGTAGACGGAATGACTATCCGATTTTGAATATCTTCATCCGTTTTGGAGATATTCGCCGCCGAACTTCGAAGTCATCCGAAATCGAGCAAAATTTTGCATGTTTTTCGCCCCCCAAATTTTTTTGGGGTGCGCCCCCCAAAATTTTGGACCGGCATTACAAAATTCGGCCTAGTACTGACCATCATGCAAAATTTCAAGCCGGTCAATCCACGCATCTCTGAGATCTCGCGCTCGGAAAAAAAACATCTGGGCGGAATGACTATCCGATTTTGAATATCTTCATCCGTATCGGAGATATTCGCCGTTTTCGGGCGGACTAAAAACATCTGGGCTAAAACTTAAGTCCGCTCCGCAAGCTATCGCTTTCGGGTGGACTAATAACATTTTGACATACTCATTAGGTTTTGACATCAATATGTGCAGAACAGACTAGCAATTTATATATGGTGCATCATTTTGTCCATATAAACAAATGCAGTAGCATTTTAAGCAGAATAATACAGGGGATGGTTTTTTATGGCCCACTCTGTAGTATTACGATAGCAGTAGTAGTGGCCGGACTTATAGTAGTGGACAGTGGCCCAATACTATAATGCTAGCCACTACTAGCTACTAACTACTACTACTACTAATAGTAAACTACTACTATAGTATACTGCTACCACTATTATTACTGCTGGATACTGCTACTGCAGGATACTACTACTACTACTACTAAGCATACAGGCTGCTACTACTAATAGCTGAAAGAGTCCAAACATGGCTTTGCAAATAAATATACTGTTTGACTCATATAGTTGTGAATACCAACATTAAGTAGAATTTGCAATCATAAACTCGAGCATTTCTAGGCGATTTAAATACACATTTTGCATGAGGCCGCAGGTGCAGTTATGGCTTGTAGTGAAAGGGTTAACCCAACACAACCAGATAGGCCGGTACTCAATTTACCTACCCTGGAGGGATGGAAGGCTGAGTTGACCTCAGAGGCAGCTGATTACATACCAAGATGGTTTACCTGCCCGCAGGCAGTCACCCATCGCAGTACTAATCCGACGCAATGTAGAGCAAATTCGATGATCGAACACAAGTGTTACTTATCGCTACGCCACTCCACCTACCACGTCCACAAAGTAGGAGAACAAAATTCCCTGATGTTTAGGGAGGGCTTTTCCAGAGCAAAAAATAATTGTAACAATGACAATCTGGGGAAGCATCATAAGCTCCCCGAGTGGGGTTTGAGGCAGAGTCCCCCCAGCCGCAAATGTACTTTAGGGCACTTTTACGCCCCGGAAACCACACACGGTAACAACGTTGTCTTTCTTACAATTTTTCCGCGAGCTTGCACAGAATTCCCTGAGAATGACTTGATTTTTCAATGTTCAGAGAAATTTCAGAGTAATTCGTTACTCCGGGTATGTGGCCACTCTACCAAGGATCCCAGCTGTTTTCACCGCCTCTGAATCCCGGGATTAGCAGCATCCCAATCCGAAAACTTCAGGATTACATACTGTACGGAAAATTTGTTAAATGATACTTTTCGACTGTTACACATGATAAAATATAAAGATAACAACTGTAGCCATTGAATGAAATATTTTGCACATGCAAAGACCTTGCTGTGAACTGTAATTCATCAGTCACAGTCACTACACCGTTCCTAACGGCTTACTTATTTTTCCTATTGTGCATCCGATGCATGAAATAAATCTAGTAAAACTACCCCTCCAGGGGTACTATAGAAATACCAAATAATGACCAACTGTAAGCCTAATACAGAAAACAGGATCACGGAATTACAATCACAGGTCTACCTCTGCACACAATTTCCGTCGCCTCTTCAAAACTCACTGCTTCGAGCAGGCCTACTGCTTCCCCTAGCGGCTCAGCCAACTGCCTCAGATTCGGCCGCTTGGATAGGCTGCTAGGTCAGCTGTAAACCTGCTGGACATTGTGCACTCTAAATATTCCATTTACTAACTCATTTACTTACTAACAGATTTCTTAAACACTTATCCTGGGATTTATCTCAACCCTGTGACTGCAGTCACTAATCACTGCTGACAATTAAACGATGCATTAATAATAATAATTAATAATTAATAAGCCATACGTGATCATCTGATGCACTCAGCAAATGTCCATTCATGTTAGGATTCCACGACAGACCATATCTTACACACACACACAAACAAAATGTCACATATATTTTCAACACCAGTACAAGCGAAAAGTAACCTAAAGTCATTCCCGAGCGATAAGGTCCCACAAGGTGACACTGATCTCCATTTCCTTAGCCCTCAGCCAAACACCAGCTTACACTGCAAGACTACCAATATGGGGCTAGTGCATCGTGCAGTGTGCCTGTTTAAGATATATGAGGATACACATACCGTACACTGCACTTACCCAAGAAGGGATGGCCAGGCTGAGTTGACCTTCGTGGTTGGTCGTATACCGAGACGGTTTACACCCATCCAAGCAGTGACCACTTGATAGCAACCCAACTGGAAGCCAAACTAATGACCCCGTGAGTGCAAAGTGAGCATCCTAACTGTTACCCTACCAAGGGTGTCTCAAAAAAAACATCCCGAACATTTTCGATTGTAACTTGAAAAGAAATTATCAGACTATATCAGACTATAATAATTTTTGGTATAAATATTCCCGAGACAATTTGCCATTAAATGCATGTTCAATTGCCCACCTCACTCAAAGTCTGTTTGTGCACTACCTGGGGAAAGCATAACCAATGAAATACACTGTGTCCCCCAAAAAACATCCCCGACATTTTCAACTGTAACTTGAAAACCAGTTGTCAGATTTCGATAATTTTTGATACAAACATTCATGATACAACTTGCTATCAAATGTCCATTCAGTTTCGCACCTCACCCAATGTATGCTTCTGCACTACCTAGGGAAAGCAGATCAAGCGAAACAGACAACCTGAGAAAAACATCCCCGACATTATCGATCGTAACTTGAATAAAGATTAGCAGATTGTAATAATTTTTGGCAGAAATATTTCTGACACCACTGGCTATTGAATGATTGTTTAAGTTCCCACCTCACCCAACTTCTGTTCTTGCACTACCTGGGGAAAACCGACCAAGCAAATCATGTGTTGAAATGAATGAAAAACTTCAAAAAATTCTATCTATCTAGATCTTTGGCCCCCAACATTCCCTTGGTAGTGCAAAAGCAAACACTAGGTGAAGTGGGAAGCTGAACGTTCATTTGATGGCGAGTTGTGGCAGGAATATTCACACCAGAAATTATTAGAATCTGATAATTATTCTTGAAGTTACAATCAAAAATGTTGAGGATGTTTTTTGAGACACAGTGTATGAACGCCAAACAAGTTGTTCAACTATCAATTAATCAAAAGTTGATATCATCCTTAGAGGCTACTATGGCAGAAAAAACTGACTGAAAGTAGTGGGTCTTTAAGTGACGTCTAAAGGTAGCCAAGGTTTGACACTGACGAATTTGAGAAGTTAAGGAGTTCCAAATTCTCGGAGCAGAGACACGAAAGGAACAAGAACCAAAGGATAAGTTATGCCGTGGAATTGCAAGTAACTGACTGGTAGAAGAGCGCGTGGACACTGAGGATTTATGATATTGCAGAAGATGAGTAAGGTAAGGTGGACGGCCTGTGTGCAGTGTCTTATAAGTTGAAGTGGCGAGTTTAAATGGATAGTCAAAGCACTAAAAAGAAAGAAGAGTACATCAGAAATGTTGATAGAGATAGTTACCCTTCTTTCTGATGTCCTTTCAACCTGAGGTCAGGACGACATTCGCCATTTGAATCTACAAGCAGTGTTCACACCGTAACAAAACTGGGAGAACAAAACTGCGATTACCACAGCAAACTTATACCAGCAACACGAAAGATTTAGCTCAGTTCAACTCTGCTCCGAATATGACAACATGGTGTCTCGTTGAAAAACACGGAAACTGTCTTTGATAATTCAGTCAAATGGCGAGCGCTGGGCGTCCGCCACATGGCTACGGCGTTGGTGTTTGTTTTGGGAGTTTGGCCTCACTGTAACTGCTAGCTCAACCTGGCTTTAAGGATGTTCCGTCAAAGACAAGCACACAAAGGCTCAGGCTAACTGTTCAAGGGTGAGCCCAAGGTAAAACTATGAAAATGAGAACTAACTGGGGATTATATCAATAAGCTGATATCACGGTACGGATCGCCCACCAATCATGCATCGTGAGACAGACTGCACCATCCTAGAGCTGCCAATAAACTGCATCCAGTTTTTCTCATCAACGTGCTGATTGGTCGTTCACTCCACCCCTCGCCCAATCACTGTGCAATTTGTTGCAACGGCGGACAGCATCTAAACCGCCAGCATGCTGCTGAGCGTCTCTTTCACGCTGCTACTGCTGCTGTTAAATCTCAGCCCACCTGCCTTAGGCAACGACCTTGGGCAGGTTGTTCACACGTGTGTGCCTCTGTCACCAAGCAGTATAATTTGGTACCGGTGGTCAAAGGGCGGTGATGCCCTGAGGCTGGGAAGGTAACCGTAGGTCTGGCGTCGCACTGGCCATGCGTCACGGACTCAAGTGGTTTATCCACCTACGGGCTCAGCTGTGAAAACAGACCAGCTGGGGCATGGCTCCCTTTACCTTTTTACCTACCTGGCTGCACTTCAGCACCAGACCAGAGTCACCAGACATAACGTCAATGCAGACTGTGCAGAAATTAATTTAACTTTTAATTTGCTGTTCCCTTCTCACCATGCCCTCCCTTCCTGTCACTGTCATGTTGTGGCACGAACTATCAAAGCAACCATCATCTCATCTCCGACCTCCACCAGGGACTTCCTTCGCTCCCACTTGCCTTCCGGCTTGGTCTCCGATCTCATGATATCGTGATGCAAATTGCTATGGTAATCGATGGATTTTTCGCCACAATATAATCCCTACAACTCCCCACCGAGGTCAGCCACCTTGCCGTGGTGGTGGGGCTCAGCACCGATGACCCGAAAGATTTCTAAAATCTGGAGGCGAGGAGCAACTATTACTTCCACATTCTCGGTTAGTTATTGCAAAGTTTATTTTTTCTAGTACACCTATTGTTGTATTGTGTTATCAGTGACATTCATTGATGTATACTGTTATTTTATTGTGGTATGTTAGTGGCTGCAGAGCTTTGTCATTAAATGAAATGAATAAATATAAACAAGCATTGACCAAATTTGTGTAGGCAGATTGCTACACAATACCAGTGCTCTTGTGCTGGTTTCGGCTTCACAGCCAACTACGGCTTTATAGCCGTTTACTTACGGCTTTACAGCCGTCTATTTAAGGCTTCACAGCCGTTACAGCTTTATGGCCGCTACCTGTAACTTTGTGTTACAATGTAAATTCGGGGATGCGTATTGGGCCGAGCTGATACGACCTCAGCGCTGGGCAGGTTGTAAGAGCCTGTCCACCCCGGAGGTAAGGTAAGGTAATCCCTATAACTAACCTGGCTTCGAGGGATGCTTGGTGTAATCAAATACAAGGACGTCGCTTGACGGCGTCTTGGTCGCAATCACGCAAGGGTTCTGCGGCATATAGCGCGCTCTGTTCACCTCGCCCTCGTGATTTATCTTTATCTCGATCTCGATCTTTCCCGACACCGAGCCAAACCCACCAAATTCTGCGCGTACATACACATATAACACACAATACAACTCAGCCTAGCCATCCCTTGGTGGCTAGAATGCCGATCCACAGTTCCCTGACACTGAACCAAACCCGCCAAATTCTGCAATACACATCAACCAACAATGGCAGTGGACAACAATATTAAAATAATTTAGCCTCAGCCAGACACCAGCTTACACTGCGAGCCTGGTTCACCTCTCCCTTGTGATTTAACGCAAAACATAAGGCACATAGGGCGGCACTGATCTCCATTTCCGTAGCATGCCGCCAGACACCACGTGGATTCGGAACTAGTGCATCGCACTGTGTGCCTGTTTACATCCCAGCTTTCACTGGTACTCAATGCCTTCTGAGTTGACCTCGGATGCTGGTTACATACCAAAATTGTTTACCCACCTGCTGACGATCACCCATCCCAGTGCAAACCAAGCCCAGCGTTGTTCAACTTCGTTAACGACACCAATGACGTTACCAACTAAGCCAGACCACCACCAATAGGCAACAATTAGCATATTTTTTCTCCTCAGATGGACACCAGTTTTCACTGCAAGCCAGATTCACCTCTACTACGTCATGATTTATCTTTATCTCGATCAGAACTGGCCTTAGGCACGTTCGAACGGTTTGGCCGAACTGGGCCGCTAATTTCAGAAATTAGACCCAAACAAAATTTTTTGTGTAAATTATGTTTGCCAATTTCAACAACTCTGATATGTTTATGGTGCAAACACAGATATTAATAATGTTAAATTAAACTGAGTTTGTTTTATGAAAAAATAAACATCAGTTTTGTGCATATTGTCCTATAAATGAATCCGATAGGCAGTGCCAAATTAGCCATTGCGTTTCCTAATTGCCAAAAAACAAAGTCCAGAAAAATTAATTTTTTTACGCGCGAAAGCAGCTACTGCTTTCAGCGCGTCTTAGCCATCACAATTCTGTCCATCTGTCTGTTCGTCCGTCTGTCACACTGGTGGATCAGTAAAAACGGTCCAAGCTAGGATCTCCAAATCTTCACCATTGGCTGCCCGGAAGACTCTAGTTTCAGGAACCGTAAAGCTTTTCCATAAATTCGAAGGGGGTCACCCCGAACGAGGGCGCTAAATGAGAGGGGGTGGTCAAAATTTGCAATTTTCGGCCAATAACTCGCTGTATCTCAGTAACGGTGCGAGATAAGGCCCGGTTACTATTAATCGCTAATAGCAAATCGTATACTGGCTTTCGATTGGCTGGAATTCAATGACCTTGAATGACTTTGAACGCCAAAATAGGGGGTTTTTATGGATTTTTTGGCCACTTTCGCCTGTGAGAGTTTATATCATTCACAAGGTGGCGCCACGCCGCTGACGCCACACGCGACTATGGCACCGATGGGCCGAGTCCAAATGATATGCGATTTTCGAAACTATAACTACTGAACTGGAAATGCTATAGGCTTTCGCGCATCTCGTGAGCTTTGCTCAAATTTCTTGTTATTATCTCCAAAGCAAAAAGGCAGGTTATGGACAAAATTTGGCACACGTAAAGTACATATTAAGGCCTAATGTAAAATTGAAAAACCATGCCAATCGCTTTGTAAATGAACAGGATATAAATTTTCAAAAAAAAAATCTTTCAGTGCCCCCTAGCGGAGAAACAAAAAGAATTTGTCAGAATTTTCTCCGACAGTCAAAATTCCTAGCTCGTACTTTTGTGTACGAGTTCTTTGGACACTAAACCAAAAAAAACTTTAAAAACCTAAACATTTTCTTTAAAAACCGAGGTTTTTTCCAGCCCTGGTCCAGACACCTTGGCGTGGATGGTGGAAAGTCAAAAGCCAGGGATAGGAAACAAAGAAAAGCAAGGGGAGGGGAAGGAGAAAAGCAAAGAAGAAGAGAAAGAGGAGAGGGGTTGTCTTTCATTTTACAGTTGATACAGGGCTGCCGTTTGGCTAAGGCTGACTGGCCCTGATGTCAATCTCCATATTCCCAGACACCCAGCTGAAACTACTGGAAACAATAGGACACAAAACACAATATTTACTGATCAACCGACTAAAGATTAAAAGGCTAAAGGTTGCACATAGTTCTTTATGGAAAATCCATCTCAGAGCTACAAAGTGTCACCTGCAATGTGGGATCATGCTGCCATCCGACACAAATAAACATGCCCAACCTTAGCCAGTCAGGCCAGCACTAGATTTAACTACCACATTTGAAGAGAAGGCTGAGTTGGCCTTGGTGTCGATTTACCCGTGCGCAGACAGTCAACCGTCCACTTGATAGCCACCCGACCCCACGACCTTGCGACACCTCACCGTTACCTCACCAAAAAGTAAAAAGGTCGTCAATTTGTATAGCGCATCGTCGCAAACACGCCTCTAATGCGCTTTCGCATTAGAGCCATTGGTTTAATAATAAAAGCGTACAACAAAACATGGCAACAACACAGCACAAAATTGATACAAGCTTCGGCATCACAAAAAAAACTAAAAAGTTCAAAAATTAGAACTCAAATATCTTCAACTTAAGACTTATACAGATATAGCTGTAGTTTCTACTATACTAGCTGTTGTGCTTGCCGTGAACTGAATATCTAAGCCTCAGGGAAAAATAATGCGGTCAGAAAATTTACTTCTGATAGTTATTAGTTATACACCATTTATGCAATGAAGCCGGCTTGACGAGCCTTCACCCAGCAGTGCACTCATCAAACTGGTTCAAGTGTGGAGATTGCAGTGCCATAGCTCGTCAAGCATTCATCAAGCATTCAGCTGAGTTGACGAGTGCCTGGCGAAGCAGTGTGATGAATGCTTGCAATATCAAACTCGAGCACATCAAGCACGCATCAAGCCAGCTCAATGAGTGCTTGATGAACGCTCAATGAGCTCTATACACTTGAACCAGCTCACAAGTGCTCGACGAACTAGCTGCATCATGTAAACAGAGTACTAGTTAGTACTAGGTACCACCTCCTTTTTCGGTGTCATGGTGTGAGACGTCAAACTGGGCGTTGTCGTTAGGCAGCTGAATGCTAGCTATTAACAGATGATTCTGTTCGTCGGACCTACAGTCACAGATAGATGATAAATCATCAGAGATCTAATCCAGTACAACAGCTTTATAATAGCCAATGACATTGCGGCAGAAAAGTAAGGTGGCTCCATAAATTTGGGCTTCAAAAAATTGCCGAAAAAAATCTTCTTGTCTGAAAAAATGTTTTTATCCCAATATGCTAAGTTTGGAAGCAAAAACACATTTTTGGGAATATAGAGTCAATTTTAAAACTATGACCACCCATAATCTCCTCCTCTGAAATTTGAGCCTGTCTTTCAGAATTCTTTCACAAATTTCCATCGTAAAATTGCAATGTTTTTCCTGCCTCACCCACTTTTTACTCCTCGTGTGCTACGTTCCTAACGTAGCGAAGAGAATTATATGAAATCAGTGTAATACTGACAACCGACTGACGACCGACCTCTGTTCCTGGAAGAACTTCAAACGGCCATATCTCCATAACGGTGCTAGATAGACACATGGTTGCTATGGACCATCGATAGAAAGTCGAGCCCTGGGAGTCGAATGGTCACGTAACTGATGACGTCACGTGACTCCAAAAGGTCAAGGTCGTGACCTGAATATATTTGAGGCACCATATCTCCGTAATGGTGCCAGATAGACGCATGCATTGAGATATAACAAGAAAATGGCAACTAGCGTCATCGACCATTATTGAAAATTTTTTTCCTCTCAGTTCCTAAAATCGGGCAATATTTTATGAACTTCGAGGAAGCAATTTCCATTAACGACCTCAATGCTAGTCACTATTAGTATAATATTAAACGGGTCTCAATTAGACGCCGAGTCTCTAATACCAACCGAAAGGAATGAAAAAGCTCTTAAAAGAATACAAAAGAAAATGATGCGAGCGAGGAGTACATTGGATTGGTCATAATCTAATAATATTTCTTGTTAGCCCTTGACGACACTGTAGTTAGCAAAATGACAACGAGACAATTTTCACAACCATAAGAACATTAAGCCACACCATCAGAACTGAACCAGAAACAGCATCTCAAACAAGTAATTTGAGCAAAGCTCATGAGACGCGCGACAGCCTTACAGGTTCCTATTTGCAGATTGTCTTGATCCTCTATCCATTTTGTCCCAATTCACTTTGGAAAACTGCACCACAGCCGCAAATTGCAAAAAAAACTAAACCCCTCTTTTGGGGGTTTAAGGTCATTCAAGGTCATCGATGTTGACACCAATAAAAAGCTTGTTTTATTGCTAGTTATGATAAGCAGCATGTCTCTGCCTATCTGCAACCGTTTTTTACGCTACACGAGCCAACAGCGGTAAAATAACCACTTTTTAGGGGGGCAGCTACCTTGGTAAAAATATTAACAACAAAGTACCAGCTGAGGTTTTTCAGACTTCAGTAGCACCCACAGGAGAGGCATTTGCATAGCAGCCAGCCAACCAAGTGTAACGGATTCGTTTGGTGACTCTCGGCCTAAAGGCTCACGTTGAAAGGGTTAAACCTCCCAATGTCAAACAAGAGGGTGCCGCCATTGAGGGGCCGCCCGCTATGGAGTCGTCCTTGCAGTTGAGTACGTGCGTGCTGTTTTGGGGCTTTCTAGGTCTGTGCAAGGCGGCAAGGACACCTTACGCCACCTGCCAAATATCAAGTTGATCGGGCAACAGGTGGCGAAGTTATGGGGATTTTTCGCCAACAACGCAATTAGCCGCCGTGACCTTGACCTCTGACCCCTTGACCTTGAAATTAGTCCATGGGGTGCTGGTGTCCCAGGGACCCTTCCTACCTAGTTTGGTATTCGTAGGCCTTTTCGTTTTCCCTCTAGGTGGAGGCACGGGACAGACAGACAGACGGACAGGATCAACACATGATGGGGCCTCCTTCTAGGAAGGACGGCCCCATAATAAACAGAGAGCTCTATCAGTATAAGCCTGTCATACATACGTGTGAGTGCCGAGAATAAGACGATGCAATGAGTAATCTTTGCCCTCCGGTCTACATCAGCAACACAATCACATATAAGTAAGCAAGTAATTTTTCTTTAATTGACACGGTAGTGTCACAACTCACATCCGCCCGGTCGTCTTTGTTTTCCATTATTTCACCGCGCCCATAGGAAGTCGTGGGTTGGACGATGGGCGAATGGACAATAAAAAGTGTCTGAATACCTTAAACACGCCGCCGTCGAGCACTGAATGACAGCGAATGAGAATAAAACGACGAATAAATAAATACGAACAGACGTTTATTGCAAAATACAGATCGCACTTTATTACTGCCACGGGCTAACACTGTCACTCAATCGACCATCCAGCACTGCTACCAGGGATGTGCACGAGATCTTCTAAGCTGAGACCGAGACGAGACCGAGATGTTCAAAATTTTGTCCGAGACGAGACGTTTAAAATCCGAGAGAAGACCGAGAGAGACATTGCAGCGTTCGAGACGCTGGCCGAGACCCTGAAGCTCCCGAGACTCAATATTTCGTTTCTGATTGTAAAAGCAATCATTCTTTGCTGCCCAAACACGTGTGACAGTAATGAGAAAAATTTAAACTGCGCTGTCTAAATCAGAAGTCAGAAGGTTAACCAAGCAACCCCATCTCTCAGCCACAGTCCAGTCAAGGCGCCTGTCCCTGTTCGGACACATTGCACGAATGCCTGATGAAACAGATGCAAAACAGATCTTAGTGGAATAGAAGATGATAACAGAGAGAAAGGTAATATAGCTATAATACCACAAATTCCTCCTAAAATCCTCCCCTTTATCCTAAAATCTATATACCATGAATTCAGCCTGTTGATGCCTATGTACTGTGGTAATATTACCTCGTGATATCTGGCAACCACTGAGCTGTCAAACTGGGCCACTCGAGAGCATGAGTCATAACTAGGTCATACAGAAACGGCGTGTTCTTCTTCCAGATTTTGTACTCTTCGTTGATAACCCGTTCTTCGACGGCATCATCAAAAGCTGCAACAAAAGCAAAGACTATATATGACAAGTCCATGAAAACAGAACCAGAACCAGAAAACAGTCATGTAGGTTTCATGTTGTACCTATGCTTTGTACTGTATGCATCATTTGCATTGTATGCATGGTTTCGTAACATGACACAGTATGTGCAATTTGCACCATCGCATGGTTTCATACCGTGGCATAGCATGCATAGTTTCGCAACATTGTGTGATAAGCCGTATGTACGGTTTCACACCATTGTACAGTTTACCCAGTTTTGCACCGTGATGTGACATATGGTTTTGCACATAACATGGTTTCACACCATTGTATGATTACGCGCAATTTCCTGAGCCTACGTGACATCTGGCAATTGCCGACCGCCACAGCCACTTCCAGCACAGAAATGGAATTTTTACGGTTAAAACGCCTATATTGCACACCTGCACCCGAAAATTTTGGTAGTTTACGTTACTTAAGCATGACATATACAAAAAATAAACAAACGACTATTACACTAGCGTTAATGTTTACATTAAATTGCATAACCAGTCATCAAAAGATGAATAATATTATTTCACCAGATGCTATATAAAAAACATGCATAATGAAAGTCATTCTACCGATACACACCAATGTCATATATGTACACCTCCATTTAAGGTGGCGTAGCTATTCTAAACATTAACCCCTATTTTGATACAATTTCCGACTTTGGGCGTCTGCCTGCAAACCGGAAGTGCATAGCGAGACGTCGCTGTGAGGGTGTACGAAGGCCAAAACTATGGCCCTCACGTACCACCCGAAACCGACAGCGTCCGATTTCCGGTCGCGGAGAATAAGCCATTTCCACGAGGTCACCGAATCTCTTGTTCCGGCCGCTATTGACGCTACAGCAACGCTACATTTCGAACGCTGCAATCAATGCTAGTATAACAGATGTACGCCTATGCGTAAACGTAGCCACTGCGTATTTATTTTCTACCGTGTAATGCTCTACACACCTGCCTCCTTTTCTCCCATAATCGCGTAAAATTTAGTCGCTAGCGGTCCTTATGGTACAATAAAAGTCACTTTCTGTATTCCTCACTAATAAAAACAACGATAAACATAAACAATGGCGGTGCCAGTTCCCGGGCCGGAAACAGAAATATTTATCGAAATCAGAGATGTGCGAATCCTAAAATTTTGGGTCCTCGGGTGCATTTTTACATTTTATACATCGTGACATACAATTAGCATATTTTGTCACGCCTTCGTATCTGAGCATGCAGCGTCGAGCACCACCTTTTGCGACCTTGGCCTTGGCAACAGTGGCGCGCTTCGTTGGAGCTTGTTTATATATCTGTCACGCTAACTATATAAATGGTGAAACTTTCAGTAGAATGTCTGAATTACACGATAACTTGAAGAAGCTAATGCCACCTGATTTCAGATACA
>Ga0209367_1006528_pt1 | contig 16118 bp, 10 predicted proteins | sample WorMetLIZISLAND2_FD_187412 | JGI IMG/M metagenome (GOLD analysis project Ga0209367, IMG submission 187412) | Marine gutless worms symbiont microbial communities from Max Planck institute for Marine Microbiology, Germany - Olavius geniculatus... ... | reverse complement strand
CGCCATGTGTTCTTCTATCTGTGACCTCAGTCTTTCTGTTAGGATCATCATTAGCACTTTGCCGAGATGGCTTGTCAAGGCAATCGTTCTGTAGTTGCTGCATTCCATAGCACTGCCTTTCTTATGCAATTGCAAGCAATAGCAATGCTTGGTGGAAAAGGTATTGCAATACTGATTGCAATGCTTTTTCCCAAGTCATTGCTATACTATTGCAATAGTTTTTGCAATACTAAACCATCTGCTCCCTCAAATAAATTTCCACTTTTGCTGCTGTGTACAACTTTTAATGTGGTCAACCCAGAATTCAAGCGATGTTACTTTTCGCTCACTCCTTTTCGTGCAACTGAACAAAAGAATGAAAAGATTCTTTGTGAAATTAAACAGCATCCTTGTGATTAACAGAGTATTTTTACATCAAAAAAGTATTGCTTCCTTGTATTGCAATATTTCAGTGCTCAAAGTATTGCAATACCACATGCAATACTAAAGAGTACTGTAATACTGCAATATTAACAACCCGGCAGATCACAAAATCAGGCCATTTCTGTGACCTCAGCTGATACCTGTGGTGCCAGAGACAATCACTGATCAGCAGTCACTAACATGAGCAGTTACTGGATCTGCAGTTGACCTAATGTGATCTCAGTGCAATAATGATTTGCAATCACTGAATGTAAGCAATTTCTGGGTAAACTACGGTGACCACTCGACATAAAACCCAAAGTAGGCCAGTACAAAAGTCTGCTAAAACAGTTTAAAAGCCCCATAATAACTTAATAAGAACCACAGACCTACACATTAATAAAACTAGTGTGCAAATTCTCAAGTACGTTTAGCTACAATAATAGTAATAATGAAAGCAAATAACTGCAAAGTCTGCTACTGAGAAAAAAAGTGAACAACAGCTGTAACTCATGCAGGATAACAAAGTGCACGCCGAAAAACCACAAAATGCCAAGGAAAATACAACCATGACATCAGCGCATAAATACTAAGGTGAAATTATAGAGAGCTGAAAAACGAAACATTAATCTGCACCAGGTGAGGTTGGGTCGCTCCTTTTAACAAAATTTTACCGTCTTGTTGCCCCAACATTACTATTATAAAATGGTTAGTGCATTGCACAGTGAAATGATACATGCAAGCATGACAACAGGCTATTGACAAACCTTACTATGGTCGTCCAGACTTTCGCATGAGAAGTCAAATGTACCAGACGAAGGCAAACTTTTACGAGGTGACAACGGAGGGACGGAAAATGCAGACCTACTGAAATCTGTACTTAGCAGTCGGTTTGACAGATCCTGAAACGTTTAACTGATCAACATAAACAACGGAAAATAAAAAAAACAAGTCAACAATTACAGAAAGCTAATTCATTTTCAAATCCTTACTTTCCAGACCTTGGCAGTACCTTGCTACATGATAGTGAACAGTGGCAAACATTTACAGAATATGCATCTTGAGACTGCACCACAAGAAGTTCACAACACTGTGTATGCTTAACTTTTGCATACCGGTACGTATATGCTGATTTTAACGACGTTACTGAAAACTTAACACTTACACAAGCACACTCTACAACATTCTAAATTTGTTCTTCTATTTACACTAAAGTGAAAACTGTAAAGTTTAAACTAAACACAAATCGTCATAATTTGCCATGCTGTTCTAAACAGAAAGCATCTATCCACCACGCGCAAAAACTTAAAAGCAAAAATGTGTGCAACGATGAACGACATCAAAGCAAACTAACAAACTAAACTAAATAATACTTCAGTACCCAAGCATCTGTATAAATGCCTCAGCATATGGTTGTAATTGTTCAAACCGTTTACGTGGTACCAAACTTTTGCACATCTGACCTTGGACTTCATCTGTCAACACTCGGAACCCAAAAAGCTCAACTGTGACCTCAGCCACATCATCAACTGAAGTTTGGTGAAATTATCTGAACTGTGTTCTAAGACACTGTACTAACTATATTTTAGATGCATGAATCTGAAAACATAACCAGTAGCAGAGGCATAAAATATGTCTAGACTAGAAAATAGCACATAAAGGCCTAACCGAAAAAAAATAAAGCAAGGAATGCAACAAAGAAAACATTAAAACCAAATAACCAAAGACAAGCACAAGTATAAACAGAACATTATTGGAGTCGACAAGCATATGCAACTTACCAGCGTGACAGCATCACTCTGCGAGCTCTGTGACAGAACGCTGAGGTTGTAGGCCACCGCATTGCTCAGTTTGGCGATCTCGTCAGCCGTACCAAGACCAGCGTCATGCTGGCCAACATCGGGACTAGCAGATGATTGCTTATCACTCCGGGATGAATGTCCGCGACGTGCTGAGGCCTCGGCAACTGACTTCCTCGGGTCGTACTCTTTCCGTCGCTTCCAGGCCGTCATCTCCTTCGATTCTGTGATGACCGGCGACTGCTTGGCACGAGGCTGACCGCTGCTTGGCTTCGACTTGTCAACAACCTGAAGGCGCTTTGCTGCCGAAGACAGACAACTCGTCGTGCTGCTCTTTTCAACTCGCATACTGTATCGACCGCCATCTCGTCGAAAGTACGAAGACCCGTCATGCGTGGCTACCGATAGATTGGATGAAAGACTGGTTAAGCTGTCGCCCGATGGTCGTCTTGTGCTCCGTGTTGCATCCTCCTTCTCCTTGTGGCTCTGTGGCCGCGAACCAGACCCAGAGCGTGCCGCCAGTGTAAGCCTTGCATTGTTCTCAGCACTACGGGACCGTGAGGGTTTACCAGCTGACGATGCACTTGGCGATGCAGGTGAAGCACCGACTTCGGCACACTTCTTGGCGGCGCATCGGAGTGCAAACGTTCGGTTGCTGCGGGTCGCCAGTGCTGGGGCAGAACGCGGCGCACTGCTACGACGATGCTGCATGCTGGCCTCACTCACAACATCGTCCGACTCCTGGCGCCAGCAGCTCCATGCTGGCTGTGACCCACATGGCGGTGGCGTCTGCCGACCTTTCTTCACCGCTCGAGGCAACACTGCTGTGTTATTGCCTCGTGATGCTCGAGCCACGTCACCGACAGACCGTGCCACTGCAATCCCCACCACTGCTTTCCCGCTGGATCGTGGCGCCGCCGGCAGAGGTCGAGGAATTTTCTTCAGTCCTCCTGCTTTGGCCATGGCGGTGGCCGCAGTGACGTGCTTATTACGACTATCAGCATTCGTCGGAGGCAACTCTCTGCGTCTGTTAAAACTAGAACGTTCTAAGTCGCTCGGTTTCATGTCCCGTTCATCATCCTCATGTGTCAAACTGTGAGTCTCGAGTCTAGACCGCGGCGAGGGAGCATCATAGAAAATAGTGAAGTCGCCGTAATCTCCGCTGTCATGGACAGTATCACACTGACGCAGTCCATCAGACTCTGACACGCTGGTACGCTGTGACATCGGCTCATCCGAGGCGTATTGTCGTGCTTCACTCATTGTGTCCGGTAGAACATCCGACCTGAATGTTGGTGACTGCGGTGGATAGTCTACAACTTCTTCCACCACTTTCTTGCGAGACTCGAGTCCTAGCACTGCAACATTCAAATACCACCAAACAGCTGACTCACATGCAGTACAACAAAATGACTAAAACCATTTACATGTATAGAATATTCACAGTTATAAAAAAATAGCTTGCTCACTATTATCACAGGCTGAATGGTAGTTCAAGCCCTGCATTAAAGGTGACTTATCTTTCCTATGGGAAAGCCAAAAATTTGACCCCAACAGAAGCAAAACCCCTAATCTGATTGAAATAAAATTTGGCATGGTTGATTATATCGGCTAGATGACCCCTCATGCAAAATTTTATGTAAATCTGACCAAAGGGGGCTTCTCAGCAAATAGGTGAAATATACGCAAAATTTTTTGTAGCAGTCCATATACTTTTTTCTTCAACGCAACTACAGGACAGACCCTTAGGGGATTAAAGCGCGATAGCTTAAACTACGTGACCTCATGCAAGGTGCAAACCTTTCAGGGTTAAATAATTAAAAATTTAATATTTAACATATTTATTCAAAAACTTCCAAAAAATTACAATGGCACCTGTGGGGAAAATACAATTACTTAAATGGTCATAACTTTGGCTGTATATAAGATAGAGTCAAAATTTTTGGTTCTAGGGTATGGTTTTCGGACATGGCCAACAACAGTGACATTCAGATTTACCTCGGACTTACCCTGGTTGCCATAGCAATGAAATTTAAGACAAAATGGGCTATAACTCGGCTTCTGCTAAAGATATCTGCGAGATCTTTGCATCTATAGGGGGGTTTTCAGGGCTGGGCCATCGAATACTGCCAAAAAAATTTTACCCCGATAGACCCTTGTTGCCATGACAACGAAATTTGAGACAAAAGGGCACAAGGGCTTTAATTCGGATTCTGTAAGAGATATCTCCAAGATCTTTGCGACTGATGTTAGGTTTTGGGGGACGGAATATTGAATGAAGCCAATCGAATTCCACCGCAACCGACCCTTGTCATTTAAATGTCACGTGACCCCAAACTGTCAAGATCATGATTGTAAAATATCTATGGCCAGATATCTCCGTAACCGATCAACTGTAGCAAAACGTTATTTTACCAATAAAACAGCAAATATAAATGTACAAAACGTAAGTTCATATATACACTTGTTAATGGCAACATTTAAGGACTTGCACATCGAAAACAGCAAAAATTACAAAAGGTGATATTATTCAGCAGTACATTGACACAGTCAGTGTGATGTGGGCAATATCACTTTTTGTAATTTTTGCTGTTTTCGATGTGCAAGTCCTTAAATGTTGCCCTTAACGAGAGTATAAAGTTATTTTGTACATTTATAACAAGTAAAACCCTTGCTCAAAACTAAGTACTTGCTGTGGGTACCATGCAGACCAAAACCCACATGACCTTGACCTTTGACCAATGACCTTGATACTCAATATAACACGTTTATTCACCACAGGTTGTTAAGTACCATACATTTCATGTAAAATTTCATCAAGCTAAATGCAGTGGTTCATAAGTTATGTGCACGGCAAAAAAACTTAGTTATTATGCTGAATACAATACTGCCATCAGTTATGCAGACAGTAAAAATATGAAGTACAACTACGAACAGCGTACAAACTATATACCCTGCTGGATGGCATGGTTTGTTGCTGAGAGAGCCGTTGATACTGCTTCACTGATCTTGATTTGCTGAAATAAATACACCTCTGTGGTCACAAGATGCAAGACTAATTTCTAATAAATGCTATAAAAAATAGTCAGCCAAAAAAGGAACCGAAATATGGTCTCTAAAATCTGATTAATGGCAGTTCAGAATTTTCATATCCCCTGCTCAGTTGTTGAAAACAAAGTGTCATGTTTACTTGTAATGTTTGCTCTAGAGTGTGACTCTATTCGCAGAGCAGCGAATTGCTTGGAATTCAGCCAAGCCAGTTTTACAAAAAAATTCTGTCTGTACACACATACAGCTTCACTGAAGCTGCAACTGTCACATCCATCACTACAACCTTACACTGACTAGATTAGACCCCTAAGCCCGTTAGCAGCTGACTTAGCATTTTTGTGGCTTATTCTCGTCTTAGCCACGATTTATGCTTGGTGGCAAATTAGCAAAATTTTTGCAGCTGGTGGCCAGCTAAGATGTACAGCCTAGGAAGTCTAGACTAGATAACATGTAGTATAGCAGTTCTGCTGGTCACTAACTGCATATAGGCTCAGTGCCTAAACGACAACAAAGTAACAGAAACGTTAGAGTCAATTGGCACGATACATACATAATGCTGGTGCTGCACATCATCAGCTTCGGTGAACACATCTTCATCAATGTCCATTGATCCGCTCTGGTCTTGCCTATGACGTTCAGACTCAATGACAGGACGAACAAGATAACCGGAAGCATCGACGGTTTTGTTTTCCATTCCGTCTCTGATGCCAAACACGTCATCAATGCGTTCACGTGCCTGCTGGACACTCTGCTTGATGGCGTCGTCTTCCTCATCGTCAATGGTGTAAGTACCAGCTTCGCTGTGCCTGTCATCCGCATCTGTGCCAGACTTCCTCGAAAGCCGCTGGCTGCCATCGTCGGGCAGCTGTGCGGGAGCCCCAAGCATTCGATGCAGCAAGTATGTAGTCACGTCGATATTTTCATCCGCCAGCTGACGCCTTCTCGACCTTGGCGAGCTCAACAGTGGGTCGACCTTTGCATTACCAGATCTCTTTGCCGTTTCTTCACTCCTGGCTGCCGTGGCAGGTTTCGACTTGGACTTTGCCGCCACTTCCGAACTTCTTTTAATCAAAGACGTACTGACGTCGGGTTTCGAGCGAGGTCTTGAAGTCACTGGAATGTTGGACTTAGTGGTACTGCTGGTTCGAGTGCTGCCTGCTGAGCGTGGTTTCTCTTGTGTTGGCATTTTCTTGCGGTTCGTTTGAGACACCAGGACAAGTTTCTGCTGCGGGAGGTGTGGATGAGATCGGCTGGGTGTGGGCTGAGACTGAGGTAGTCGATGCTTGCCTACACCACAGCACAATAGACAGAGAGACTGTTCGTTTTCCAGAACACAAACATATGGTAAAAAACACCTGATAAAATAGGAGGGTGGTCAGACAAACACATGCCCATCAACGCTGGCCACCCACTGTTATACACAAAATAAATGTACAAAACATAAAGTTTATACACCTGTTAATGGCAACATTCAAGGACTTGCACACTAAAAACAGCAAAAATTACAAAAGGTAATATTGCCTGATTCACACTGACTGTGTCTCAATGTGATGCTGAATAATATCACCTTTAGCAATTACGTTTTGTACATTTATATTTGCTGTTTTATTAGTAAAATAACGTTTTCCTACAGTAGATCAGTTACGGAGATATCTGGCCATAGATATTTTACAATCACGATCTTGACCATCTGGGGTTACGTGACATTCAAATGGCAACAAGGGCGATTGTGGTGGAATAAGACTGGCATCATTCAATAGCCCATCCCCCAAACCTCCCACTAGACGCAAATCTTGGAGATATCTTTTACAGAATCCGAATTATAGCCCTTTTGTCTCAAATTTTGTTGCCATAGCAACAAGGGTCGGTAGGGGAAAAATTTGTTGGCAGTATTTGACGGCCCAACCCCGAACAACCCATAGATGCAACGATCTCGCAAATATCTCCAGCAGAAGCAAAGTTATAGCCCATTTTGTCCCAAATTTCATTGTCATGGCAACCAGGGAGAGTCCGAGGAAAATCTGAATGACACCATTAAATTAGTGATCCCTGAAAACCATACCCTAGAACCAAAAATTACGACTTTATCTTATACACAGCCAAAGCTATGACTGTTTAAAGAATTGTCTAAATTTGCCATAGGCGCCATTGTAATTTTTTCGAATTTTTCTAATAAATAAATTAAATATTAAATTTTTATTTTCTAACCCCCAAAAAGCACACCCTTGCCTGATACCACATCGTTTGAGCCATCATGTGCAAAAATCCACCGAAGGGTCTGACCTGTAGGTGAGTTAGTGAAAAAACGTATATACCTAAAGAAAAATTGTTGCGTATATTTCACCAATTTGCCGAGAAGCCCCCCCTTGGGCAGATTTACATGAAATTTTGCAGGAAGAGTCATCTAGCCGACGTAATCAACCATGCCAAATTTTATCTTAATCGGGTCAGGTGTTTTGATTTTGTGGGAGGTCGAATTTTTGGCTCCCCCATAGGAAAGAGAAGTCGCCATTAACACAGGGCTTGACCTGCCGTTCAGCCTGTGATGCTTACAATATTACAAAATAAAACAAAAATGAAAAGAAAGTTTAATACCGTGCAGTTTCAGAGACTACAGAACCACAGTGACAACACGAGACAAAATCAGCACATAATCCGAGGATTCAGGAATTACATATTCATAAACAGCAACCACACCTGGTACATTTTCTGTCTACTGGTAACAGTGGTTTGGATAAGCTCTATGCAAAAAGAAGCAGAACTAAATCAAGTGATACATGCTGATGGAGACTGCAGAGAACTCTACAGATAAAACGTCCTGGTGGGATTAAGTCCAAACAGAAATACTGAGCAGACCAGTGTAGATGCTAAGAATTCACATAAAAGTTTACGTAACAAACGGCTGCTAAAACAGTGTATGTGAGAATAACATAGCATCTCTCACAAATGCTAAAGGAGCATGCAGCAAAGCAGCTAACTTCATGGCATTGATTAAAAAAAATGCAAAACAAGTACAATGAAGACTTGGCAGTACACTGCTATGATGACAGCACCATAGACATTGTCGTGGCTATTACTCCAATTGTTATTATATTACTAAAGCGCCCAGCCCTATGGGCAGGAGTTTACCGCCATGAAGCACTACACGGTGCGCTAAGCTGGGGCCTAATTTACAAAACATCGTAAGACAATCCTAAAATTGTTGTAAAATCCACGCAACTTTGTCGTATCTTTGTCGTAAATCAACAAGTTACAGTGTCATAAGATTGTCGAAAAATGTCATATCCAAATTTTGGAAATTGATTTTACGACATCGTAACTCTCTCGCAATTTTGTTGTAACTCTGTAGTCGCTAAAAATAGCCAGCCAATCAACTGCCGTTACGTTGACCTCAACTACGACCTCGTCGACCTCAACCAATCACGCTGCAGTGTCACAGCTTGCGGTACACGACGCTGCACGCCGATCATCTGCTTCCGCCGTTGCCAAAGGTTACCAATGTAAACAATAACAAGTGAATTGATTTTGTGGCAATTTCGCTGCCTGAAGTTACAACAAACAAAATTTATACGTATTACGGCTGTATGTGAGAATTATATACTAATGAAAAATCGAAATAATTACTCCATGCGTGCTTGATGCTGTCCTACAACGGCTAATGAGGTGTCGTACATTTTGTCATAACTTTGGTCGTAACTTTCTCATACGATTTTTTGTAAATCACGTTTTATTATAAATCTGTCGTAAACCTTCCGTAACATTGTCGTAATTTTGTCTCACTACGTTTTGTAAATTAGGCCCCTGATGGGCGTGGCAGAATCAGCGGAAAAAAGGACCCGGCAACTCAACCCCCACCTGCCAGTCTGTTCAAGAGGGGAGGTGAGGGGCAAAATGGGGCACATGTAACTAAGGCCCAAGGACTCAAATGCCACAGTCGGGGTCTGCAACCACGCAACAGGGAAAGCGCTAGAGGGGGCTGACAGACAGACAAACAGACAGACAGACTCTATACCCATTATAGTAAGATTATCACTAAAACTGAAAAGCATGCAGACCTGCAGTGTTGACAGCACGGCCGACCATCTCACTGCAGACACTGGCCGACTCATTATCACTGGACCTGCTGGACACGTGGCCATCTGACAGGTACCCACCAGTACCACCACCAGTACCACCAGCAGTACTTCGACTGTCTGTCTGATTGCCACGCAGCTTAGGGGTACCACTGTGCACCTGAGGGTGTGGCACGTACACAAATCACACGACGTAATAAACTGCAAACATCCATCTAGCTACAACCATTAATTGATCACTACATGCAACTTGTTGATGTACTAACAACCGCAGCTGCCTTCCTCGAAACAATTTGTTTGCTGTAAGAAAAATTTAACAAGAAATTTGACCTAATGTTCACGAGACGTGCAAAAGCCTATAGCAGTTCCGGTTCAGTAGTTTAGCTGAAAATTGGGGTGTTCACGCTAAGTTAACATACAAATACCAAATTCTCTATCTGGATCGCATAACGATAGGAGTGTGGCGCCACCTTGTAAATGATATAGACTTGTGTCGCAGCCCAAAATCGCAAAAAAGCCATAAAACCCCCTATTTTGGCGTTCAAGGTCATTCAAAGTCACTGAATTCGGCACCAATCGAGAACCAGTGTACGACTTCCTATTACTGATCAATAGTAACCTAGGCCCTATCTCGCACCGTTACTGAGATATAGCGACTTATTGGCCAAAAATCGTAAATTTTGCCCACCACCTCTCATTTAGCACCCTCGTTTGAAGTGACCCCCTTCGAATTTATGAAAAAGCTTTACGGTTCCTGAAACTAGAGTCTTCCAGGCAGCTGACGGCGAAGATTTGGTGATCCTATCTTGCACCGTCTTTGACTGATCCACCCGTGTGAGAGACGGACAGACAGAATTGCGATGGCTGAGACACGCTGAAAGCAGTAGCTGCTTTCGCGCGTAAAAAGAAAATAATGGCATTTACAGCTCTTTATGGGAAAACCATCGCAGAGCGACCAACTGCCACCTGCCATACGTGATCACACAGTGCTGCTTGTCACCCGACATGTGAACACGCCCCACAATAATCCCAGCCAGACAAACTGGTACGTGATTTACCTAACCTAAAGAGATGAAAGGCTGAGCTGACCTCAGTGCTGGTTAAAGACCTGGATGGTTTAAGTGTCCACAAACAGTCACCCATCCAACTAGTAACTGCTTGATAGCGACCCAACTGTTAGTCAAAATGATGACCTCTCTATCGTAAGTCCGACAACAATGAAAAAACTACAGTACTTGCAACTAAACTGGAGCCATTCTTTAAAAGTGGCCTGTGGGATATGCTTGTCCTGTAGAACTGTATTTTGATCAACCAGTACGAGGAAAAGTAGTTAATTAGTAGAAAATTAGCTTGCCTTAATTCATCACAGAACACATTAGAATGTAACATATTAAACTGAAACAGACCTTAAGTAAGTGAACCACATGCAAATTTGCACTACACATTTAATTTAATACGCAATACAAGATACAGAATAAGCTATAATAAAAAACCTTGTTAGATTTGTGGTCGGAAAAATCCACGGAGTCTGTCGGCTGTTTGTTGGTGGAGCGTGACTTGGTAGCAGTGGAACGTTGTTGAACACCACTGTGAACCCGGTACGGAGTCAAATGCTTCCAGTGATCAGTGATCTGTGGCTTGTCGCTGTTCTGTCCAAAGTCTATCGTGAATGCCAGGCTGCTGGGTGCTGCTGCTGCTGGAGGCATGACAGCTGCTGATCTAGCATCATTGCTCTGTACGGTTTCTGCAACTACAACAATTGTTATCATCATCAATCATCATCATCATCTTCACACAAAAACAGATTATAGAGACAAGAGTCACACCGATGATGATGCAAGGCCCTAAAGTCTACACAAATTACACTACAACATTATTAGAAACACTACTAACTCAAACTGTCAGCAAGCTGCAGTTTATCACGACATGGTGTGAATATGTGCACACAACAAAAATTAACAAAAATATATATATGGTAATTAGTAACAATTATAACAACAAAGCCTTAATTAACTATTCGAAATACACTAAACAGCTAAACACATGACATTTAGTAAATGCACAAACAATGCAGCAGAGTGCGTATGACCCACATTGAGACGAGACGTTTGCAACTGTTGACCCAACACCAATATTCGACTTGTTTGAGCTGACATCTCGTTCTGGAGGTGTGTGAGACCGGGATATTTCTGTTACATGAGAACCAGTACTGACTGTAGCAAGGCCTGAGGCAGACGAAGGACAGGAGTCAACAGCAGAGTGACTGTAAGGTTTGTCAGAATCAGCCAGTGAAGAACAAGGCACAGAAACTCTCTGCAACGTATCATTGCTGTCATCTACAAAACAGCAGAAACACATGCAATAAATAAGATATATTATAACTAGAAATTTGTGGCACGGCACAACGTGAGGCCACCCGGTACCGTAAGTCAAATTGTCTTGATCTACGTCTGCTGATTTGTCAAGTGGTCTAAGACGATGCAAGAAAAAAGACGATAAAGAAATGATAAGCATATCACCTGCACTATAGCCAGCAGCAGTAGCAGCAGACATATGTTGTTCTGGATATGACGAGGAAGCATCTGCATCATCATCATCATCATCAACCCCTGCCTGTGAACTCAGTATTTCCAGTCTCTGACTACCAGCATCCGCACCCACCTCCCCATCAGTTCTGCAGACCACCAGTCCTGGACCAAGTCCAATATCATACTGCTGGCGCTGCATCGGTGACGTAGTGACGGGGCCGCCGTGCGAGACAAGCTGACAGTCCGGTTGATGCTGAAACTCAACGGGACATGGGTGACCATGATGATGGCACCAGTCGACTGAGTTGGCAGAGTTGAGATCCATCGAAGACACGGGCGGCAGCGCCATCGGAGTACTGTAAAGCGAGTAATGTGACGGTAGCAACGGCGGTTGTGAGGACGCCTGCGGAGACTGGATGGCATAGACACTCTGATGTTGCTGCTGCTGTTGATGATGATGACAAATGTACTGAGCAGGATGGGGCAGATGCTCGAGGGCGGCTGAACAGACGGACTGATGGAAGGTGGCGGCAGGGACGTACGGAAGAGGCTGGTACGAACGGCCGTGTACTGGGCACTGGATCCGCACTGGGTCGGCCGGCCACGGAGACGAGATCGGCACCCCCGGGTGGTATGCCGTCATCCCCGGCCCCGGCGCTTCCAGTGGTGCCCCGTACGACGACGGCGGACAGTCGTGGACATGTGGAGCCGGCTGGAAGCCTCCCGACGTGCTCTGGGGGACGGTGGTCGTCGAGGCGGCCTGGTACTGCATCAGAAGGGACGGCGACGGACGGCGGCCGAGGCCGGGAGACCCCGACGGCCCGGGCCCGGCGGCGGCGGTCACAGAGCAGTGGCGAGGGCCGACCAGGTGTGACGGCGGCAATTGAGGTGGAGGCGGTGACGGACCACCCACGTTGCCGCTACACTGGTGGCCTCGAGGAATCACGCCGCAGCACGACGGACAGATAGCGTACGTAGGCAGAGCCACACCCGCGACACCCTGCGCCGCGGCGTTCTGCACACAGCAAACACACGGACAGACATGGCATTACAGGGAATACAGGCTCCCACTCCCACTCCCTAGATAAGTGGTTAAATGGTTAAACGGTATAGCTCTTGATAGCCAGCCCATTAAAGCTACGGAGCGTCACCTGCCATATGAGAACACACAGTGAGTGCAACGATTCCGCTGCTATCCAGGTTGCTTTCTGCAAGCTTATTGCCAATTGCCAATGGCTGCTTCACTAGATGGCGACATTTGACAGGCTGCAGGCAAAGCGAAAACACTGGTGCGTTATCAAAAAGTTTCCCACCAGAAAACTGAAAATAGCGATCTAGGCTTAGGCTTATAAGGATTCGGATGCGGAAGTTTTGCTCAGTGTCCTGCCCAACACTGGCCAGTGACCACTGATAACGCAACAAGGCGTCTGTCTTTCTTTTACAGTCACTAATCAGAGAAACAGCGAATAGTAAATGTTTACACCAGAACTCGTACACGAGTTTACACGAGACTCGTACTCGCCGTCATCACAACGCGACTCGACTACTGTAACTCTCTGCTAGCAGGCTTACCACTGTCGACGCTAGAGCCTCTGCAGATGATGATGAACTCCTGTTGAGCAAGCAGCAGATAGGGGCTGGCTGGATAACCATGAAAGCCGTATAAACAAACAGATACAAACCTATGTACAGCTAACGTAACGACAAACGAGATACAACGCCGACGTCAACTTTGTACGCCAGAAATATCAACACTCAAGAGTATGGCTAGTTACTAGGCCCTTACACCTTACACATCTCAAGCGATCATTTGCCAGAAATTAAGCTACGGCTACACTCTACAGTCGTGCATCATAAAGCAAAAGACGATGTAGTCCATGACATAAGAGTGTGGTTTAAATACCATACGGCGCACTTGCTTACCCACTCCATACCAGTCCATAGCAGTGACAGGACTAGAAGTTTACGTTCTTGCCAAGCAGAGCAACCTACCAGCCGCCCTGGACAACAAGGCTAGGTGCTGTATAAAGCAGCCAGCCACACACGGACCCAGGTACACTGTACGTGGCTCGCCAGCCGATCACAACTAGAATATAATAGTCAAGATTATGTCCGTGGTAAAACCCAGATTCCACTACGCCAACTTTCACCTAAACTTCGGCTAGCGTATATCTGCTGCTTGTATCACGCAGTGGATTGGGCTGTCTGTGCAAGTCGCTGTTCGGAGTGCACCAACTACAGAGAACTGCGTCACACCGGACAAAGTGTAGTGTAAGCCGAACAAAACAAAGTACCTAAGAAAGCAGAACGTCGTATAGCGCATCCACACCAGAACAGCCGTCATTACTGCAACGAAAACTCATCGACCTTTTATACTATCACACCGGCAATTGTATAATACCTGTCGATGCAACGACGAAAGCTGCTTCTCACTGTGCAGTGCACTCCAGGAAGGAACACTTGCTATACGTTAGTACAACACCAGGCAAGGCATTCATTGTGCTATACACCAACAGTTATCAGCAAGTCACGGTACTACAGGTTATCTATGATCTATCAGGCATTGGTGATGTCAGACAGTGCGCGTATATACCACTGTGAAAAAGTAATCAGCAGAACGGTCAGTCAGATAACCAGCATAACACATGCTGAGACCAGACACGTCATAATCCGGCCAGATTATGCATGCTCCATTGCTGTGCTAAATAACATTATCTCGTCGTACTAAGGCATCCGTGCTACCAACCGCGTACACTACACGTATATAGAGGTACGCGCCTGTCAGACAAATACATCAGCAAGCAACTGAAGCAAAGCAAGTCAGTACTCAGTACTCAGCAGCTAAACTGCGGGCTGATGATTTTGGGGGTGGGATAATGCCTGCTGCTGTGGCCAACGCCCATTGTACAGTAGCTAGCTAGCAGCAAAGACGAAGAAATGTGTAATTTAGGCCCTCTGACCAACGCAAACACGAATTCTAAACTTCCTGTAAACTAGTATTATATCTCTCAGGAGAGGCTTAGTGATGATATCTGCTCTCTGCAGGTGGTGATGATGGTTATTCAGGTACAACAGTAACTTGACAGACGTTCCATGCGGTGGCTACAAAGTTCAGCCAGTAAGCAACATACAGATAGAATTGCAGTGATGTCCTGATAATGAGTTTATCAAAAGTGGATTCTGGTTTACGTTAAGCAATGCACTACTCCAGTATAAACGTTACCAGTGACTTAGTATGCAGTGAAAACGCTACTGGAGTAATATATTTAATACCTACATCCACGCTATGCCTTCATCATCAAGAATTTTAGTAGACTATTTTTCGGGTTTTTACGCTCACCCATTTTCCATTTTCAGTCCTCCTATCTTTATCTCCGCCAATGGAACGAAGTGAATTGGAGGAGATTATGAGATTGGTCGATCTGTCCATCTGTGTAGACGAATTGTCGGAGATATGCACTCTAGCAAAGCACCTTCAAGTTTCATATTGCACTACAATTTAAAAAGTTAATTCAACACGGTCTCAATTTACCAATAAACAACAAACCGGTGCTCAACATGACCACCCTTTACTGCACTGACCTGTATGACCAGATTAATCATTTCCAAAACTATCAGACTGCTGGATCCAAGTAGCACGCACGTGGCACCCTCTATTAAACCACATCTCAGAATTTGTCTCACGACCCTGCTACCAGGAGTCCACGATTCCTTAACTCATGAAAAAAATTAACTAGCTGTCACCTACACAAGGGAAAATGAACAAAACTACCAAGACTGAATTACTTACCAATTTTTCCTTAGCAAAAGCCAATAACTGGTGGACAAAAAGACACATAAAAGAAAAGCATGGTTCAGTACTGAGCCTGACTCTGCCTGGCATACAGTAGCACTGGCTAATGGGGCTTAGCCGACTTATAGCTAACACAGTGTGCTGCTGTGCTGGTGCAACCTACTTCAACAGGCCAGCAGTGCAGCTAACAGCTGCTGTGTTGCTGGTTAATTGAAGGCAGCTGTAACTAAACTGCATGCCTGGCTCCAATGACCAACAGCACTTAATAGATCACAACTCAGCCATCAATCATAACTGTACCAGCAGCTAAACGGTACAAGTGGTTGAGATGAGTACACAATGCAATGCAATTAACCTGGTAGGCTTTTGGAACAGCCTTGTCATACAATTCCATATAGTACATTAGAGTACAGTAACACAATATGTGTGTTACCCACAGTGGTGTCATTTCAGTAAATCGTTGGGGGGGGGG
>Ga0209367_1006527_pt1 | contig 16119 bp, 17 predicted proteins | sample WorMetLIZISLAND2_FD_187412 | JGI IMG/M metagenome (GOLD analysis project Ga0209367, IMG submission 187412) | Marine gutless worms symbiont microbial communities from Max Planck institute for Marine Microbiology, Germany - Olavius geniculatus... ... | reverse complement strand
GACGTAATCACCTGTTTCAAATTTTGTGTCGATCGGTTCAGGGGTTTCGGATCTGCGCGGGGTCGAATTTTGCCATTCTCCCTTTACTTAGCCGGTCGCCATTAACACAGGGCTGTGCTACCCCACGCCTGTGATAAGTTTTTTTTTATACTTAATAATAGGTAAGATGAATTGTGTGCAAAATGAAATGTTGTTAGTCAATGAAGACATGTTTGCGATGCCTGGAGGCGATAATGAGGATGATGATATTTTTACTCGTTCTTCTGGCTTGTTTACTTCTCGAGGCAGCAACCTGTTTGCTGACACTGATCAGGTAAGTTAGTTCAAGTGCTGTTGGTCGTATGTTTGTGTATGGACAGCATGTCAAATGTGTGTAACCATATCAGTTGTGTCTAAATACAGATACATTTGTATACAATCTTAGAATATTAAAGAGCTGTGCAATTGTAGTTCACTATGAGTTTATACCAGGGATGTTAATATCACAGTATTAGTACACTGTGGGCCATAAAAACGTTGCACTTTACTTGTGTCAATATCTTTGAAAGAATTCTGAAAATTGGTCAATTAGCACTGGCACACTGCATACAATTTGCTACAATGTGATTATTATATATCCCACCACATGATAAATGCTTTTCTACACTACCTTGTTAAAAATAGATGTAAGCCAAAACTAACGATAATAGCAAAAATTTAGGTAAATGGTGATGATGATGATAGTCTTTATGATAGGAATCAACAGACAAACCGCTGTAGACACAATGCAAAACATACTGACATGCTAAAAACAACTAAAAACAGTCTTTGTACAATACACGATAGATAAAATTGCACTCATCAATATTATTTATTTTAGAGGGAAGTTCGTAGTTATGCGGACGTGTGCAATAGGGTGTACTGCGCTCAGGAGGTAAGAGTGGTCGAAGAGGATGAGTGGGTTTGTATTTGATAGAGCGGAACATCGTTGTTCATCAGCCTGCTCACAGAGTGCAGCAACAGTGGGCAAAGAATCATCGGTATAATAGCCTGATTTGCCAGCTCATCTCAAGAAGGGGGTTACCCCGAATGAGGGCATTAAATGAGAGGGGGTGGCCAAAATTTGCGATTTTTGGTCAATAAGTCGCTGTATCTTAGTAACGGTGCGGGATAGGGCCTAGGTTACTGGCTCTCGATTGGCGCCGAATTCAATGACTTTGAATGACCTTGAACGCCAAAATAGGGGGCTTTATGGATTTTTTGGCGATTTCGGACTGCGAGACACATTGCAAGAGCGAATTGCGCCGAAAGCAATTAAGATAGACATGGACAAGCTACATATGAAATTTTCAGCATTGAACCTAGATTTCGACGGTCCAAGTCTCAATTTTCTAGGTTTAAGGAAATCTGCGCACGAGGGCATCAAAGAGCGGTACCCCCGTAAAAGTCGCGACAAAATGGCTGGAGATAGACTGACAGTTTGCGAACAGGAACTGCTATAGGATTTCATGCATCTAGTGAGCTCAAATTTCTTGTCATGCTATATGAATGTTTTTAGTAACTGGTTACATAAATATCACCGCAGTTCTGCATTTAAAATCAACAAAATTTAGCTAGAATTAGACATAGATAGTGAAAACTACTATGAATGTACAAGAGTTAATTTAGTAAGAGCAATTAGTCCATCATGGGTGGTATGTTAATGGCTGTGTCACACAGAGTGGTTTGGCTGCTCAGTTGAAGGCATCCACTGAAGTGCTCGCAGCCAATCAGACTGCTGATAGACAAGGTCAATGTTGCTTTATTTTTTGTTGTTGGAATTTTTTTCTGCTTATTTGCATGATAATTTTTTCTTCTGTTCTTGTTGTACTCCACAAGAATGCATTCTTGAGATACTTCAGTTGCAACTTGTTTTTGCTTTCTGTTTCATCTTTTTGTAGCATAATTGTGCTAATATTTTTTTGTTTTACTTTTTTATACACATTTCAGACAGTTTGTTGGAATGTTTCCTGGGGGTAATTTTGTGATAATGCTGTAGCAGAATGTTCATATTTCATAAGCAGGGTACTTTTTCCACAACCAAAATGCCACTGCCAAATGCACTGAACATAACTGATAGAATAGCATGATTTCTCACTAGACCGCAAGGTTTGTTGCATGAGAGTTTATTCTTTTTTTCAGAGCTCTGAGCTGGCAAGAGTTAAATCCGCCCAATTAAGCATATTGCCAGATGGGCTCATTATGATTAACAACAAGTAAAATATGTTGGTGATATTTTTCTTGTAAAACATAAACGTCACAGAACTTGATATTGTTGCTAACCTAAACTCACTAAAAGGCAGTTGAGATAAACTATTCAAGTCTTTCTTCCAAAAAATGTGTAATCCGGCTTCATGTTTACATCACCTCTTTCCACCCCCTCGCAACACTTCTGTAATTTCCAGGCTACGTTCCACCACACCTTTCCCTCTTCCAACCTCATAAACAAAAAAGTTTCAATCATTTCTAAAATTTTGCCATCAGGAAATACCAATCACCTACCGGTATATAATTCCACCTGTAATTCTAATTGTAGCTTTGTTTTTTTTTTATTATGGAATATTATTGTTATCATTTGCATACACGTTTTGTTTCAAATTTTCTGAGGCATGGTTCAGCAGAAAATTAGCAAAGTTGTATGACAAATGCAAACGGTATCACAGAAATAAAAAGGGTGGCATTTTTCAGACACAGTGTAGATGCAGTGTCGTTCACTGTTACTGTTGCTATTACATGTCATGATATTGACGTGATTGTAAGTCTGAATATTGATAATCTTTATTTCACCGAGCAAACATTGGTAGACAAAAAAACAAACAAACAAAAAACAACAATATAGAGCTAGACTCAAAGAACTGTCATGTTGAGTAATTATCTATAGAGACAGCAACATCGAACAGGGAAGAAACCTGAAAAATCTCGAATCGCCTTAATTTGAATTTGTTTATTCGTATCGGAATGAGGACACTAGGTAATTTGAATGAAAAATAACTTTGACAAGCCTTTATGATTTCCATATTATTTGTATTGAAAAGCTTCATGAAGAAGCGGTTAATGACAAAATCAAGTGATGCGATCTGAGATTTATTCAGTGGGCATACTTCTAAACCGTACAATAATACAGGAATGCATTATTGTGTGTTATAAGCAGCAGTAGCGCCAGTGGATGACGGCGTGGCAGCTAAGATTGAGAGGCGTCATGCTGTTAAACCTGTACAAGCAGCGTCCTCTCGTAATGGACTTTTTGACGATGATGATGAAGACTTATTTGCACCCACTGCGACATCCAAACTACCCTCCGCTGCTGATAAGAAAGGTTTGAGTCAATCAAAAACGCTGTTCACAACTACTCCACCATACTTTGTTTTATTACACAGTGCTGTTTGAATGACTGAAATATATTTCATTTGTTTGTTTTTCTCAGGCAAGTGGTGTGCAGAGTGCACATATATACACTGTGTCCAGAAAAAATTAACCTCTTAGACGTCGTACAACAGAAATATGTGTAATCTGCATGAATCTTAATAACAATTTGTACACTTAATCTCCAATAAATTGCAGAAGAAGCAATCACCTAGTTTTGTTGAAAAATGTTATTTCTTAGCGGAGTTATCAAGTGTCATATATCGATAACAAATCGATGACAAAATGTCTTCGTTACCAATGTGGCATTATATACTGGGTGACTTCAGTTTTTGGTTTAGACTTTAGACCAAAGTTTAGACCAAAATGATTAAAAGTGGATGGAAAATTAGGTCTAGTGGGAAATAAATCAACCAGTTATGCGTGGACTTGCTTATTTAATTGTGCGGCGCATGCAAACGACATGTTATAGTAATGACTCGATATCAGGGTTCAATTTTGATACGCTATTGATACGATATTTTGCAAAATATCGTGATGGTAGGGGCCAGTGTTTAAACATTGCCGCTAAATGTTAATTTTTAGCAACTGGCTCGACTGTTTTTGGGACGGATTATAGTTGCAGAAAAAATATGTCGCCATTTTTCAAAACTGTTTTCTGACAATTTTGTCTTGAATTTAAGTTACAGTCAAAATTGCGATAAATAGTTGTATTACTGCACACGAAATATAATGTAAACAATGTTGTACACAGCTGACATATGTGATATTGGTTCTAAATTTGTACAAAATAATGACACATAAACAGGTATTTAACAAACTGTAAAGCCTAAAGAAAAAAAACCTGTGCTTCTGGTTTCAGCGAGCAGAAAACTAGGGGCGGGGTGGCGGACAATTTTTTAAAATTTATTTTTATATCACGATGTGTCATGTAATATTATCCAGCAGCTCATAAAAAACAAACCGACACACTAAATACTACTCGCAAGAACTTAAGCAAAGTTACTGCAACATTTCAAACTATAAGCAAACAGTATTTTTCAGTAAAACTTCGATAGCATACTAAAACTGCATTGATATTTTTGAATATTTATTAAAAAATTTCAGGGATGCAGATTTTTTCTAGGGAACCTACAATATCAGAACCTATAGGCCTTCGCATTTGTAAGGTTTGTGCTTAATTAAATGTATGTACCTTGTTTGTAGCGCTGCGCTTGAGATGGCTTTCTTCGGCATGTGCTCCTGTTTTTTTCTTAAGGTCAACTGAGTTTATATGGCTAGACACTGCGGCACAGCTGGTGAAAATAAACAGCCGTACGATTACTTTAGCTGACGCTAACATCCAAGTATCTGATGTCTTGGGAGTTGTAATTGGCAGCCAGTTGACGTTTGTGGACAATGTCTTCACTGGCTACCAGTCACGGCTAGGATACAGTTCAAGATTGCTGCTTTACCTTCGACTGTGTCTGAGGTACTGGTCCCGTCTACCTCAAGCAAGTCATCTGCCCAGTCTCGGACTTGTCACCTCGATCACTTTGTTCGGCTGGCCGCGGCGACCTGTTCGTTTCGCGGGCTAACACGTCCATTGGCCAGCGAAGTTTCTCCATTGCGGCTCCTGTCATCTGGAACACGCTTCCACCTGATCTACGTTCACTGCACAATAGTCGCAAACAGCTCCGATCTAAGCTGAAAACCTATCTTTTCAGACAAGTCTACACTGCATGATTCCTCTGAGAACGTTGAAGAGTGTAACCCTGTAACTGTAATGTTAAGAAGCTTGCTGGTGACTGCTTCTATCGCCTTCAACAGTTCCGCTCAGTACATTGTTCTTTGACTACCAACGCTGCGAATACACGCCCTTATCTTCAGTCACATGGACTGTTGCAACAGTGTCGTCTACGGCATCTGCGAAGTTCACTCCAGTCAGTGTTAAACGCAGCGGTGGTACTCATTGCCAGCAAGCGGAAGTTCGACCACATCTCCAGCACCATGCGTGACGATCTCCATTGGCTTCTGGGGTAACAATTCATCCGGTTCAAGCTGTGTACGTTGGCCAGCAAGTGCCTTCGTCACACAGCGCCGTCGTACCTCGCAGACATGTGCATCCGAGTGTTGGCAGCGTTTGACTCATTCGTGCCTACAGTTGTGCTTGCGCCACGATCTCAGGGTTCCTCGCTGTCGACTGACACGGTACGGACCGCGAGGCTTCTCCATGTCCAGTCCTACAGCGTGGAACTTGTTGCCGATGTCCATTCATGACCTGTCAGAATCATCTTCCATTTGTCGTCAGCTGAAGAGCTTGGAGATAACCTGCACGTTTGTGATAGCTTTCTGTTGTAAGAACTGGCGAACATAAAGTATCATATTTAAGAACTGAACTAAACTGAGCTGCTTTGCAGTGTCATTTCTGCATTATATTTTGATTAGTTGTGGAAATTTTGGAGTAAAAAAGACCATAGTAACAAAATTATGCAATTTTGTGCTAGGGGCAGTGTCTTCTATCCCTATACCTGGTGGGTGGGTCTTGTGCCCAGTGAAAAATATGGGGGGGAAAGTTTTGATAAGGTTGTGAATCAAAATTTTCCCTCTATTTTTCACTGGACAAACTACACCTTTAACAAAACTCCCCTTATTTTTTACTTTTCCATATTTTTTCAATCTACACCTTTTCATAAAACTTACCCCCTATTTTTCCATTTTTTCCAACCAAACTTTTCTTCCCTATTTTTTACCCCCCCCCTGTTGTTCAATGTACACCCTTAACAAAACTCTCCCTATAGTGGGAAGAAGCCTAAAATGGAGGGGAAAACTTGAGTCAGAAATTGGGGGAGGAACCTGAGCCCAAAACTGCGGGTGGGGGAAGTTGCGCCCGATTTTGATTCCGGATTTGGGGTGATAGAAGCCGCTGGCTAGGGGTGCCACTAAATATGCTTTACCACAAATATGCTCCGTTATTATGTGGCCGTCCTTCGTAGAAGGATCCCCCATCATGTGTTGATTCTGTCCGTCCGTCTGTCTGTCTGTCTGTCCCGTGCCTCCACCTAGAGGGAAAAAGAAAAGGCCTACGAATACCGAACTTGTTAGGAAGGGTCCCTGGGACACCAGCACCCCATGGACCAATTTCAAGGTCAAGGGGTCAGAGGTCAATGTCACGGTGGCTAATTGCATTGTTAACTTTAACATCTCTATGTTTATTGTTTACTGTTCACATAGAGTCGTTGACAAAACCATAGATTACTTTGTACTTCTGCAATATTAGCTAGTGATGGGCAAATATTGAAATATTATTCCCTCTGTCTAACTCCGTCTAACACATACTCAACTGCAAGGACGGCCCCATAGTGGGCGGCCCCTCAACGGCCGCACCCTGTTGTTGTATTTAGATTGTTTGTGCTGCATCATGTGGGAATTACTCCCCTATCCAGTGCGTCGTGGGAATTGCCGTAAGCCAAAATACCGAGATGTGGAGTTGTTTGCTGTTTAGGTCCAAGGCTGGTGGTTGATTTGTTCAACGATGATGACGATGATGACGATGGTGACATATTCAAGCAGATGTCATTTCATACAGATACACACACTGCCAGTAAACACAATGCGGTTCGTCTTTTCAGCATTTCTTTGATTGATTTGTAGCTAGTGTTAAGCGGCTGATTACTGCGTTCGTTCGTTTCGTGAGAATGACTTAGGATAAATATCACTGTCAGGCTAGAGACTGAGCATCATGGTGACATTTGAGTGCAAATTCTCCATTGTATTGTATTGTCGTGTTGGGTCGCTGGTCAGACGTTGGCGGGTCGGCTCGGATGCGGGTCGACAAAAGTGACCCGTGTCCATCTCTGGGTAGAAGCTTGAGCTCAGAAAACAGAAAAAAGGAAAAATGAGAACTGACTTTGGAAAAAGATAAACGAAAAACTGCCGGCAAAGAAAATCGTTAACGGTTACTGTGAAAGCAGTTCGAACAAGTACTGTAGTGCTGACATCATTTGGTTTTTTCTGCTCTCTTGTCAGACGTTGTCAGTGTTGCTTTAAAACTTTGTTTCTTGGCAATTTACTTGATGTGAGTAGAATGCTTTCTGTTGATTTCAGTTTCCGCCAGGAGCAGTGCCAATATTCCCAGGAACTGGCATTGACCAGCTGAAAGCTGCTATTGCGAGGTCATCATCGCACAGGTCATCAGTCATGCAGTCAACAGATGAAGTGAGTGAGATTGCTCATGTTATGCGTCTCTGTCAAGGCGTTAATTTTTTAATGGCATTAGCGCATGCGTTAACACGTTAATTAATGCACCATTCTATTGCTGATGTTGTAGGTGGACTATGTTGTGAGGGTGACGACCGACGAACTCGTGGCTGTGTTGCACAACTCTGACAGCAGTGATGGAATGACAGCAAAACTACAATTTTAATTTGCCATAAAAATGGCTTGAAGGCAGCAGTAATGATGATGATGATGATGAAGGACGAATAAACTTTAGCGTGGCGTTAAGTCCTAAGACTACAAGGACATGTAACAATAAGCCTAAACAGTGAAGTCACGTAATAAAATAAAATAAACTGAAACGAAGGTCACTTGCTGGGTCTTCTGTCACTTTAACCCACCTATCGAAATAAACAAAAGCAGTCATTGGACCGCACAATAAATACCTTGATTTGACATCGGTGACGGCTGACTTAGCAGCAGCAGGAAGCAGAATGGTGCTAGCGGTCGGAGCAGATTGCGGAACGAAAAGTTCAGGGTAGTCAGCGCAATGAGACGTTGTTAGTCGTGGCTGTAAGACCAGGCAAAAAGTTCGGTTTTCAGTCTGCTGCGGAAAACTTGCAACGACGGCAATGACCGGACTGACTCCGGCAGTGACTCTGGCAGACTGTTCCAGACCGATGCAGCAGTCGCTGGAAAGGTGTGGTCGCCAATGGTAGAACGCACAGTGCGTGGAACGCGAAACAGTGAACGAAAATGAAAAACTAAATCGCACTTGCCAGGCAGCAGAGCAGCAACAATGCCACTCGGTGTAATTGCAATTGCATTACACGTAGTGACCAGAATTAGCATTTAGGGTTTAGGGTTAGCATATTTCTAGGGCCAGATTCGGGCGTGGGCAACATAGGCTGCCAATGCCTCCCACAAAAAGGGGTTCCCACATCTTCAGGGTAAAAAATTATGACCAACTGCAACTGCTTGGTAACTTGTAAGTAAGTAAGTAAGTAAGTATGTGCATATGTAAAATTAGGCCCATGTGTGTGATTTCTAAGGTTCTCGGTGTTTTTTAAGTATTGTAACGCGAATGTCTGAAAGATTGTTGAAACTTTCCAATTGTCAGCATTTCCGTGTCTATCTAAACCATAATTTTGTCAAATTTATACTGGTGGCATAGACAATGGGTGCTCAGACCCCAATCTCAACTTTCTGCGATATATAGGTATTGGGAACTTCGGAAAAAAATAATTAGAATTGTTGCCATCAGACATCGCATATTTCAAGGCTGCAGGCTGCAATGCGTAAAATTTGATTTTAGCACTCTCCACCCAGATTTCCTAGCTGGAATCTAGGGGTGCACTGCTACTTGTAGCGACTGTGTTAACCTACTCAGGGGACTAATAAACAAATTAACATTTACATAGCTTATATTACTAAGTTGCTTCCTCGTTATTAGTACAGTAACTTTTAATGCATCCCCGTGTAGTCAGTAGACGTTTATTACACTATATTAGGCGTGACGGACAGTGACCTTCCACCTGTGAGTGAATAGCGTGGCCATATGTAGGCAGAAGTCTTTTGAGCCTGCTTAAAAGCTGCCACAGACACATGCCGGGGACGCATTAAAAGTTACTGTACTAAGCCAGTGATGAGTGGCTTGAAAGCTATGACATCAGCGAGTCCTTCCAGTAGTAGCAGTCTGTATAATGCTTTGTGTGAGTTTACGCAGGAGCCTGCTGCTGAGCCTGCATTGCTAGCCAAGCCAGTGAATGTGATGACATCAGCCAGTCCGTCTACCGTTTCTAGTAGCAGCAGTCTGTTCGCGGAGGACCCTGAACTTTTCGTTCCGCAATCTGCTCCGACCGCTAGCACCATTCTGCCTCCTGCTGCTGCTAAGTCAGCCGTCACCGATGTCAAATCAAGGTATTTATTGTGCGGTCCAATGATTGTTTTTGTTTATTTCGATAGGTGGGTTAAAGTGACAGAAGACCCAGCAAGTGACCTTCGTTTCAGTTTATTTTATTTTTGTCGCTTCGAATGCACCTTTAGTTACTGACAGTTGCTACAGATGCTAAATAAATGTACAAAACGTCAGTTTATTTTAAACTTGTTAACGGCAACATTTAAGGACTTGCACATCGAAAACAGCAAAAATCACCAGAGGTGATATTGCCCGCATCACACTGACTGTGTGTCAATGTGCTGCTGAATAATATCACCTTTTGTAATTTTTGCTGTTTTCGATGTGCAAGTCCTTAAATGTTGCCGTTAACAGGTGTATGAACTGATGTTTTGTACATTTAATGTCATTTATATTTGCTGTTTTATCACTAAATACTGTTTTTTCACAGAAATGAACCAAACTGAACCAAAATCCTGATCAACAAATTTTAGTTCGGTGTAGTTGCTTCTTAGGAGTGTGCTACGACCGAGCTCATCTGAACTGTCCTGAAATGCCAGTTTAGTTGCGTTTGTAGTACGACAGCGAACTGCAATATCTCGATGCATTTTAGTGTATTTCATTGTGTTGCATGAATGGACTGTACAGTGTGAACAAACAATGCTTTAAACTGTCATAGCTGCGGCTATGTATAAGATAAAGTTGTAATTTTTGGTTTTAGAGTATGGTTTTCGGGGTCAGCCAATTTAACGGTGTCATTTATATTTACCCCTGATCGATCCCCGTTGCCATGGCAACGAAATTTGGGACAAAATGGGCGATAACTCGGCCACTGGTTCATATCATATTGGTTCATTTTGTGAGTTGTGCTGAGAGAGTTCAGTTTAGTTCCGTTTCTTTCTATCACTTTAATATACATGCCTTAAGGTTAATTTCGTTGTTTCTTGGCATGCCGTTAATGCGTGTGACAGTCAGCATGGTACGCTGTTGTTTGACGTGGATGATGACGACGACGATTTATTCGCTGTAATGTCAAAATCCAGTAAAACAACTACTAAGTCGGTAAGTCGTTTTCTTGCTTTGTCGTTCCTTTTGTGTAATTTTTACTCCTTGCAGGCTTCGTTCTTAACGCAGCGAAGAGGAGTATATAAGATCAGTGTAATGTTGAGGATTGATCGGCCGACGACGACCAACAACCGACCTCTGTTCCTGGAAGAGCCTTCCTGGAAGAACTTCAACCGGCCATATCTCCATAATGGTGCCAAATAGACGCATGGTCACCACGGACCACCCATAGGAAGTCGACCCCCAGGAGTCGAGTGGTCATGTGGCCGATGACGTCACGTGACCCCAAAAGATCAAGGTCGTGACTCAATTATCTTTGAGGCGTCATATCTCCGTAACAGTGCCAGATAGATGCATGCATTGAGGTACAACAAGACATGGCAACTAGCATCATCATCCATTATTGGAAATTTTTTTTTTCAGTTCCTGAAGTCACAGAATATTTTATGAACTTTCAGGAGACAATTTCCTATAACGACCTCAACGCCAGTCACTATTAGTATAATATTAAACTGCTCTCAGTTAGATGACGGGTCTCTAATACCAACCGAAAGGAACGAACAAGCTGTTAAAAGAATACAAAAGAAAATGATGCGTGCGAGGAGTACATTGGATTGGTCACAGTCTAATAATATTTCTTGTTATATCTGAGGAAGATGTGGACAGAAGTTTGCTGACACGTTTTTGTGGCTGACAGTGTACAAGTCACTTGCCTCATCAAATTTTGATTCTCATTACATTTCAATCTTGAAGTTGCACCACGTTCATCGAGCTGTTAGAACTATGTTTTCATGCCATAATTCACTATGTGCTTTTTTTGCTTTCTGCCTGGTATGTATTTTCATATTTATTCCAAAATTAAAATGTTTTATTTGTTCGTTTGTCTAAACTGCATTCACAGTGGGGCAGCACTATTGCACAAAAGTACAAATCATTAACTATTTTCCACATAAACAGTTTTTGTCTGTCAGTCTATTACAGTTACAGGCCACCTCGCACGAAAAACGATATTGGATAAATAAGTATAGAATGTAATGCTGATCCAACGGCAGTGATCCAACGAAATAAAAACATCGGTTTGCACAACATATTTTTATTAAAAATGATTGTGGCATGTTCATTCACATATACGTATGCATACGACTAGCTGGATTAAATGAACACACCAGAATTATTTTCCACTCGACAGCAAATAATGCAGTCAACAAATTGTTTAACTATACAAACTTTGTGCAGAAATAAACTAACTTTCTGCAAGCAATATAACAGTACACTGCAAACTCCACAACATGACTTGATCAATACGCGCAGATGGACTAACACTGTATACAAGCGCTGAGATCTGACAGGCAGTTTGTGCCTACGTTTCTGCCGACGTTTAAATGTCTGTGATTCTAACTATGAATGCTAATAAACTCTATACCAAGATGGTTGGTAGCATGACGTAGTTGGTAATGCATCTCGGATGAGACGTAGTTACTCTACGCCGTGCCCGGTTATGCTGCGATGGGTGACTGTCTACAGTACGGAGCCAGCCAACTAGGTCGACTCAGCCTTCTACCCTCCGTGGTATGGTAAAATGAGTACTGGTGGTGGTCAAGGCCATCGATAGGGAAGAAACGACGAGTTCTGCGCAACAGTAGGCCCTATGGCCAGGACTACAGGTATACTGACTCAGTCGGTTAAAGGCGCTGGCTGTTAACTTGAGCCGGCCATCCGGCCGACCTGGGCTGTATGCTAGCTTAATTGGGCCCTGCTCTTGCCGGCTCAAAGTGCCGTCATGGGGATGAGCTCCCACGCAACGGGCCTAGTTCAGCTTTGCTGCCTAGTGCCCATGCGAAATCTTCTTCTTCAAGATGAAACGTCATCATGCTTATCTCACGACTGATCGTCGGCGTTTTCTGCATGGGACGTGCGTGTGATAAAGATGCCAGACGCATCGTCAGATGGTCGGAGGGCCTTGGAGCAGCCTCCGGAGGCAGAGAAGACGAAGAAGTTGTCGTTGTTTGACGATGAAGCTGATGATGACGATGATGACGACGCCGACTTGTTTGCTGCCCACTCATCAAAAACAACCAAACCAACAACTGCTGACACCACTTCAAAGGTACCACTAGTTACAGCCATCCCACGGTGCGTTAACTTAGCTCCACCGGTGAAAGCCCGCCATAGCCAAGGGCCGCCATAGCCACAATCCCACAATTGATGGTACGAATTGCTAGCTCTGCCACACTTTCCTATAGGCTACTAGTGTTAGGGTTAGGGTTAGGGTTAGGGTTAGGGCTAGTGGGATCCTAACCCTAACCGTTTGCTGCCCTAACCTATGGTGGCCCCTGGCTATGGCTATGGCATAGTGGCTATGGCGGCCCTTGGCTATGGCGGGCCGCAGTCGCTCCACCAGCCAGGCTAAAGATTGCCCGGAAAGGTTCATCCTCAGAATGATGACCTGTTAGGTGTTGGTGTTAGCTGACCATGCTGATAGTTGTACTTATGTGTCGTCTGAGGGTGACGTCATCCTGACCCGGATAAAATTAAAGTGGTTACCGAAATGCAGATAAGCAAACGACAGCTCAAAAAATTTTAGTTCTCCTGGCTATGGCTGTTGCTTTGATGTTTCTGATTATGCAGCTATCGCAAAGCCATTGACATATATACTGTGGCTAAATGGCACATCATAAGATGTCAGTGATTGTACCGTTGGATAGGGCGTTGGTAATAGGGTTTTCATTCCCAGGCACCCGTTTCCCGGGCGCCCGGGATTCCCGGACTTTTTCATTCCCGAATTCCCAGGAATGAAAACGGCTAGATTCCCGGGAAATCGGGAACAGCGAACAGCCGGCGCTGGTCCAGCAGTCTGTCCATGTGCACGGCTCATGCATGCGGGTGTGATAGCAGCAGCGTGCTAGTGCTAGCTCACGGCCATCCGCCGGTCTATGGTGGGGAGTATATACGACACTGCGGCTCCCACCCCTGTCTACCTGCTGCGTCACTGCGAGGCCCCGTGCAGAAGGCATTGATAGATCTGGACCAGCAGTATGAGTCTGTCGTCACCGACGCTGAGTTCACTGTCATCCAGGAAATGGTGTCGTGCCTTGAGCCACTCAAACTAGTAGTTAATGCACTTTGCAGATGCGATACAAACCTGGTAAGTGCCAAAGCGGCTCAGAAATTCTGCATAGTGCAGCTGCAAAAACAACGCTGTGCAGTGGGGCGCCTCTGCGCTAGCATTAGTGCAGTAAACGTCATTCCCGGGCGGCCGGGAATCCCGGGCGCCCGGGAATAAAAATGTCCATTCCCGAATTCCCGGGAATGAAAAAAGGGGTCCGGGAATGCATTCCCTAGTTGGTAAGTCACTGTAGTCTGTCAGTGGTAATGATGTCTCTGCCATTTGGCTTCTGGCTGCAGTTTGCAATGCAAGTATTTGGATGGAGTTTATGTTGTAACTTTTTATTACAGTTTCTAGCCTTCAGGTCCAGACAAGAAAGTGTTTAAACATCATAATTGGACTGTTGTGGACACAGGCTGTGAGTGTATGCCAGGCAGGACTGACAGTAATTGTGCTTCTAGGCACAGTTCACCAGGCTGAAGGAGCACTTTTCCGAACAGTCTCGCACTCAAGGACAGACTAAAGGGGAAGTCAGACGAACGACAAAGTTGGCCGACTTTTGTGGGCGTGGTTTAGTTGCCCGACAAAATCGGCCGACAAAATCGGTGAACCATGACACACGGCCGATAGTTTCGTCTGCTACTTCGTACGATAGCAGCTAGCACAACAGCCGAATGCAGATCTCATAATAATACTTGCGTCACTTTTTTCTGCATCTAATGAACGAAAATAATAACAAATACAATAAATAACTGAAATAAATATTCATCTTCAGTTGTAAACAATCACCATCACAACATAAACAAAATTTGTTGTCTGATATACGAAAAGTTGGCCAACAAAATCGTCGAAGATAGAACATGCTCTATCTTGGCCGACAAAATCGGGCGATTTTTGCATGACACACGACAGATTTTTGTCCGGCGATTTTGTCGGCAGATAAAATCGGCCGATTTTGTTGTTGTCTGACATCCCCTTAAGGAATGCAGATAAATTGCTTGCATCTTTAGCTATGGCGGACGTTGGCAATATCGAAACAGAAGCTGACCAATTTGGTGCTAGTGCTGCTTTGGACTGATGACTAGTCACTCATCGTGCTTTCTGTATTGACAGAACTTGCATTGTTTGTTCAGTGTTGTGTTGTATGCACAGAGTGAACGACAGAAGCCGGTGTCTGGTGGTGGCAACTTGTCATTGTTCAACGCCACTGATGATTTGTTTGCTGCAGCTGCTGACGATGATAGTCCAACATTCGACCTCTTTGCTCCAGCAACCGTAAGCACATTTCTTTGACGAATCTTGGACAAAAGGCCACCGGACAAAAGGCCACTTGGATAATTTAATTTTACCTATTTACCAAAACTCATGTAACGAAATTATAGAATACTTTTTTCTCTGTTTTGTTGAGTTAATTTATGTTGGATATGTTCAATAATTTTGATATTTTTGATGCTGTTTTTATATGATATAAAACTTTTTCTGTACGATGTGTTAGCGCTTTTATGCCCGTAAATAAAAAATGATATTGTATTGCTGTGTATTTTTTATTCCTTGCACGCTACATTCCTAACGTAGCAAAGAGGAGTATATGAAACTAAAGTAATATAGACAATTGACTGACCGATGACCGACCGACCGACATCCATTCCTGGAAGAGCCTTCCTGGAAGAACTTCACATGGATATATCTCGATAACGGTGATAGTTATAAGCCAATATATAATGAAAACGCAAGCAGATCACATAAGAAAGTCCACTGAATAAGTTGCTGAGACGGCATAAAAAGTCTTTAGAGTATTTAAGATATTTAACGCAACACAACAACAGAGGATGAAAAAAAATAAACTTTAGGCCCAGTCAGTAATTTTTTTCCTGAGCTGTCAAATAAGTAATTACATATCCAAGTGGCCTTTTGTTTGGTGACCTTTTGTTCGGTGGCCTTTTGTCCAATGGCTTTTTGTCCATACAGCTTCTGTCACATCTAAACTACACTGTGTGCCATAAAAACGTGGCACTTTACTTTTGTCTATATCTTCTCCAATTATTGAACGATTTTCAAAATTCTTTCACTGGCGCACTTTGCAGACAGTTTGCAGACAGTAATTATTATATATCCCACGACACGGTAAATGCGTCTGTACAATACTTTGTCTTTTTTGATACCGTTCTTGATTCCATTAGTATCAGCGATTACGACGTATTTAACTCTATTCGCAAACACAAGTGCAAATTGTCATCAGGGCCAGATGGTATTCCTCCTATCCTAATTAAGAAATTGTGTTATTTGTTGTGCAGGCCGTTATCTTTACTTTTTGGCCAGTTTATCTCTATTGGTTTTGTTCCAGACCTTTGGCGTAAGGCTGTTGTTATACCTATGTTTAAGAAGGGTGCTACAGGATCGCTTTCTAATTATAGACCTATATCTTTAACATGCGTTATGAGCAAGGTTATGGAGAGGATTGTGTCTAGAAAAA
>Ga0209367_1006526_pt1 | contig 16120 bp, 6 predicted proteins | sample WorMetLIZISLAND2_FD_187412 | JGI IMG/M metagenome (GOLD analysis project Ga0209367, IMG submission 187412) | Marine gutless worms symbiont microbial communities from Max Planck institute for Marine Microbiology, Germany - Olavius geniculatus... ... | reverse complement strand
CCTCCCGTCCCCTTTCCCTCCCTCTTTGCACTGCGCGCCCTCCTGCTAGAAGATGAATCCGGGTGGGCAGCCGGAGATTTATTTTGCTTTAAAGGAACGATAATTTGATGATAATTTCTAAACAAAATAAATTACTGTTTATCAAAACGTTATTACGTACGTCATCGGCAGTAACAATTAAAGGTAACCGGATTTTGAAAATTAAATAGCATTTTTAGCTTAAACATAATATTTAATGCTGAAAATCGGTAGGCGGTCATGTTAAAAAGTCTATAACTTCGTCGTTTTTAACAGAATCATTGGCAGATAGGTGTATATGACGTTTCAGTAAATTAAATAATGCTGTAAAATTTCAGATTAAAATTCCGAACGGTTGCTAAGAAAACAGCAAAAAACTTTAGGGGGCTACTTTTTTGCACCACCCTGTATGTATGTATGTATAGCTTGAAACATTCCAATTAGTGCGTTAAGACCCTTCAAGGTCATCCAAGGTCATCGATTTATATGTCATTTGAAAGTCAGTATGCGATTTCCTATTAGTGATCAATAGCAACCTATAGGCCCTATTTTGCACCGTTTAGCCATAGTACATTCGTGACGGACAGACGGACGATTCGAAACGCGGGCACTTTTCGTTTAAGAACGCGGTGCACTATTGAGCAGAGAATATAATTTGGAAGGCGTGGTCGAAGATAATATATATTCTACGGTTCGTTGTACTGCAATAAGTTTGTATTTTACTAAAATAAGGCGAATTTTGTTGCGGTTTAATGCTATTCAGCACATTTTGATGATCGCAAGAATGTTTTGTAGTAAGTGCACAACTTTTGCACTAACTTTATTACGTTATAGCAAGTAAACTAACATCCCAGCACTTTCGGCTGTATCCAATGGTCCAGTTTCTACTCAGCCCCCTGTCCTCCAATAGACAGCATTATCACATTGATGTCTGTCTAGAGGATAAAAGGGAAGATTATTAGAACTACCATTATGTTAATTATATATGCACGCGTATAATGGAGTTCTTACAATTTTAGGTTAACTTTATTCTTGTATTTTTGTGTTTCGTCTTTCTGTAAAGGTCAAACTTTCTGTTTATTGTAAAGTTTAAACTTACCGTTTTATTATTGTGTTTGTGTGCATTCTGCCTGAAAAGGCCGTCTCCAAAATGACCTATACTGTGTCGGGTGGGATGTTAAACCCTAGTGACTCACTCACCCCCAAGTTTCTACTCAGGTTTAGGGTTGGCGTTACGAACGTCTGTCGGTGACATAGTGATGCATGCATTGCTGGTTTGAATATTGTTTTTTTTTAAAAATCTTAATAATGGATCGATTAAACCCTCTTGTCATCAGCTAGGTGATAGAAATTTTGATAAAAATACCCCCAAAGGTTACCACCAGATGCAATTTTTGGGCTAAAAATGCTTTTTCAGCCTGGGCTTTGCCTCGTATCCAGTAGGCGGCAGTGTTATTTCAGTTTTAAGTTTTCATTTTATTTTCAGTTTCCATAAAGTCTGAGCTCAATCAGTACAGTTTAAGTTTCTATACAGTATCTGAATTCTTTTCAGTTATAGTTTCTATAAATTTTTTTTCAAATTATGTCAGTTCAGTTTTAGTATCAGTATTTACATAATTTCAGTTGCCATTTTTTATCGATGCAACTGACAACTTATATCAATATTGAGTTTATCAAACTGGTAACCTACTAACATTAAATTCGTCAACTACAGTACCCAAAATTTTCATTCCTCAAAAAGTTCCAGACATGGAAAATTAAGGAAAAATAATTCAAGACTTGTCAGAACTTTTTTTAGATGCATGAATACTCCCACTTACAATATCTGGGTCATGGGTTTGACTCCTAGCCATTCTACTACCATGTAACAACCCTGGGCAAGTTGTTCACACACACGTTCCCCTGTCACCAAGCAGTACTGTATAATAATTATAATTATTCAGTACTGGCTTAACTGCTGAGCAGGTAAAGGTAATATATTCGAGGTGTGGCTTATACCATCCATATAACTGAGCGGTGTCTGCAGTTTGCCGCCAGCTCAGAGCAGGAAATAGAGATGAATAGTGACCCTGTGGTCGCAGAGTTGTGAGACCATGATATTAGATTTGGGCTAAAAATGGCAAAAGCTAGAAACTGCTACTGGTACCAGTAAATAAGTAAATAAATGAAGCACGCTGGAAAAATTTTAGACTAAGGCAACCAATCATTTCAGTATCAGTTTTCAAAATCATTTCTATTACAGTTTCAGTAAAAAATTTTTCCTTGTCATTTCTATACCTATGTATAGTATCAGTATTGCAGATCTTTTCAGTATTAGTTTCAGTATGAGTTTTACTGAAATCAGTCGTTTCAGTATCAGTTTGAGTTTTGTTACTGGAATATCAGTGCCAGTAGGTCACCCTGGAGTGAAGTTGAATCCCCCTTTTGAAATGCATGACTATGGGCCTGCTTATTCCAGTGTATTGTGATCGGAAGCATTATTTCTGGCTTGTTTATGAATGTGTGCATGCAACCCAACTTTTGTTAACATGATATTTTGAGTATTACTAGGCTATGGGTAAATTTTGGGCTGCATATTGACAATTGGGTAAACTGTGGACTGTAACTGCAGACATGTGGATATGCTTTGATATAGGCATATACTGGTGCATTGCATTTGAATCTTATTCCTAAAATTGCTACTGCATGTTATTGTATGGTTGCTTTGCAGGCAGAAAGTTGTCATCATTTTGCCGTTACTTCCATGTAAACGTGCAGTGTGATGCAGCTGACAAACAGCTACTCAGCCAGTTGCGTAAAACGACCGGGTTTCCTTTTGTTAACTGTCGAAAAGCTCTCGAGCGATCAAACAATGACCTTAAGCAGGTAAGATGAAGAATGTGTCATCAAAAGCTTTTAGTATTAGCACTCTGCATTCCCTTCAGCCTGGAGCTGTCAAATAACTGTATATCTACTGAGCTTTTCACGATTTTTAGCTTAATTCAAAAACTGTTTGACATTTCGTACAGTAAAAACATAACATGAACACTTTGCTTCATCTCTGCCATAATGTTTGTGACACATGAATGACACTATATACTGTGACTCAAAAAAAAACTAAGCAAAATTGTTTTTGTCACAACTGTCCTGCATACACCTACTTGTGCAAGCATTTAGCACTTTGATGTTGGTATCAAGTAATAAAATTTGAGCATAAAGCTCTCTGTCGTCTTAAAGCAAAATTAACATTTTAACCTGTGTACATCATTCTGTTGTATGAATACCTGGTAATCGTGCAGGTACATATTTACCAAAGTTTTCATTAAATTGGCACTGTGGTGCATACTGTAAAACATCATTGATGTGGATTGTGGCATTGGAATGTGATTGCAGGCTGAAGCGTGGTTGAGAGAAGAGGCTCAGAAAGAGGGTTGGTCGAAAGCTTCCAAGCTTCTAACACGACCAATGTCTCAGGGTCTCATTGGCATTGCTGTCAACGACAAATCAGCTGCAGTTGTTGAGGTTTTTAGAACTTGCTCACTATGTGAATATCTGCCATGAGATAAATGATTTCAGAGTGGTGATGTGAATTTCAAATTTTGTTCGCATTTGAAAGTTGAATTGTATTATTCAATAATTGAATAATCACACATTGACTAATGGCTAGTCTGGATCAGTGGCTTCTATCGAAATGAGGCACAACTTCCCCCTTAATTTTGGGCTCAGATTCACCCCACTTTTGGACTCTTCCACCCCCTTCATTTTGGGCTTTGTGCTTCCTCTAGGGGAAAGTTTTGGTAAGAATTTAGCTTGAAAAGTAGGGGGAAGTAAAAAATAGCAGGGGAAGTTTTGTTAAAGGTTGAGATTGTCCAGCGAAAAATAGCTGGGAACGTTTTGTTGAGGGTGTTAATTGCCCAGTGAAAATGGAGTAGTTTTGATCTACACCTTCAATAGAACTTGCTCTCCCACCAGGTATAGGCCTAGAAGCCACTCGTCTGGATATCATTCTATAGTCAGATGATACTGTCAACCATTGATTAGTTGAATGTTACTTTACATTCTAAGTTTGGAATTGAAGTTTTGACCTCATATATATTTTTGTTGGGTGAAAATTGTAAGTTAGATAACTAAAAGACTGGCAGAATGTGGTTGCATTACTTCTCATGTAAACTGTTAATGTATAATGTGTTTCTTCACTGCTTTGATATGAACTACATTTGGCCTGTAAAAGTTTTAAATACCTTCCTAAAGATCAGCTGCTGGCTCAGATTAACCTAAAAATGGCCATTAAGCAATCTGTATGTTGCTGCATTGTATGACTGAAATGTGGTGTTAAGCTAAGTCCAGATAAAGCGTAAAATATCACCAGTTTGTACTGACATCTCAGATTTTTGAGTATTGTGTGATGTGAAGGTGAACTGTGAGACTGACTTTGTGGCTAGAAATTCAAAATTTCAGAACCTCGTTTCAACTGTTGCAAATGCCTGCCTCCAGTTTGGCATCTCAAGCAATCACCACAAGGTACAATTTTGTTAGATTAATGCAGTAGCTTGCGTTTTTTTATTAGTGGTATCTTTAGCATGGTGGACACTTTGTCTCATAATAGTTCTGCCAATGAAATGATTATACAAGAAATATTATTAGATTGTGACCAATCTGATCTGGCGTTGAGGTCATTATTGGAAATTGTCTCTTCGAAGTTTCTAAAATATTGCCCAATTTCAAGAACTGAGAGGAAAAATTTCCAATAACGGTCGATGACGCTAGTTGCCATTTGTCTTGTTGTACCTCAACGCATGCGTCTATCTAGCACCGTTATGGAGATGTGGCACCTCAAAAATAATGGGGTCGCGAGTTTGGCCTTTTGGGGTCACGTGACGTCATCGGTCACGTGACCATTCGACTTGTGGGGGTCGACTTCCTATCGGTGGTCCATAGTGACCATGCGTCTATCTAGCATCGTTATGGAGATATGGCCGTTTGAAGTTTTCCTAGGAAGGCTCTTCCAGGAACAGAGGTCAGTCGTCGGTCGGTCCTCAATATTACACTGATCTCATATACTTCTCTTCACTACGTTAGGAACATAGTGCGCGAGGAGTAAAAATCGATCGATGTATGTATGCCATCAAGATGTGGAAACTGACATGCTCCGGAAAAAATGGCACAAAGTTTATGGCACCATAATTTTGCAACGGTACATCAGTCATGTGATTTTCAGCAAAATTATTGTTGGAAATGCTTTTAAACACTAGTGATTCTGCTTGTTCCTACTCATTTCTATGTAGCACGGTCTGTCTCTCGTCTGCCACATTGTGCACCAGCTGCACCCTGCTTAAACTGTTCAATGAATTTGCATGCCATTTGGCAGGTACACTCTATTGACACATGGCAAAGACAGATTTTACGAGTCAAAATCCCAGCCACAACTTGTAATTGCCTGTGTATGATTCACCAGAGGAAGGACCGGTCAGCGATATTGCCTTTTACCAATTATTTCGGTCACTTGTTTTGTTGTTGCAGTTGGCAATAGATCAGCAGACAGTTGGATCATTAGTTGTTAATGACAAGTCCATTGCTGATCTGACAGCACTGGAGATCGGCAAGGTTGGCGAAAACATCGCTGTTCGACGGGCAACGTATTTGTGTGCTGCAAGTGAAAAGCAGCTAATAGCCAGCTATGTGCACTCTACTGGTAGGCTGTTTTGTGCTCAAATTGCACTTTCGAGGCAGTCATGTTGTCTGTTTAATGTATGCACTGTAGAAGTATGGCACAGAATTTGTTTTGTAGCCAGCTAACTTTAAGTGTTAATGCTGCATGCCACTGTGGGTTAAACTTAGAGAATGCATACTCTTTCATCACTCGGTTTTACGACACAGGATCTCTTAGTTTACTTGGAATTTTATTGGAAAGAATACTTAGCATATAACTTTTCGTGTTATTAGATGCTTTTGGTCATTTTGTATGTAATTGATACGCATTAGATTTTGATACCAGAATGAGAGGTTCTATACATCCATTCTTTTACTAAACTACTCAAGTTGAATGCACAGTGTGCACGAATTGGAATATATTCCGCCTGAACATTGATTATTGATACAGAGTTTATCACTAATTGAAAATGAAGGTGAAGAAATGCTCATACTGAGTACAAGAATTACCATAGCATTTTAAGCAGTTGGTCCATCGACTGTCATTAATTTCCACAGCGCCACTGACCAATAATATCATCAGTTCTCATCCGTTTATTTTGGTAAATGTAAAACAGCTTGCAGCCAAATATGTGATCTCAATTACCACTTTGCATAGCAATAATGCTGATGATGTTAATTGTTGTGCAGGTCCAGTGTCAAACTTGCACGGAGCATGTGCGATGGGCAAATATGGTTCACTCGTGCTGTATGAGGCAATTGTCTCCAAGATGTCATCAATGTCTGATGGCGTTGTGTCTTTGGACGAGCTCGGCCGACGACTGTGCCAGCATGTGGTTGGTATGAACCCACAGAGCATCGGCTCGCTGCAAGACGAAGCACTGCCCGGTGACCCAGAGGAAGAAACAAGACTCATATTCCAGGAGTACATGCTTGACACCACGTTGACAGTGCAAGAAGTGCTGGACCAGTGTGGGGCTAGTGTGCTCGACTTTGTACGATTTGAGTGCGGTGAAACTCTTGCCGATGAACCATCGTTGTGAGATGGCGCATAAAAAGTGCAACTTTTTAAACAGCAACATCCTTCATTTACATCGAGCAGTCAGACAGTTTAAGAAGTGATTTGCCTCAGTTATTGCAGCAAAGGGCAGTCATGTGTGTGCATTCTCTAGATTTAACCCCCATCAGCATGCAGTGCAGAAATTCAACTCTAAATTTGTAGCATGCTTCCACAGTCTACACATTAGTGATTTAACATACAAAAATCAGTGTTCAGTACCATTGCACTTCACTGCAATGATCGAGGCATTTCCAAAACTGTCTTATTGCTTGATCTATGAAAAGCGTACTTGCTTTTTATGCGCTACCGTGTCGTTTAAGTCTCTATAATGGTGTCTAATAAATCAATGATATATGACTTCCAAAAATCATTTGGCTTTGACTTCTGCTTGATGAAAATCATTTGACTTTGGCTTATTGAACAGAAAAAAAACTAGCAACATTCATTAGATATACATTTTTGTTTTAATGTTCAATATTTTGTCAGCTATCAAGTTTATATTGTACAGTTGTAGCTAACAATTTTTGTTTAGTTTTCGATAATTATTATACTTTTTATGTGATACACTTTTAGTTTGTTAAGTCAACAACATTAATTAATAAAAGTGAATTACATAATGATTTTGAATATGGAGAGATTATAATCAGTCAGTTTTCATACAAGTGAATTTTGTACATTTTTACGTGCTAAAGCTAGCATAGCGTTGGCGACGAGCTTTTTAGGTGTGTCAACATCAATGACCCCCAAAATAGCTGGTTTTAGTGAATTTTTCACAATTTTGGGCTGCAACACAAATATCAAAAGTCAGATGCGCCAAAATGGCTGGAGATAAACCAAGACCAACCTGTGTATGGAATTTTCAGCATTGAGTGTAGATTTCAGCAGTCCCGACCCCCTACGTTCAACGAGGCCTGCACACGAGTGTGTCAAAGAGTGTCCCCTAAAAGTGGTAATTTTTCTGCTATTGGCTCGTCTAGCATGAAAACGGTTGCAGATAGGTACAGACTAATGTTGCTCATCATAACAAGCACTAATGACGAGCTTTTGAGTGGTAGCAACACCGTTGACCTTGAACCCCAAAATTGGAGTTTTTAGTGATTTTTTGCAATTTTCAGCTTCAGAAAAGCGGGTGGATATAGACCAAGACAACGTGCAAACAGGCGTCTCAAGATTTCTTATACAATTTTGACACGGTAACAATGTCAGCCAATACATCATGAATGATGATTAACTTTTGACTACTGTTCATTGACTTACCCATTCTGTTGCATCTGCCAGCTGTTGGTAAGTAAACCACAGACAAAGAACACTCGAAAAGCTGTTTTTTAAAAGAAATAAATCTACTATCTCAGACTTAAACTTTTCAAAAACAGACTCACTAAATCAAAAGTGAAGTGGGCTAAACTTAAGTCAAATATCACTGGAATAATTTGCACATTGAAACTGTATATTATATACTGTGAGTTGTGATTGTTGTTCTTTATACTTTTACAATATTCAACAGTCATGAGGGTCATCCCAAAAGTTTCCGGCCTCGACATATTAGACAACAATATTTTCCACAATCTATACATCAGTGAAACATCGTTTACTGACTCATATGAGTCTGCTGCAGATAGGACGTCATTGTAATTTATGACGTCATTAAATGGAAACAATTTTTAGCATCAACGAAAGAAGCTTTAGTCATTCATCATCGTGGATAGCAGACACCACCATGATCGAATTTCAGATTTCCAAATAGATAATAGTCACTGGGGGTCAGGTCATTATTGTACGCATAGTGGTCTTAGTGTACTAAGTCATAGTCGTGAACAGCCAGATGGTGTAGACTTTGGACTAAAATGCAGTGCTGAAATTAGGGGACTACGGTGTGAGGATTGCTCCCAGCCCCTTGCCTATCAGGGGCCCATGTAACTAGCCACAAATCTTGATTGTCCTTCCATTAACACAACTGATATATTTAACAGTAATATTTTCAATAAAATCTGTTGATACTGTGAATTAATTTTTTAATTTGTTAATTGTTTTTGAAAAGTTTAAGTCTGAGATAGTAGATTTATTTCTTTTATTAATTACATTGTAATTGTCTGAAATGCTGTTATTTGCTTCCACCACAGGTTACAGTATAATCACAGACGCAAGTAAGAAACTCAGGGCTTTCATAAAATCAGATGCCACGGAGCCCCAGGTTGGTAAATCCAGCTACAGACTGAAAAAGTTTCATGCACCTACCAGCATGATCCAAATGCTGCTTGCGTTAGTGCTTCAAATCGTTTCAGCTTAATGCTCTGACATAAATTACTATGCCATCACTTCGTCAAGCTGCTCACACGAATATGCAAGGAAGGTACGTTTTACTGATGTATAGACAATAAAAAGTTTTTGTGTAATATACTGACACTTAAAAATCTTTGACAGCCCCTCATTTTTGCATGAAATGCTTTTATTTGCAGCCAGCACAAATTTAAGCTATCGTGTATGCATACACAAATGAGGAAGTCATATGTGTATTTGTCAGGATTTTCACAAAATTAGATTCCATGGGGCCCCACTTTTACAAATCCAGCTACAGACTGAAAAATTGGCATACGACAGCGAGCCTGACTTTATGCTGTTTGCATTAGCGCTCCAAATCATTTCGGTTTAGTGCTTTATGACGCCATAAATTACAATGACATCATGCTGCAACAGACTTTTATGAGTCACTAAAGTATTAATGTTTCACTGATGTATAGATCGTGGAAAATATTATCGTCTAATATGTCGAGGCCGGAAACTTTTGGAATGACCCTTGTAAACACGTGCAACTCTGTGCCTCTGTGAAAAAGCAGTGTTATTCAGAACTCAACATAGCAAGAAACTGTAGTAGGCCTTCAGTCATCGTGTATAAACACAGAACCACTATTTTGTAAATTTTGATAACACTGTTCAAACAATGTTACTGTATGAACTGCTGCATACAATACTATTTACACTGTTCAGTCACAGGCATGACAGTAACAGTAGTCTGCTCAGATCAATACGAGCAGTCTCTAGCCATTATGACACAACATTTAGTATTTACATGTGCAACAAGCCAGTTTTCTTCAACAAATGCATAGTTTCATAAACTCAGCTGCAAACATGGCAAATTCATGAAGGATGCTACCGTTGCATCAGTTATGTCATTTCACACAAAGGGCCACAAAATAGCACAACTTCTAGTATACACATTGTGCAAGTATGTCACAAAAAGTGTATAATGACAAGTTTTTGTTTACTACTGTCATGGTAAGCCAAAAACAATGTTGTGATAGTGCAAAACTGCTTTTTAGACGTTACTGAAGGCGATATACAGGTTGATGCAAAAAGCGTAATATTTAACAAAATGTTCAAGCTGCAAATCGAGTTCCGCTGTGCACTGCACTGGCCAACAAGAAAAGCACGTTGCAAGTGAAACTTCTCTAGGCGAATGTGGATGCCGAACTGTGATGCAGCTTAACAGCGCCTATATTCTCAGTCATTCATAGTGTATGTTCCTCTTTCTCTTTTTTATGCACCACCCTGTAGATATGTTGCATTTTGCGACACTGTCATCAATGAAAATACGCTGCCAGGCTAAAATGACTAAAAGCTGTCCAAAACCATCTGCATTAATACCGTAGTCCATCGGAAAAAATTACTGCAGTCAACATCACACGATGTGGTAAAACTAAAACTATAACGGTCAAGCTACAAGGCGGCAGAAGTACGTTCAGTATGTTAAGCATTCCAACATCACATGTCAACATGACAGATGGATAGCCAGACTGAATTGCCAAAGTACATCAGACCTAACTTGGTGAACTGTCAAAGTACATAACTGTTTGCGCGCGATGTGTCATGACATGAAAAATGAATTAAACAAATTACCGAAACTAAAACTGTCGGCCTGCCCGGCGACAACGATTAGCCCTCTGAGGGGCTCCGAAACGCCTGCCAGCAGCTGCTATTCCTCTGTTGAGTGCAGTGTTCTCAAAACTTACTAAGGAAGAATCATCGAACGTGGTGAAATCAGTGCTGACATCAGTGCTTGCTGCCTGTGGATAATGAACTGGGGCGTTAAGCAATACACGCCTGGTTCTGATTCCAGATCCCGGCCTTCGAGGTGCAGTTCCTCCTCTTCCACGAACTGGACGCCCCCGACCACCACCACGCTGCATCCCAGCAGATCCTTCTGCCTGAACTTCTCCTCTCGTCTGGGAAGCATAGTAGCTCCTCTTCTCAGCATCTACAGCATGCTTCACCGACATAAAAGCAGCTTTGTCTGCCAGACGCTGCTGCAATATACCGGCAGCCTCAAGCTGCTGCACAGCTGTGTTTGCAGCATTCAGTTTAGCATCCTTCTTTTTAGGCCCATACCCATACACAGTCATACCGTCGACTGTAACAGCACACTGCTCCTCAAAGGGCGAGCCTTCAGCAACTTGCATTGGACCACCATACTCATACACAGCTGCTGCATAATAGACTTCATTCAAAATCTGGATGGCATTCTTATCCCGTGAAACTAATCCTGCAAAATCACCAGCAGCACCCCGTGCCCCACGGCCACGTACACCACCACCTCTGGTGCCTCTTCTCAACATACCAGAGCCTCTGGGATGGAAACTTAGTACTCCTCTGGCACTACCAGGTGGACCAAATCCTGGAGACTGATGAGCTTGTGAGAATGCTCCTCGTGCCTGCATTGCCTGTCCATGAAACGCCCTTCCAGCATGGGCAACTGGCCTACCACGCATAGTACGAAGAGTGCCAGCATTAACTGGGTATCCCATCATCTTTCCAGAGGCCAATGCCTTTGCCTGCTTTTTAGCAGCGTCATCCTCCTTGGTCCACATGTTGAGAGCACGCAGTACCTGCTCAGCTGCTTCAAGACGTGCATTCTTCTTTGACTTAGCAGTGCCAGTGAAATCCTGGCCTTGCACATTAACAGAGACTGTGAATGATGTATTCCCAGGCGTCATATTCTGGTGGATTACGTGATAGTTAAGACCAGGGTGCACATGGTTCAGCTTTGCTACAGCATTCTCTGCGATCACCGGACACACCATGTTGCGATATGGCACCGGTTTGTCAGAAGTTGCCAGGGAAGTTTTTTTGGCCGATTCCTTTTCAGCAATTCGCTGCTGCAGTATGCCAGAGTTGCGCAGTTGATCCAGTGCAAACTGGGCAGCAGCCAACTTGGCGGCCTTTTTTGTTATGCCACGACCATACGTCGTTACACCATCAACCGTAACACTGACAACATTCAAAACATCAGTATCATCAATGATTGTCTCAATGTCATTATACACGGCACTCTCATAGTACAGTTCGTTCAGAACCATAATTGCATTTTTCCCATCGCCTGCTGCCTTTGTCAAGTCATTCCGACGCAGATGCATGTACGTTTCAGGACCACCGACATACATAGGAAACCCACCTACAACCGACACCATTCAAACGTACGAAACTGGTACAACTAAACAGGTGCAACAACAATAGCAGTACAAATACATGAAACATGGTCTGCATAAGCATGTGCACTTGCGAATTCTATGCAGTGCTTTTGTCGATTCTGCATGCTGTTGATAGTCCCACAGTACGGCCACCCAACATATCATCAAATGCACTCAAATTCTCGCTCAGAAAATTTTTGCTAAGAAACATAAATAAGGAATTGTTTATACTTCCAGGAAGTGCAGAAAAGTGACAAGAAAATAGCCGGAAATTTCACAGCACTTGAGAGTGGTCAGCATGCAGTTCTCTGTGAGCAGTTAACAGAAATCTGCTGGACCTTCAACCTAAACAGCTATAGTGGCAGATCCGTAGGCAAGAGGGGCAATGTCAACCCCCAACTAGTGTTCATTTGTCTCATATGCTACTTCTCCGGTCCAACTAGACAGTCACTATGACTCCGTCGACTATTATGCCTCTGCCAACATGTAACAAAACCGTAAAGTGCATTTTGGGGCAAATTTGACTCCACTGTGACCTTGACCCTTGACCTTTAAACCACAAAATTTGATGCATTCATCCTTGCCCAAAGTCTGTTAGTGGTGCAAGTTTGGTCAAATTTCATTGACAAATACCCAAGATATCATGCTAACAATGTTTGTTCAGGATGCACGCATGGACGCACAAACACTGGAAACATAATGCCTCCGGCCACTACGTTGGCGGAGGCATAAAATACACAAAAGTGTGACGAAATATGCACCAAACTTAATATACTAACTCCCCGCACCCTGCTCCCCATTCCATGGCTCAGTCGATCTATTCCAGGCTCCCCCACCCACATTCCCCCCTAACACTGAATACGCCAGTAACATAACAGTACAATTAAACATTTCAAACAATATAGGAAGGTTATTTTTGCAATATAGACAATAGGCAGCACGACAGTTTGTGTTGAGAGCTGAGGGTTATACTCTTATACGCTAGTCTTCAAGCAAACTTATAGCAAATAAGAAAATTCAAGGAGGCACATATTATGATAATATACAAATTAGTTCTTATGCCCAAACAAAAAGTCTTCAGTATCGACATGAAACTGTTTGCAGTTACTATTAATCAATAAATAACATACTGCTGTATTCTTACGTGGAGAGTAGCTGAATGTTAAGTTGAAGAGAGCCATAAGAGCTGATGCCGCTGCAACGGATTTTGCCTTCGACAGTGAATCGCCATGGCCTACGAATTCGTACCCATCAAGCCAAACCTGTGCTGCATAGTGTCCGACTGGCATATATGGCATCTTCTTTTCGACACATGCGGTTCCTGGTCTGATGTCTCTGAGCACCTGAAGTGCACCTTGAGCCTTCACTTTTGATGATGTTTCCTCGCTGTCATTCTTGGTGCTTTCCTTGTCCTCCCCACTGCCCTCATCAGATGCAGTGCTGACTTGGAGTTTCTGTTCTGTATTTCCACTTGTGCTGCCATCAGCTGTGTCACCATCACCGCCCCCTTCCTGCGTTTCACCTTCCTGTTTCTGCTTCAGGCGTCTATACTCGGCTTTCTTCTCTTCTTGCTTCTGTTGTTTGCCCGCTTTTTTACGCTCCAACTCTGCACGAACTTTATCTCCCACAGCATTCAGAGCTGCCTGTGCAGCATGGAATCGGGCAGATGCCTTGCTCGCTGCCGTTCCACAGAATGCCTGAATACAATTATCTCTAACCATCAGATGTTACAGCTATCATGCGTATATCAGTACAACTACATCTACATTAGAATGTAGATGTAGTTGCAGATGTATCTGTACTGATACCAGTAACTAAGCCCACAACTAGTAATCCTGAACTTAGTCCATAATTAAGCCCAGCATTTTTCGCCATTACCAGCCAATTTTTTCACAAAACCATAGATTACTGACTCCAACAACGTAATGTAAAGAAAAGTCCATTAAGTGGATTCAAGCCCATAGGGTCGGGCTGATCTCTTAGCCAAAAGCCAGACACTAGACACAGCCAGACCACAGATACAGGGCTAGTGCCCGTTTACACTCCAGCTTTTGCCAATACTCACTGCACCTATGCATGGATGGTACAGAGAGATGATCAGGCTGAGTTGGCCTGGGTTACTGGTTACCCATCCAACCTGTGCTAATTAGACCTTTGGCAAGTAACTTCACTGACTTGACCAACATTATTGACTTAGACAGACTGCTAGAAAAGTGGACAAAAATTATTAAGCTGTCACCAGCAGTGAGACTGACTCATCAGTCACAAGTTGGCAACAAACAACAAACACAGTTTCATACTGATACAACTTTACAAGCCTACACTGTCATGCTGTACACTCTATACACGTTCACACACTAGTTAAGCTAATACAAGGCTGGGCACAGTCCAACTGCTGCCATGCTTGCCTTATCAATGGGTTCAATGAAAATAAATATACTTTTACCTCCTGCTATTAACCTGGACTAAATTGGTAATTTGTTGCCGACTCGATTAAATTAGGCAATCTTGACTTGCGTCTTCCTAACCAGCTGCAGTGATGTTATGTGCACTATCGAGTGCACATAACACCCAATTCAACCGCTCATCAAGCATTCTCTGCTGATATAGCATGGAAATATGTTACTCTTCCTTAAGTTGTTATCCACAAATTTTATCCCAGAGTTCTGAGGGTAAGAAACTTTATCTCTAGGGCAGAACAACACCTGTAATCATTTTCTGCAAGTGTGTAACGTATGTTACACCATACTGTGTATAAGAATGTTTTCATCACTCCACTAAAACTTAAAATCATTTTCACAAGGCCATTGTTATTCTGATACTGTATTACAGAATTGTGGAAGTCTGTTTTGTTTGCATCAGGTGGTCTAATTGTGACACAAGCTGCTAATGCACTGCAGCAACTAACAGAGAGCAGGGATGTCAGCTGCAAAACTGTCAACTGCCGTTGCAGCTAACAGTTCAAAGAAGTCTATCTGCCAGCCCAGCTGCTAGGCCAACAGCCATGCATCCACTTGTAAACCGGCCAGGGGTCTGTCGGGAATGTTGGGGTAAAAATCCCATAATCAATCTCAGCTTAGGAGCTGGGGTCCCAGAGATGGCTTCCATAGTTTGTCTGGTGAATTTCACTAATTGCCACCATGTATGTGAAAACTATCATGATAACTAGACAGTCATTACGACTCCGCTGACCATTATGCCTCTGCCAACACGTGACAACTACAAGGCCAAAAAGTACATTTTGGAACATATTTGACCCCATTATGACCTTGACCCTTTATCTTTTGACACCAAAATGTGATGTGTTTACCTTTACCCCAAAGTCTGTTAGTGGTAAAAGTTTAGGCTCTTGCAATTTCCCTCATAAAAAGTCACTTGGCCTGAGCTCAAATACATAAGCATACACTGAACATGCAGTGTCGAATTAGGGTGGGTAAACATTAGCCAACTAACCATTGATGTTAGTGGACCAAAGTGGCAAAGTTCACCATTTTTTTGGTTCAACGCAGCAGAGATCGTAGTATATAATGCCATTTACCACTTGTCAATATCTCCATCTGTTCCAGAGATATCTGGGCTCAAAGTCAAAAGTTGCCCTAAATCACAACAAATTTTGGCTGTTTTTTGCCTTCCCAAATTTTAAGATGGCAATGCCCCCAAAAGTTGTACCCACATTATCACCCCTACCTAGTGGCAGTTAAAGGTGAATGTTTGGTCAAATTCCGTCAACAAATACCCAAGATATCTTGCTAGCAATGTTTGTTCAAAACTCATGTACACTGTGTCTCAAAAAAAAGCATGTGACTACATTTTTTGCAATAACTGGAACAATGAATGTCCGATTATAATAATTTTTGGCACACTTATTAATGAGACTATATGTCATCGAATGGTGGTTTCATTTCCCACCTCATCTATTTAGTGCAACTGTCTTACCTTGGGAAATCACAGA
>Ga0209367_1006523_pt1 | contig 16124 bp, 16 predicted proteins | sample WorMetLIZISLAND2_FD_187412 | JGI IMG/M metagenome (GOLD analysis project Ga0209367, IMG submission 187412) | Marine gutless worms symbiont microbial communities from Max Planck institute for Marine Microbiology, Germany - Olavius geniculatus... ... | reverse complement strand
CTTTTAAACATTTCAGTTCTTTTTAGTTTATGTGCTAGATTAAACTGACAGTGTGTTTGTCAGTTTTTGAGTGCAAATTTTTCATTGTATTGTATTGTATTGTATTGTATTAATAAGGGTAGGAGGCTGAGTTGATCTGAGCACTCGCAGTAGGTTAGCAACTTGCTCAAGTTTGCTTGCAGTTGGCTCGCAGTGAGATTTAAACCAGGACTTGAAAGTTACAGTCCATTACTCTAACTGCTAGATTGCTAAAACCAAGATGAGCATGTTAGTCACTGGACTACTGTGTGACTGTGTAGATATGGCCAGAGTACGTTGATTCAGTTTGAAGACTTTCACAATACCAATGCATTTCGTCTGCTGGAGAAATATCGCAACAGCTACCTCACGTTCAACGACGACATTCAGGGTAATGCAACCTCTGCACATATTTCTCTCTTGCTTGTTTAGTTGTTTTCTGTTTGTTTATCCAGTTTTTTTCCAGAACTATTTCAAGTGCTGTCATTCCTGGTTGGGCTGGTTTCAAAAAGTTGCTTGTGAATATTGTGGCAATTTTCTTACAGGCCAGATTTTATTTTGTCTTTTAGTCGAAGCATCAGAGCACTGAAGATTGCAGACAGGATGTCACGTTTGAAAGCATTTGGCCTTAGAGACTTTTTGTAGCCAGGCTTTTTTATTTGCTGTAAAGTGTTGGGTGTTACACTTCTCTGAATGTCTTGAGTGTGTATTTGAATGTGTGTCTCTGTGTATGCATATCTTAGTGTATGTCTCTCTACACTGTGTCCCAAAATTAGCGGCACCCCCACAAATAAGTTAGTGTAAAATTGTTAATACCTGACAGATTTTTACAAAATTTGAAATAGTCATTGAAACAAGCATTTTCAACTACCATTTAAAGCAGGAGTCTCAAACTCATTTGGGGGTGCGGGCCACACTGCAAGATATCACTCAGTCGGTGGGCCGCATTGTTTTAGAGACGACAAAATGCAGTAATTAACAGGCCCCTACAAATGACGGAAGTTATTTTTACAGTATACACTGTAGTTTAGAACTTCAGATTTTTCCTGTCTCCGACTAACTCTTACTGCTGATTTGGCAGAAACCAGAGAGTCGATGTTAGTCTTGAAATCACAGGTGTTAGCCAATTGCAATGTTGCATTCAGACGTTTATTAGTGAGTTTTGATCACAAAGCGGATTTGTTGATCTTCATTGATGAAGAACTGTTCACAAACGTACGTACAGCCGAACATCGCTATTGGGCTATTTCGGAGGCTGCAGAGACTAATTTTGGATACTTTTTTCTGAAAAAAATTGTAAAAATCAGGAACACCCATATCCGTGTACTTCTGCTTCTGCTTGTCACACTTCAAATCCAATACCTCCATCTGGAATTCTTCGGAAACGCTTTCTGCGTCAACCTCAAACGGAGTGGCAAAAAGTGCAAACTGTGGTTTAAGATTATTGAACTCTTTAAAACATCGGTCGAACTCTGCAAGAAATCCAGAAGTGACATCTGCGTAATCTTTTTGCCGCCGTGGCTTAACTTCACTTAGCCCTACCACCTGAAGAGATGTAAAATGGTCCAAGTTGCCAGCGCCAGCGTTGGTCACTGCTAGCATCAGCATGCAGCTCCACTAACGCAAATGAGAAAAATAGTAGTTTCGCTGAAATACTGGAAAAATGCTGTAAAATGAATAAAATGACTTATTTTTATCCTAAATTTTTAGAATTTCAGATAATGTGTCGCGAGTTTGAGACCCCTGATTTAAAGTTTGAGCTCAAAGTGGCCATCTTTGGTGGCCTCAACGCAAGCTCTTAGTCTAAGGTGGGTACACTGCTTTTTAATTCCTTTATCAATAAAAACGTACTGAACTTAACATAAACAAATACTGACGTCATAATGATGTTATACTGAGCACAACGGTAAAGTGCATATGACGTAATGGGTGTGACAGTAAGTAATGTTGAGAATAAATTACAAACTGAATTAGGCGTGTTTGAAACAGGGGTGCCACTAATTTTGGGACACAGTGTATATGTGTTTGTCCCACATTAGAGGTTAATTTAACAATATGTGCTATATATATTTACATTTTACTTACTTACTTACTCGGTTTGTCAGGTACTGCATCGGTGGCTCTAGCTGGGGTAATTGCTGCGATGCGGATCACCAAGACGAAGATGTCGGAGCACAAGTATCTCTTCCAAGGCGCTGGAGAGGTCTGTCGCTGTGTGTCTGTTCCGACAGAGAATTGCAGTCTTGGTCTTGTTTTTGACATTGCACTCCATAGCCTCCAAGGTCTTGACGTTGGTGTTGCACTTTTTGGTTTTACACATATATATAAAGTGCATATTTAAAGTGCACAGTGTCAGAGATCTGCCAGACGTGATGTGTCTTCATGCATGTGTAGCTTGGTGGCTTAGTGGTTAGAGCATCAGACTTGTGATTGAGAGGTTATGAGTTGGGTTCACCCATAGTTTACTACCAGGTAGCGACTGCTACAGGCAAGTTTTTAATACGCATATTGTAATAATAATAATGATTGTAACAAAGTTCAATGAACAGCCGATCATATTCAGTGCTTTGAGCAACGTCACCAGCAAGGTTGAGGGTACTACCAAGTAGGCTTACGGACTCACTCAGATACTATTACTAAGTGCTGACATTAGGTAGCCTGTGTCACCAAGCATTGGCAAGCAGTACAGTTTACTATCAAACAGACCGACACTCGGCAGCTAGGAAAGTAACTGTGGGCCTGTGGGAAAGTAACGACAGCCTACCTCCTTCGGGTTCATGACTGCGTCACCTATGGACTGATTGCTTAGAGGCTAGCGTCAGCTCCAGACCCTGTGCTTAGAACTGAATATAAGAATTTTTTGCCTTTACTTTTTGCTTTTGTTTGTGGTTCACTCCAGGCGTCAATAGGCATTGGCAATCTGCTGGTGATGGCAATGATGGAAGAAGGAATGTCCAGGGAAGAGGCTCGCAGCAAGATTTACATGGTAGACAGCAAAGGACTGCTCACTGTGGTATGTCCATCTGCCTGTCTGTCTAACTTTCTGTGTCTTAGTTTGTATGTCCGTCTGTCCAAGGAAAAGACCCACAATAAGATGTGGATGGTTGACATTCGACGGCAAAAGTCCTCTGAGAGTGGTACATATATCTGCTTCTGCCTGTGTTTGTCTCCTACTATGTCTCACTGTTATTTTCTGTTGTTGTTTGTCTGTTTTGAACAATGAGATAATCGTAAAACACCAAGACAACCTGCTGTGACTGTTTCTCTGACTGCATAGAGTTTTTGATGATCGATTGATTGTATCGATTGGTTGTGCATAGAATCGTCCGAGTGGTGGGATCACGCCACACAAAGCGGTGTTTGCCAAGGAGCACAAGCACATGACAAACCTCGAGGAGATCTGTGAAGACCTGAAGCCAACCGTTGCTATCGGCGCTGCTGCTATACCCGGCGCATTCACCGAACAGTTCATTGAGCTGATGGGAAAGTTCAATGAGCAACCGATCATATTTGCTCTGAGCAACCCCACCAGCAAGGCTGAGTGTACCGCCGAACAGGCTTACAAGCTCACTCAGGTATTATAATTTGAATTATTATATTCAATATGTCTTGTATAATAACAAAGTTTTATGAGCAGTCCGATCATATTTGCACTGAGTATCTCGACCAGCAGTGCTGAGTGTACTGCTAAACGTCCTTACAGGCCCACTCAGGAACTAACATTTTGTCTGTCATTTTGATAACTGCTATGTACTTTGAGAGATATTTTACAAATTGTTGACAATGTCAACATTGCTAATGGTTGCACAGTTTTAAGCCCTGCTGAGATATTTTGGCAGTGTTCGCTGCTGCAGATGTGTCTTTGGGTGTCGATAGGGTCGTGCAATATTTGCCAGTGGAAGTCCGTTTGACCCGGTAGAACTGAATGGCCGGTGGATCTACCCGGGACAAGGCAACAATGCTTACATCTTCCCCGGTGTGGCGCTTGGCTCCATTGTCGCTGGAACGCATCATATTACTGAGGGCATGTTCCTACGAGCTTCTCAGGTATCAGTCTGTGTGTCTGTTTGTCTGGGTGTATGTGTCTCTCTGCCTGTCTGTGTTTATGTCTTTCTGCCTTTGTGACTATCTGTATTTCTGTATTATCTCTGGAACACATCGCATTATCGAGGGAATGTTCCTACAAGCTTCACAGGTCTTGGTTTCTGGGTATGTCTGTCTGTTGGCTCATGAGCTGCAGGCTGTTTAGTGATCCTTAAATTCAGGCAGCATGTCTGTGGCTGTGCATGTTTGCCCACTGACTGCAACTGTCTGTCCATGAAGTAGGTGGACCACTGATAGCATGTTGATAGCAGTTGTGCTGTTGCTTTGCTTTTCCTCCCCCGATTTAGGTTAACTGAGTACCTGTCTGCCCGGCTGGTGTTAAGACAGGGCATGTTAACCTGTATCGGGTGGCGTTTAAGACTGTTTGATCACATATGCAGGTGGTGCTCAGTAGCTCTGAGATGGGTTCTCGTGAAGAGAAGGCTATATGTACTTTTGACCCTTTTTAGTGCATATGTCTGTGTGTGTGTGTTGCAGGCGTTGGCAGGCCTGGTATCAGAAGCAGACCTGGCAGAGGGTCGTATCTACCCACCACTGAGAATGGTCCGCGAGGTATCCACCGCCCTGGCTACCAGTCTAGTGGAGTACGCCTACGAACAGGGCATGGCCACGGCCTACCCCGAGCCTCACGACAAGGAAGATTTTGTACGCCAGCATCAGTACAACACAGACTATGAGGATTTTGTGCCCAATACCTACCCTTGGCCTGGCATGGTTGATTAATGAGGCCACCACCCAGATCTTCTGTCATGGGCATCTGTCCCCTGAGCTCTTGGAGCAAAACCCTTCTGGGCCTTCTCCCATTTCAGCCCTTTCTTCCTTCTTATTTTTGTTTTTTTTTTATCCTGTGCCTTTTTTGAGCCCTACCAAAGCTCCAGCTAGGAAGTCTGGGGAAGCACCCTATGCTTTCCCAGTGGGTTGTGGTGCTGATGTCCATTTTGGAAAATTCTGGGACATTCCAGACCTGATAGAAGCTTCCGGGAGCAAGCTGGAGTCTAAACTATGTCCAAACGTGTGCAAAGGTATGATGCTTTCGACGATGGATGTTATTTTGTGCTGTAAATGAACTGAATTATGCCCACACCGGATGCCGCCCTCCCCCTTCTCTCGAAGGGCTGAAACCTGAGCCCCTTATTTTTGCAATGGTGATTTGCTCCAAGGTTCATATGGTGTAGATGCCCCTGCATTTGATTCGAGTCACCAGTTGATAGGTTAGGTCCGTATGAAGCCGCATCCAGCCCGGTGCCAGCAAAGTGCTGTGTGTGTTTGATAAACCTGCCTAGATCCATTCTCCAGTCCACTTAGGCCATTTATTTAGTTGTATTGTTTTATTATCCTTACTACTGATTTCCGTAAAACTTCTAATAGAAGACGGGTCTTCAATACTTGCTGAAGTTTTAGGGCAATTGTTTTTATTGAAGCCGAAGCCTTGCGTTAGAAGTTCTACGGCACTTATCAAGTGCAATGCGTCCACGACGCATCATTGGTGAGTTTTTATGTTACGGTTCATTGCATTGTTATGGGTGTTTATTTCCTATCCATTTTCCAGTTCGCTTATGCCATTGAGTTAGCTGTATAAATGCATTGTTCTTTTTGTTGTTCTTATGACTTATTTAGCAAACTGTAGTTTCTCCATTGTGTTGTTTAGAGTCACTAGCTTCATTAGCGAGTTTATGTGTGTCTTTGTGATGTTTTGTGGGCGTTTTCCCACCTATCCATTTACATTGCACTTTTACCATTCACTTAGCTGTACATGTTGTTTTTATTATCCTCATTATTTGTTTGCAGTTTTTTATGTTTAGTTTCGTCCATGAGTTTGTCGTTTTCAGTACATTTTTGTGGGTGTTATTATTTCCTGTCCATTTTTCACTTAGTTGTATGTCTGGTGTCCTTTTGTTCTCATTTATGTACTCATTTTGTCAAATGCAATTGCTCCGTGAAATTGTTTGATTAATATGTGACTTTGGCATGTGTTGTGGCTGTATTTTCTTATATCCATTTTCCAGTTTGCTTTTTATGCCATTTGTTTAGATGTTGTTTATTTTATTTGTCTACATTACCTATTTATCAACTGCAATCTCTCAGTGATGCATTGTTTAGTCCCGCTAGCTTCATTGGTGTGTTTGTATGTGTCTTCGTCGTCCAAGTATCTTCAACTTAGGTCAATTCGGTAGTTGTGTAGGCATTTTGTATTTTATCTGCTGCCCGTCCGCACAGGATCCATTTTTCCATCTCGTGATGTTGGTATGTTGATGTTGTCCACCGAGTTATTTATTTATGATGTTTTTACTTAGTTTCATGTTTGATATTGTTTGTACTAAAGTCGTTCCTGTAGCTTCATCCTGCTCAAAGTATTTGTACGTGTGTGCAGTGCACCAACGTGAATCCCGTGTATTTATATGCTTGTGTCAGTTTTTATATCGTGCAGTGCACTTGAAGTTGCTGTCGGGAAACCGGGAAATGTGCAGGAAAAGTCCAAGGATTGAGGTAAAGTTGTGGAAATATCGTGGAAAAACCTTGTCAGGGATAACTGTTTGAATTCGTGTTTGTGTTACCACCACTGTTACTGGCACACCATCAGCATATTATTTCTGTCCTTCATTTTTGGTACATTACATTGTGATATTATACTGTTATTTTTCAGGATTGTACTGTTATTGTACTTGATAAAGAGTAGTCACAGTATCGTTTTAACAATATTGTGTGTCAGGAAAAAGCCAGGGAATTTCCCAGCACTGGAGTGGTCAACCTGAATGATTGCGAATCAGTTGTAAAGCTGTCGTATGGCTTATGCATATAACCATAGGAAATTTAACTGATACGACGTTACAGCTCACGATTTACCCGAGATCGATTTCCGACAGATTTGTTTGACATTAGCAGAACTTATCTCTTACTTTAACTCATTTGTTCAAAGAAACGGACTTAACAAGTTGTGTACATTCATCAAATTATGGTGAAGTATTATTAAAACTCTTACTGTTGATATTTTGGCAACTGGTGTTCCCTTCTTCAGTTGTAACGAGTATAGTTTGTACTTTAATTACTTTTTGTTGCTAATATTTTTTATTCTGCTAGTCAGGTTTGTTCAACTTTTCTCCACTTTATAAAATATCTAAATAATTGCGTGGAATGTCTGTGAAACGAGAACAATGATATTATACTGTTACATTTCAGTATTGTACTGTTATTGTACTTGATAAGAGATAAGTGTAGTCACAGTATCGTTTTAACAGTATCGTGTGTCAGGAAAAAGCCAGGGAATTTCCCAGCACTGGAGTGGTCAACCTGACTGATTGCGAATCAGTTGTAAAGCTGTCGTATGGCTTATGCATATAACCATAGGAAATTTAACTGATACTGGTGGTTCTTTGGTATGTATAGCATTCGACTCAGCCTCCTACCCTCTGCGGGATTCATAACGATTGGCTTTGTCCAAAGGTCAGCAACCACATGTGTCTTACTTTATTTTGATAACTGCTATTTTAGGAAATCCAGCATTTGGATACCAGTACCAGTGCCTGATTTGCGGACACACGAGATTTATTTTGGTATTTATTACATAGTGTAGTAGGTTCGAGTCTGTGCATCTGCATGGTGATATCTGCCATGCCCCGCAAGTTGATCAGATCATCTATTTATTGATGGCAAGTGCTGTGTGCAGAGCTGCTCTGTACCTATCCATGCCAAACTGCTTCCATTATTGGCCGCCTACGGCCGCAGACCCTAAATCTTACTTTAACGCTCATTTATTTTAGAAAACCAAACACCGTTTGCACTGCGTCCACTTAATAAACCAGTTACGTCACAGTGGCTGTGACCAATCATCTGCATATGTAAGCAGCTCTGCACGCGGCAACTACATTTATTTATACCGATGAATGATATTGTTGAAATGAGAGTGTTTTTATTTTCCACCATGATGTAGAATTTAGTCTCACACGGTATGTTGAACTTGCTTCAGATTGTTACGATGTACTTGTCATCGACTCATCACATCTGTGCGTGTGTTTTTCCAGTAGTAAATAGTTGTTGTTATTTTTGTGTGTGTCAAGCTGGTTTTTTGTTTGTGCCGAGGGAATTTTTCATCCACCATATATATTGTTCTGAAACGTGTACTGTACAGGGTTATATGTAGAGAGGGAATCGCTAAGACTGTCGGTTTATTGAAAGTATTGCATGCAGCCATATTCAGTGTACACAGTTGTGTCTGTCTTTAAAAATGCATAATTTTGAAACTTGGCTGATATTTGAAGAATTTATGTAATAAACTTTGCTATATACTATTTTTGACTCACAGTGTAGAATGCAGAACAGTTTAAATTTGTGGGTTGGAAAATCTGCTATATTCAAGTTTGGTGGTGGCAGTGAAAAATCCTCCTCCATGTTACTGTTTGATGTTTGCATTGTATGTTCAATTTCATGAACTCTGTGGAGTGATTGGCTCAGAATTTATATTAAGACACTGAAATGAGTTGTTTTGTTCAGTGATTCAAGTTTGCTATTTGAAGTAAAGCACAAGGCTAAGGCCACTACAATCAATTCAACAATTAATAACTCTGCCAAGAAATGAAATTTTGTCAGTGAAATTTGGTGATCGTTTTCACTGGAGATTAAGTGTACAAAATTTTATTCAGATTTGACATTTCTGTTGTACATTGTGTAGGGGTTTACTTTTTTATTGGACAGTGCTGTTCAGTTTGTTATGGACTTGGACAAAAGCTTGTCATACAACAACCTGTACAACATCTTGATATGTTAAAGTTTTGCTTTAAATTTGATGCGGATACAAGTGAAGTTTGGGCCTTAACAAGGCTTTTTTCTGAGTAGCAACTATTGGAGCAGAATAATTTCACACAAGTCATCCCACAGGCCCACAGTTTTCCGGTGAAAATTTTGCCAAATTCTGCGGGCCAGTTCGCAAAATTTTGCGCCTCACCGCAACAAAATTGTCCAAATTCCCTGGCGTACCATGGCTTCCGTTTGTGTGTAAACTAAGCTCTATTATGTTAAAAATCTTCATATTTTGGAAAGAAAAATTACTGATCTTTTTTTTCTTGTCGAAAGTGCAATTTTTTCAATTAGTCACATTGTGTTTATTTACAATTGTGTCGTATTATGATGATTATTAGTAGGGACACGGTTTTAGGCAGTTTAGTTTGATTTTTCTTAGTGATTACTGTTTCATGATTATGTGTTTGTGTGCATTCCGCCTGGAAAGGCCATCTCCGAAATGACCTATACTGTGTCGGGTGGGACGTTAAACCCTACTCACTCACTCACTTAGTGATATTGTTAGTCTAATTACGTTATCAAGTCGACAATTGTATCAATCATCGGTCATTTCTCAACTTCTGCAAAATTCCGCAAAATTCCACGGCAATATGAAAATTATGTGGAAAATGGCAAATTCCGTGGCTTCGCTCAAAATTACGCGGCCCGCAGAATACTGTGGGCCCTAGTCATCGATGACATCATTCAAGTCATCTGTGGTAGACGTGAGATGTGCAATGCACAATAAAATCTACAGCGCACAAAGATTAACCGAGTTGAACAAGCAATTACTTCTGGCATCACCAGCCCCACCCCCTACTCGTGGGTTAAAAAGGCTTGGGCAGGAAGTTGTATCTTTGCAATGGAGGATATATAGGGGCTCAAACAACTTTGCCTTCAAACGTCCTCAAAAAGGAGCCTCAAATATGCATTTTTGGGTGAAAATTCCAACGGGCTAAGTGTTACTGTTAGATCATCATATAGAGATACCAGTTTATAACCCAAGTTTTTCTAAATATATCTGTTACATTTTGATGCCAGATTTGTGTAAATGTGCAGTAGAATATGCTGCACAGACATGCAGATATTTGCTATATAAAGGCAGGAAAAGTTGCAGAACCAAAAACTATTTAGCGGACTACACCACTGCAGAAAATCAACAAGGTATTAAAAACTGCGATCAGATATGCAGAAATATGCAAAGGTATGCAAAGTTGGAAACATCATTATGTTGGAAAATACCGTAAAATTTCCAATAAATGCTGGGTCTCTATTAGACACTGGGGGGTTTTGTCAAATGTACAAATAAACGCTGGAGGCGTTTATTACAAGTTTTACGATATGTGAAATGTAGATAACTTTTGCAAAAATATGCACTATATGCAGTGATGACAATGTTCGAATATAACCGACATCGCTAATTATCATTATCATTCACACCACCATTATAATCATCATCAATTAGACTAGTGATTGAACTGGTCATATAGCTGCTGTCCAATGCGGATGTATTCGGCCTTCTCGGTGGCTGTCATCCTTATGACCATGTCCTCAGTAATGTCGCTGAATGGCAGAGTCTGGGCACCGACGGTGACCATCAGTGACGTCATGTCCACATCACTACTGACGTCATCATCTGACTCCATCGCCTCCGTCTCGCCCACACCGCCTACACATACAGACAACAACGCAATATTGCAGCTCTACATTCTCCAATTATGTCAGTTCTATACAAAGAAGCAAAAATACAGTACACATCATATCGTAAGTAACGTGCTTTGGTGCCTCTCATCCATAGCACAGGGTGGCACGACGTACAACTAACATAAAACATGCATAATAACATTAAACGAAAAATGTGACACCGTATTCAAAAACTAGAGTCATTAGTGAGTGAAGCATATATAACAAAACTTGAAAAATTATAATGTGTTACTGAAATGATTATAATATAAATAAGTTTTGAGATGAGATAAAAACAGTTCTTGATGTTGCATTTTGCAGCTAAGGGGCAGTGAATTCCAGGCAGCTGACCCATAATCTGCTGTGCAAAATATGCAGATTAATGACATTCTTACTGATATTAAGAAGTCCAAAACTTTGTTCAAATATTAATCCATCAAAAAAAATCTCAATCAAGCAATTTTTAATGATTAATGAATTAATTAACCGTTAATTTCTGCACCCTAATTTATTTATTAATTTGCTCGGAATGGTTTTCGTTTGACACTGGATGTCAGGAAATTAGTCGACGGAGGTTGGAATTTGATGAATTTTTACTGTTTATTAGTTACAAGTCCGGTACCTGGGTAGTTTGAAGCCACAAACTCATCGTCAACATCGCTATCGCTGCTGCTGGACTGAGTGCTTGCACCTCCTGCCCCACCCACTGCTGTGGCTGCTGCTGCCGATGAGGTTGACTTCTCATGTGATAACAACGTCCTCATTATATCGTCTCTATCAGCCGAAGACATCATGGCCTCACGACTGTTTTCAGACCCTGAGCCACCACCGGCCTACAACCAACCACACAGATGTTTATAAGATTACTACCACATGGTAACATAAAGAGGTACAAAAATTTAAAACGTCAAGTTCTTCCCAAACCACAAGACCCACAGAGCGACGCAAATCTCTGTTTCCGTAGCTCTCAGCCAGCCACCAGCTTATACTGCCAGACCATGGATGTGGGACTACTGCATCTCCCTGTGTGCCTGTTTATGCCCAGCTTTCGCCACAGAAGGATGGCCAGGCTGAGATGATCTGGGCTGGCTGGTTGCATGAGTTGGTTCACATGTCTGGAGACGTTCACCCATCCAAGTACTACCTAGGTACAGTGTTGACTAACTACACTGAGACCAATCAAGACCAATGTGTTAACCACTACAGTGACTGGCTGCTAATAATTACTGTACTGTTTATGCTGTGACCATTGTAATTCACGCCGCATTACGGGCACTTTCCATCTGGCTTTCCATCTGTCTGTCCCATACTGGCTTAAAAATCAAAAAGTTTAGGTTTTAAGGACAGAGTGAGGGGGGCTGCTGCACATTGCGGTAACTGGGAGGACAACCACATAGTTTTTCATCACTGGGCCAACAACCCAACATATTTTAGGCGAAATCGCTCTCGCTCACTTCTGCCTATTCCTACACATTTTTCCACAGCGTGGTCCGTCTGTTGTCTATCTGTCACATTCGTGCTACCTGTTTTAACCATTTGATGACGGATTTGGATGCAATTTGGCGGGTACACTTGTGGGGTCCAAAGCAAACAAACATCTAGAAAAACATACAAATTTCAGCCAAACTGTCAGTCCTATGCTGCCACTTGGCGAACACAAACGTGAGCAATTCCACTTTTTGCCAAGTTACTTTGGTCCTTGTTCTAATTATAAAAAAAACAATCATAATACCAGTGGTTGTTGAAGCTGGCGAACGGCAAAGTCCGTGCTATCTACAGTACTATGTGCCAGCCACAGCGGCACTTCTTTCACTGGTTTAACCTCCGAGGCCTTGCTACCCGCAGCAGAGTCGACAGCAATGGTGACTTGCTTCTCAGAATAACCAAAGCCCGGAGTGTTCCTATCACCAGTCCAGTGACTGCCACCTCGGATGTCCTGACCTGAAGCTGACCTACGGGACCACATACAAAACAGACATAAAAATAAATAATTAAACAAAAAAACAATGCCTGGAGTGCTTCTAAACAGTTCACCCACCCAACAACTGCTCCCACAGCCACTGTCCAATAAGTATGTCAGTATTGACCTACATCAAATGAACAAACAATATCAATAAAACGCTGACAAAATATTATGATTGGAGCTGTCAAATTAACGCATTAATTGATGCATTAATAAATTAACACACATAAAAAAAATTAACATGCATTAAAAAAATTAACACACTTATGTAAATTTAGTTTAATTGACTAAATTCTGGAAAGCAAAAGTTCTAATATTCCATTAAACTGTGGTAACTTATTTGACAGTCAAATGAATTCAAGTAACTATACTGTAGCTGCCATTCTATCACTACTGTAAATAAATAATTATTCCGAAGACTGGCTAATAGATTTCTATGCTAGCTATGACATCAGTTATTGTTCATTATATGTTTAAAAATGGGTTTCTAACTTTCTATATTCTACAGGTTGGGCCCCCCAAACGTCATGGGGCCCGGGGTAACTTACCCCATACTCTCCCTCTCAACAGGCCTGGGTGTGTTAATAATGCATTAATTATGCGTTAAAATCATTAACACAATGCGTTAATGCATTAAAAAATTAACGCTTTGACAGCCATAATTACAAATACTGATAAGATACTGAAATCGTACAAGCACCTAAGCATTAATGGTTATTACCAAAGAAAACAGATCAACAATATTGTAACATCATCATAATAAAATAATTATAAAAGTATACTTCAATCACCAAGTGTAAATGTGTAATAATACCATTATTGTACGTATAATTGCACAGTATATGTTCCTCTCTAACCACATTTTTCGTGTTTGCGGAGTTTAGAAAGCATTCATGCTAACAGACCACAATTATGTGTTGCCCGTTCATCCATCTTCCACATGTGGATTCCTAACCCAAAAACAAAAAGGTGCAGAAAATAAAAAGGTGCAAACGTTCCCTGAGGCAGCAGCAACTGGTGTGCCAACTTTCAGTTTTAAGATCAAGGATCAGGGTTTTGGAGATTTTAGGATTTTAGAGTTGTGTACTGCAGTGGTAGAGTACATATAGCTAAACAGATGACCGCATATCTTCACTTGTTTCGAACTTATGTTGCAATCTGCATTTTACATTTGTTTTACATTTTTAATTTTCACATTTTTGAAATGAGGTGTACTGACCTAGTAGGTTTGTAGTCGGTAGGCTCTGGCTCCAGAATGTCTGCCGAGAGTCGTATATCTTCGACTTTCCTCAACAGGGCATAGATCGGCTCAATCTGATCATTAAACCTTGCCATCAGTGAACGTGTGTCATTCAGAGCACCGCCGGCCGATGAGTTTACTGAATACTCTTCAGTGAGCTCTGACTGGCAGTACGTACAGCGCAGACACCCAGTAGCCATGTCTACCAAATGGTCCACCTACACGTAGATGCAACACCGTAGCTTTTAGGTAGAGTAGTAATAAATATCAATGGTGAATTAGTGCGACAGATGCCAGTGGCTGAGGCTGATCAGCTTGGTCCAGAAGTCTGCAGTGACCCAGCACTCTTGCTATATTCATCAAATTAACTAGGCTCATGCACAGATCTGGTATATAACTCGAGATCACTGAATTTCAAACATATTCATAGCACCAGTATTAGCAGCACTATTAACACCAAACAGAACATTCAGCCTGTACAGTTTTCCATCAAACAATTCCCCAAAATTTCACAGGATACCATACCAGGTGTGCAACATGGCACATCTATCTCAATCTCATTGTAAAAATTCCCCCAAAATTCCCAACACACCATAATGAATACTGAACAAGTGTGATGCATATACTGCGAAACTGAAAAACTACTTCATGTCACTGGAACAAGAACATGATGCTTGACTTGTTGCATTCCACCCATTTAGCTCAATCTCACCCAAGGAATTCCCCCAAAATTTCCTAACACACCACACTGCACAAACCTCGAGTGTAATGCCTATACCTCAAGATCGGTGAACTTCTTCATGCACTCGGGACAAGAGAATGAAGCTCGACTCGTCGCATCTCGCTCATCGGTCTCAATCTTACGTCGCATGTGATGTAGCTTGTACTTAACGACGTTCACAAACACCGAGTAGCTGATGAAGTAATAGTTGTGACGAGTCGTCCGTGCCGAGTCTGTGTCGGTCTCGACCCTCATACGAGCTCGCACGAACTACCAACACACAAGCACACAGTCACAGTTGCAGTCATAGCTACATATGTAGCATGAATAAATAAGAAATATATTTAATTTTAAACATGCTACTGCATAAACAAATCAAGAAAACCAAACCAAGAGTCTCTGCGCCAGTTTCTATCTTCACTGTGATGATAAACTGTTAATGATAATGATGGTTCTAATTTTATCAAAATGTTATGTATTCATTAAAAAAACAAGAATTTGTAACAGATTTCTTTTTCAAAACAGTTTTTTTCTTCAGCACTGGGCACTAGCAACCAAAATTGTAGGACTTGCTATATAATATTTGCAGGTGAATTGTAACTGCAAACGACAACTACACCGTGGGCCATAAAAACGTGGCACTTTACTTTTTAAAGTTTTTTTCCATATCTTCACCAATTATTAATCGATTTTCAAAATGTTTACACTGACACATTCTGCGGACAATTTGCAATAATGTGATTATTACACATCCCACCACATCGTAAATGCATCTGTACACTACCGGGTATATAATCACCTGCTATTTTCGCTTTGTCTTCCGTCCTCGGTGATTGCAAGATCTCAGCTACATGGGTACCTTCGGCGCTGAAAGATGGGTGATTTCCCATGCTGGTAATGAGTTTGTGTTAAAGGCAGGGTTGCCAATGAAAGGGTCTTCATGAAATGAACGTGAATGGACAGAAATATAGTTAATATATTATCAAACAGTGGATTTGTTTGGATGAAGGATAGCTTGATTGGGTCGTGGCTTGTTTTGGAAAGGCGAAGGCTCAGCACCTTGTCAGTCGATGTGCTATGTCCAAGCATTCAGTCAGACTGAACAGTTGTCATCACTGCGCTTCGCCTTTTATACTGCCGGAGGGGGGCCAAAAGAGCCTAGGCTGCCTACCAAGTGATTGCCATTGTCATAACATAACGTATTTTATAGCAGTTGTTACATAATGTAATTGCAGGCAGCTCTGATAGCACCTATATGTGGCTTTATACCACACTAAAAGGTGACGTTTGATGACCTTTTTAACCAAAGATATGAATTTAAAATATTTATTAGTTATGTCCGAAAAATAAATAATTTTAAGAAAATGGACCTAGAATTTTTATTAGGAAAAATAAGCCCGAATTTAATTTTTATTTTACCAAAAATACGAAGGTAAATTACGACACAAAATACACTACAACTACCTTGTGAAATATCAATGAAATATGCATTAAAAGTAACGATAATAACAAACAAACATTTTTTTTGTAAAATTGAAAAAAAACATTTCAGACAAACACTGCTGTAAATGGTCTGTATAACACTAAACTGTGTGGGTCTGAGCATCTAAACAGTCTAGTGT
>Ga0209367_1006522_pt1 | contig 16127 bp, 14 predicted proteins | sample WorMetLIZISLAND2_FD_187412 | JGI IMG/M metagenome (GOLD analysis project Ga0209367, IMG submission 187412) | Marine gutless worms symbiont microbial communities from Max Planck institute for Marine Microbiology, Germany - Olavius geniculatus... ... | reverse complement strand
CAGCACCCTCTAGGGGCCGAAATATGGTATTCTGAAAAATGCGCTTTCGGTGGGTACAAACTCACATCTAGCTCCAAGGTTACTGGACCGATCTTCACCGGACTTGTTTCGCCTAACGCGGGAGGAATCGCTGTCAAACGAGTAACTCACCGATTTTGAATATCTTTATCCGTTCCGGAGATATTCGCCGCCAAACTTCTAAGTCGACCGAAATCGGGCCAAATTTTGCATGTTTTTGGCCCCTAAAAATTTTTTTGGGAGGCTCCCCAAAAATTTTGGACCGGGATTATAAAATTGAACGCAGCACCGAGCATCGTGCAAAATTTCGCGCCGATTGGCCGACGGAGCTCGGAGATTACGCGGCGAAAAAAAAGAAATAAACCACAGCAAAACAGAAGTCCTTCCGAAAACTATCGTTTTCGGGCGCGTTTTCGGGCGGACTAATAAACTGATCAAACAAACACTGATGACAATGACCGTAAAGCCAATATTAGCCTAGTTATGACAGTCTTCCAGTTAAGACAACCAGGTGCACCTAGCAATCAGCACCCACAGAGAACTCTCCAAAGACTGACATACGTAAGAAAATAACTGCTCACCAAACATATTTAACTCTAGATTAATACATTTCTGGTGAACGTTTAGACCAATCTGTATTAATCGTTACAGATGAGATAACTGTGAATGTTCACCAGCACCTGTGGCAAACCGGCGCTAAGCTACCAGAGATTATCATTAGCACGCATTATTTATTACCTCCGCCATTTTTGTAGCACAAGTACGGGAAACGCCAGACGTTGCCGAGCCCAACGCTGTATCCAATGCAGGTCAGAAGGAACTCTGCCGGTGAGGACCATTGGATTCGTTTATTCTCGACCGCTGGTGACACTGACTCAACGACTACTGACGTCAGAGGCAATGCTAGCTCGGCGTCGTCCACGCCCGCCTCGGCCGCCTTCGCCTAACATGCAATAGCTCAACCATTTAAAAGCTTTGAAATAGACTTTCAGGGAAAAAAACTTCAGAAACGTTTAAATAAAAAACTGTGCAGAATATGAAGTGTGATCTTTTTACTTTCCAACGCTTCAAAGATGTAGCTTTGTCACACACAGTCACCAAATTTTTCTCACTCATCACAATGCTCTAAGTCAGCAAATAAAAATACGCTATCTGCCATCACGTCAGCTTTTAAGCAAAATTACTGAAAATCGCCATCATTGACCATTCCAGGATTTTTCCAGGACTTTCCAGGACCTTCAGGGAGTCCACTAGCGTTCAAATATTGGTACAAAGACAACAGCAGCTACTTGCTGTACATTCAGAATGTAATCCAATGCACAAAATTCTTCGTAACATTCGCACGAAATTGTATTTCAGTAACAGGGTGTTTACACGATCCAGCAAACGTCCAGCATTAGCACGTGAATTTTGAATACATGCTAAACGTTTGCTGGATCGTGTAAACACCCCATAAGTAAGTGATAACACTAGTCCGTCATACACGTTGTTTATGTTGAACTCAGGACACCAGAATAAACTCATCGACTACCCAGGATTTTCATTTTCCAGAACTTTCCAAAACTTTGAGTTATAATTTGCAGGACTTTTCAGGGTCTGGAAAATTAAGAAAAAAATTCAGAACTTTCCAGAAGACATTGGGACTCTGCTAAGGTTCACCTTGTTGCGGAGGTGTGCGGCGGTGGCGCTGTTAGAGTTCTGGAAGTGGTTGCCGACAGGACCGGTCGAGTTAGCAACGACAGAGTTGACGTCGTTCCAAGTGTTGCCAGTGCCGCCATTTCGTCGCTCAGAATCGTCATGATCCACTCCACCACGTAGAGGCACCTCCTCGGTCGTCAGCACCATATCACGCTGTACAGCAAACACAGCACACAATACCACTCCAGACCAAAGTATAACAACTATCTACTGACTTGTGTTGCAACTGCGCTTATGATTAAAAGGTCGTGAGTCAACTTCCAGTCAGGTCGCTATCAAGTGATTAATACTTGGATGGGTGACTGTATGTGGGCAAGTGTACCATCTCAGTATATACCAATATCAAGGTCAACTCAGCCTTCTATTCCCCTGGGGTAGAAAAATCAAGTAAAAGCCTGTCTGGCTGGGGTTAAGGTGGTGCGCGTTCACCTGTGTCTGGAGGCAGGTAACACTGTGTGATCCCGTAGGGCAGGTGATGCTCCATAGCTCTGCGACAGGTTCCCCATCAAGAGTTATACACAACCTTTAAGCTTTTAGCCTTTTCAGCTTGTTGGTGTGGCCATATACTCAGCAGAAAGAACAAAAAAATCTAAAAAAATCTATATTATCAAATGATGAAAACCTGAAGTCACAATCTCACCTGCACTTAGTTCCGTACCGGAACGTGATAAGACAGACAGAGACGGACCGACGAAGAAAAAATTACGATAACTAGTACGCGCTTAGCACGTGATGTCGCGAGTAAAAAGAGTTATCCATTTAGCTGACTCAAGAGCCGACGTACCATAGGATGACGCTGCAGGTCGGGCGTCGCGTCTCTACCGGCCGCCGTCGTGCACAGCCGGTCTGTCGGGCCGAGCCCGATCTACTGTCCGGACAGCCCTAGTTAAATTCCTCCTCTCTGATGCTATGCAGTCCGCCAACGTTCAGACCGACAAAGACGCAGGTATCCAGCTGCCAACACGACGACCGTAGAAGATCGCCCGTCAACCGACCGTCGTCCAGTCGCTTTCTCACAGCCCCGTTTTACAACCTGGCCAGGTAACAACAGAGCAATATATAGCATAAATCATCATCATCATCATCATCTGAACTACGGATGGTATTCTAGACCACCCGCATTCACAGGCCTGCACCATGCAGACTTCAACAGATTAACGCCTTTGACATGGCGTCCCGCTTTCTGTACTAGATAGGCTGGGTAAGCAAGCACGCAGTACCAGCTCATACCACTCCGGACATTGTGGTATATCGTACTTACCGTTGTTTGCTTGAAATATGACACACGACTGCAGCCGAAAACTAAAAAAGGAACAGTACCAGTGCAAGCTGAATGTAATTTAAGTGGCGTTACAGTGTTTAGAGTGCTCACACGAGGTGATCAAATACCTGTAATACAAAAAACAAGCTGAAACACGTGTAAAACAACCAACGAAACAAAATACAACTTCTCTACAACTGCAAGTTTCTAGCCCAACGTTCTGCTCTGTGATAAGCAGTAAACTGAATCGACGGCCACCGCTTCCAGTTGTTTTACTTTACACGATGTCTCAAAAAACGTGTACCACTTTTTATTTGTTCACCAACTCCGCAAAACATTGACGATTCTAATAATTTTTGGCGTACATCATGCACTACGCCGATCATATCAAGCCAGCCATCGAAGTTGCATCGCGACATCGACTACGTCCTGCCAACCGACAACGGCTAATCGTACCCCGCTGTCGACTCAACACGTACGGCCGTCGGGCTTTTCCAGTTGCTGGTCCGACGATCTGGAACTCGCTGCCAGATGAACTCAGAGATCCAGCGTGTGACATTGACAGTTTCAAACAGTTCTTTAAAACAATCCCGTTCAGTCAGTACTAGTGTGACAAGCGCATTAGAGGTTAATTTTAACAATATGCACTATATAAATATACCTTTTACTTTACTTTACTTACTTTACACTACCCAGTATGAATTCATTGCTGCAAGTGGCCAAACTACGACTTCTGCATTTTACTATGTTATGTAGAAACAGTATTAAAGTGAATAAAGTAAAATCACAGTTATTTATGCCAAGTTTCTTGCGTGCTGAAAATTATGAAAAAATCGGCCAACGTTTCACAGAGTTGTTCAAGAAATAAAAGCGGCACACGTTTTCTTGAGACACGGTGTATTTTGTTCTGCTGCGCATGCGCGAGCCCCATGACGTCCACGCACATCACCCTGTGATCACCCCGTGCGTTTCCGCAAATACAACGACGAACTTTGAACAATGCCATAAAAACAAACTACAAACATCCCAGTGTATCAGCTCGCTTAATGCGTCAGCAAAAAACACCATTTAGCCATTTATTTTGGTAGACATCAGTCATCAACTTAGCTACCAGCATACTCCACTAGTCCTGATCAAGTTTCATTCTCCAGGAATACACTCATCTCACTGTGTCTAGACGCCAAAATAGATCAATCATCGACTTTTATAATACATTTCATCATTTTTAGTCTCTCACTAATCTCCCAATCTATCATTTCGCTTCAGTCACTCACCACAAACCGTTACTACCAAACTGCCCAGACAGAAGAGGGGTGACCTTGCGCAATCGTTTGTAGTTCCGCTCATTATAATTTTCTGAACCATGAACATTTGAGTCACCAACTACAGACGTGAAATCAACACACGACGTCAGTGACTGATACTGACAAAGAACTGGGGGTGTTTTTGTGTACTTCATCCTTGAGAACATACTCAGAACAAACTGCAGATGTAACAACAGTATTGACCCTACATTCAGTACATCTTATGTCAAGTAGCTCAGCGACTACTTTCCTGCAAAGTATACTGGTATACTCAGTACTGCCTGTAATGTCCTTATTACATTGTATTAGATAATACGGCACCAGATATTCTGCGACACTTGACATTTCTGCACGTAACTGTAATGTAACCTATTTAAATTATTTTCGTACTCCGTTTCCGGTGGAAGAAAAAAGCAAAAGTTAAGACAATAATTATTATCATTATTACTATTAATAATTTTGTATGCTGAGACCCACGCCCCATAAAAATGGTGCAGCCTAAGCAGTGATTGTCGTCTGTCTGATGGGTAAAATGAGACGACGAAAATACGATCAACGTAATTAAGTAGGCGTGAAGTTTCAGTATCAGTGACGCACATTATGTATAATGCTCCAAATGTCACGTGAAGGCCATTATGCTATACATAACGGCCATGAGGTTCGACGTTAAAAAGCGACCGCACCGGCGCCACGTCGGTATTAAGTCCGTGGTCAATGTTTCCTGGGTAAAAAATGATGGACTGATCAATCACACCTTGCCGGCGCACAGTCGCACGCAATAATCTCGGGCTGTAATAGACTGCAGGCCACTGACGCCAGTGAATGACTAGCGACTACCCACGTAGACCGGCGCCCGGCCCACACACAACGAATAACACAAACGCACGCTACTGCAGCTGCTGCCAACCAAGCATCTACGGTATGCGCCCACTAATCCATTTCATGTAGTGAACCCCCCTCATATGACCAAATCACTGTAACCCCACCGACGCCACCGTAACGCAATTTATACGACCACGTATACGGTCATTCGTGGCCGACCAAACCGAACAGCGAAAACTACAAACGCGTCACTGTGTATAAGTGACAGAAAGTACAGTGACTCCCGTGGAGAAGAATTGTCTGTTAAAAAGATTTTTCGACATCCTAAAATTTAGAGGCGCCTCTTGCTCTCCCTGTCAGGACGCCACTGGCCCTAGACCGGTAGTTGGATCTGAAGGGTGAAAAGAACGGTAGGAAGGAGAAAGAGAAGGGTAAGGTATGAAGAGGTCGCCCAAATATCAATCTCAAAGCCGGTGCCTAGAGTCAATAACGTACTACGCTTTTTCATCGCTGGCCAAGCATCGTCTCGGCACGGCCGGCTCATCCTCTTTACTCTCAGAGCGTCTCTTAATATCACAGACAGCGCCACCGACCGAACGACCACCCACGTGGCCGGCCACGCCACGCCACCTACAACGCAATCTCTCTAACCGCACACAATCAATATTCGTGAGTACTGCATCTCACACACCTGCTGTTAAGCCAACCAACCAGATGCTTTCCATCTCCAATCGCGCATTTGCGTTCTGCGGCTGGCATTTTTGCCGAATTTTTACAGACGCTATAACAATAAAACAACTAACTGGCAGCTGATTACCAAAAATGTAAGCGGCTATTCTGCGTAATATCTAAGAAAAAAATTCATCTTGTCCACTGTTGCACGGTCTACGTCGATTCCGCTCTCTTGAACTGTTACGAAATAGCTGACTTAACACATTTCTTAATATTTTTTCAGAAAAATATGACGTAGGCCTATATATTAACTTGTGTACAGGTTGTACCCAAATGATAAAGCACTGAAACTCTTCAATGATCTCTTGAGATGCTCTACAATCGGTTTCCTTCACTGCTAAACTCTGATTATTTTCAGAATATAATAGTAATACAATATCTGTCAGAATGCATACTGGAATGAGCTATAAATAATATCGTATGCATGACATTGCATGTCCACGCTGCTGCTGTGTACATACGTGGCCACACATTCAGAAACCGAATGGATTGCGGTATACTGGGCGACCAAGAACCAGCAAGCAACTGACGACAGCAGCATCACCGAGTTCAATGGCGGCACGCACCTGCTACAATATAGAGCCGGCCACACAGACACGCAGAGAGAGAGAGAGAGAGGGGGGGGGAAAGAGACAGAGACAGACACAGTAGGCTAGGTCCAGTCATTGGTCAATCAGCAACACTCAGTCTCACGCTGCAGCTGGCAATCTGCCAACACACGAGCGCGCCTTGCTGCTGCTGCGGCTGACGTTGTGAATAGGCTGCTGTGACGTCAAGCATTCTGCGCCACGGAATTACACGCTATGTTAATGCCCAGAAAAATGAGCACAGAGCATCATAAGTAATCATCGTACAGCGGCTTAACATGGTATGAAAACGTTAGGTCTATTTCTAAGACCACGTCAAAAGGTGACTGGTGTGCAAAAGGGCACCAGTCCGAATGTGGTCAGGTTCCGATCCGCCATTGTAGCCATGCAGGGGCCGCCATAGCCAAGGTCCGGCGAAGCCAAAGATGCAATTTGTCCTTGTTCCTACCCTTATCACTAACCCTCGCACTGTTCGAACTAATGCCCCCTTCGTACTAGTGAACTGTCCACGTTAGAAAAGTGACTTCAAATGAGTACGTCCAGCTGTGACCGTCGAAACAGTCTCGAGACGCACTGCCCGAAGAACAACAGTGACGGTGCAGAAGCAATGTCAGACGTAAGTACATTCCATACGCGCACTCAAGAGCGGAAATGTCCGTCTGCAGTTTTTTCTCCTGCATTCATAGTATCAATAATTGTCACTCTGCGATCGGACACAACTACGCCCATGGACGCTAACTACAGACAGACCAGGAAAAAGGTGTGTCTGTCTTGTCTGGCCAGTTCTACAAGACGACCCACCTGCACAATAACGGTAACTACCCGGACTGACGTAAACAAGCCTATCACGTGCTTGCCTCATCAGTGACGTAACTGACGTAAGCACGCCGCTGCTACTGTTACTGCTGCTGACCAGCAGTGCAGCGGTAAACTGGGCCAGTTATCACAGCAATCGATCGATAACGCATGCTCTGCTTGGCTAACTGATCGACTGGCGATTCACCACGGAACTCAACGATCTGTGTCCGTCTGACACACAGTGTTGTGTCTGGCCGGTAAAAAAGTAACCAGGCACTTCAGATCTAAGACATTTCAGACCCAGCATTTTTACGCGCGAAAGCAGAATGCTTCGCGCGTCTTTGCCATCGTCTGGGCGTCTGTCCGTCCGTCCGTCTGTCTGTCACACTCGTGATCTGTATTAAAACGGTGCAAGCTAGGATCACGAAATCTTCACTATGGGCTGTCCCAAGGTCTCTAGTTTATCGTGACAAAATTTCGTGCCACTGGGTGCAGGGGTTCCCCTCGAACGACGGCGTCAAAGAGGGGTACCCCCCCCTAAAAAAAGACGTCATTTTGCCGTTATTGGCTCGAATAATGTGAAAACGGTTGCAGATAGGTACATACATGCTGCTTATCACAACAAGCACTGGTGACAGGCTTTTTGGATTTACCAACATCAATGACCTTGAACGACCTTGAACCCCTCAAAAAAGCGGTTTTTAGTGATTTTTTTGCAATTTTTGGATGCAGCGCACATTTCAACACCGAATTGCGACGAAATGGCTGGCGATAGACCAAGACAACCTGCATAGGAAATTTTCAGCACTCAACGTAGATTTTAGCAGTCAAAGTCCCGACCCCTTAGGTTCAAGGAGGCCGGCGCAGGCGGGCGTCAAAGACAGCTACCCCCCTAAAAAGTGGTTATTTTACCGCTATTATCGCGTGTAGCGTGAACCTGGTTGCAGATAGGCACAGACATGCTGCTTATCATAACAAGCACTGGTGACAGGCTTTTTAAATTTATCAACATCGATGACCTTGAATGACCTTGAACTCTAAAAAATATTGATTTAACGTGATTTTTTGGCGATTTTTGGCTGCAAAAGATTGAATTACGACGAAATGGATGGAGAAGACAACGATTACCTGCGAACAGGAACTGCTATAGGCTTTCGCACGTCTCGTGAGCTTTGCTCAAATTACTTGTTTATTCATGCCACATTTTTTACGTTTTTTAACGTTTTTTATTCTTCCTGGGACGTTTTTTTACATCTATGGCACAAAGTGTACAAAGCAAACAAACTAGCAGCTCAGTGCAGTTTGCACCATTTAGTTTGCTCTGTATACATCTTCACTAACCGAGACTTCTTGCGAGTCACTGGTGCCTCCTGTTTGTCACGGGGTGGTCGCACTGGCTGCTTCGCTACCGGACTCTTAGTCTTCGACTTGGACTTAGACTTTGCTGGAGACGCACTCCCAGAAGCACTCGTTGACCCAGAGCTACTGGATGAGCTTGATGACCTTGATGACGACCCACTGCTTGACGATGATCTTGACCTACTTCCAGACGAACTCTCCGACCCACTGTGTCACACAATACAACACAATAAAATTCAAAGCGAGAAAATGCTGATGGCACAGAAGTCACTGCACAGTCAGTCATGGAAAGAGGCGAGCAAAAACAGTGTTAAGTTCAGTGCTATAGGTTCGCAGACACTTTGAAGACATCGCTTCCAATGGTTCTTTAAATCTTGTAAGAAAACAGTAAAAACAAATACCATGTTTGTAACAATGTTCCGCCAGTAGCTGCAAAAATGACAAACCTGCTGGAGCTACTTTCATTCTCCTTCGAACCTTTCTTGTTCCTTTCAGCACTTTTACTTCTTGCAGGCGACCTGAACATGGCAATATTACAACAAAAGCATGAACAGAACACAGACACCAAGTTAATACCTGCAATCACTTACCCAAGTAGCTTTTGCTCAACTGAACTATACTAAACCTTATTCTAATTATGATAACATAACTAGTGATTCCTGAGGATGCCAACAAAGCCGTACAGCATATGAATGGAGGTTAATTGTTAGACTATTCTGCGAGACTGTGATGATGCATGCATGTAGAAACTAGAAAAACAGACAGTTTTGGAAGCGAGCGATTAGCATTAATCATTGCAGTGATGGTGGCCTTGTTGAGCATGTTCTTTAAATCTTTATACAAAATGAACAGAAAAGATGACTAAGCATCAAAATTCTCATTCATATCTTTTCAAAATACTGACAGGTTAAAAATCTTTCGGTTTACTCTCAGCTGCACAATGGCAAAATTGGACCATAATGGCCTGCTCGTGAACTTACAACATGGACCTAAAATCTTACTGCACAACTTAAATTTATTATGGGGCCGTCCTTCCTAGAAGGAGGCCCCATCATGCGTTGATCCTGTCCGTTCGTCTGTCTGTCCCGTGCCTCCACCTAGAGAGAAAACCAAAAGGCCTACGAATACCAAACTTGGTAGGAAGGGTCCCTGGGACACCAGCATCCCGTGGACCAATTTCAAGGTCAAGGGGTCAGAGGTCAAGGTCACGGTGGCTAATTGCATTGTTGGCAAAAAATCCCCATAACTTCGCCGCCTGTTGTCCGAACAACTTGATATTTGGCAGGTGGCGTAAAGATCCCTTGCCGCCTTGCACAGACCTAGAAAGCCCCAAAACAGCACGCATGTACTCAACTGCAAGGACTTGTTTATTTCAGCTTTATTATGTAGTTTAACTTTCTCCTACATTTTAGTCTCGCCAGGCCATCAACTTCTGACGAAGTAGGCCTATCAGTGGCTGCACCGCTGCAGTGACGTCAGACGAGTTTAGCGCCAGTGACGGCGGCAGGACCTCAGGGGCCCGGCGGCGTCGGGTGTCATAAATGTTCTTTACAATGTTGGCTGTTGTTGCAGCATGTGCAAACGCTTGTGTACGGCGGGCAGGCTGCATTTGATGCCACCGTTCAAACACTACAGACACACTATGCCCGCACTGACAATAGCCTCAGAATGATCCATTTGTCAGTGTGGATACACACTGACAAGTAAGTGACAGATTTCTAGACTATTGTTAGTGCAGATCTACACTGACAATAACACCGAGCGTTCGGCGTTATCCGTTTACCCGAACTGAAAGTAGCAAATTTGCATTGCTTCTATCAGTTCGCCGAACTGAAAATAAAATTAATGAACTTTGAAATATGGTAACTGGAACTTTTGTACCGTGATCTTTCGTTCCCGGGAACGAAAGTTCCATAGGTGGAACTTACGTTCCTTGGAACTTTCGTTCGCTGGAACATTCGTCCTCGGGAACTTTCGTCCCCTGGAACTTTCGTTCTCAACATCAAAATTAGCATTTAACTTTCGTTCCCTAACATTGATTATTAGGCCTATATTGTACACAGTTTTTGACGTGCTATGCTGTAAGCGTCCCCCACCGAGGTCAGCCACCTTGACGTGGTGGTGGGGCTTTGCTCCGATGACCCGAAAGATTTCTACAATCTGGAGGACAGGAGCGTACTAAGAGCTGACCAAATACGTGAGAACATTTACTACACGTTACCAGTGCTTTTGTGCTGGTTTCGGCTTTATAGCCGACTACGGCTTTATAGCCGTTTACTTACGGCCTCACAGCCGTTATTTACGGCTTCACAGCTGTCTACGGCTTTACAGCCGTTACTTGTAACCTGTGGTTATTTTTGGGGACGCACATTGGGCCGAACTGATACGGCCTCAGCGCTGGGCAGGTGTAAGAGCCTGCCCACCCCGAAGGCAAGGCAAAGCAAGGAAGGCTGTAAGCGTCAATTGTACCATTGTCGTCTGTCTCTCGTCTCTTTGTCTGTCTGTCTGCTCGTAACAGATGTAGGCCTATTGTGGATAAGAGTTGAGTCACAGAGAAAACTTTTTGCATGGATAATTAGTTCTGTGTCAATGCTTTCCGTGTACAAAATTTTGGGGATGCAGTGCAAGGGAAACATTTTCAAATTTGGAGTTCAATAGACGGGGTAGGAAAATGTGCACTTTTTCAACGGAAAACTAGCTATATGTCGCCATTTCAGATGAGACAAAAATCATCGAACTTGGATGATCTTGAAGGTCGGTACTGCAACAAAAACTGCAATGTATAAACTGTAGTGTGTCTTCTCCAACAACACCTAAGCTTCTGAGTTATTATTATATCCTGTTGAAACTATAGCTATATACGTCTAGCGAGTGACACAAAATGAAAGCTTTTTCTTGCTGAACTACAAGCACTACGTAAGTATAAGAGGTTCAGTAATTATCAGTGTCAGGGAACGAAAGTTCCATGTTAATTTTACTTCTGGGAACGAAAGTTCGAGAGGACGAAAGTTCCTGGGAATGAAGGTTCCAGAAAACAAAAGTTCATAAGAACAAAAGTTCTAAGAGACGAAAGTTCACGAGGACGAAAGTTCGGCGAAATAACATGATTATATACTTGCAAATTTCCGATTTCGTTCACGTTAATCAATTGCCAAAGATGTCTAAAGTCCAATAATGAAGAAGTATTTACGATCGTTTCACGCTTTTCTAACTATTTTGCAACAAATCGTACATGTGCACCCAATGCGATCTCCATGTCACAGATGTTTACTTCAAGCGCCGAGAACGATCGTGGCACCGATCGTACTGGATTTTAATTATTTTAAGAGCAACTGAATGTGACTACAAACCCTATATCTAACCCTAACCATATTCCTAAGTTCCTAACCCTAACCTTTCAACTAACCCTAATTCTACAACTAAGTCTGACGATCTAAATATGGTCAAAATTTCTTAAGATATACAGAAACAGAGAAGGACTGGGACACATTACTAAAAAGATTTGGATAACAGGAAGCACTGAACAAAGGCATGAGAGCGGCAGATTGAAGCATGCACGTACTAAAGAGAACGTGACCACTGTGGATGAACTAGCAGCCTTACTAAACCACGAAGGCCAGAAACAAACACTCAGTATAACACGCCAGATATCCACAAAGACGGGTCTAATACAGCATAGCATTGTACAGATCATTTGTCGCGATTTTGGTCTCAAGAGTTTTTCATCTTCCAACATGCTTGTTGCTTAGTATTGCTAGTTTTTTCTTGCATTTATATTTCACAAGTTAGTGTAGCAATGCAGTTATGGTGTAGTGGGATATTCAATAACTGCTTTATTGCAAATTGTCCAACGAGTGTGCGAGTGAAAGAATTTCGAAAATTGGCTAATATCTGTCAAAGATATGGACAGTTACAAAGTGGGACATTTTTTTGAGACACAGTGTAGAAAAGCTAAGCGTGTCCTCTACTCAAACGAAACCTTTGACGTCAAAGATTCATGAAATGTGCAATAAAGTGTGATTACTACAACATTTACGAGTAAGTAATCGTGTTATTTCGCCGAAAGTTCCACCAATGGAACTTTCGTTCTGGGAACGAAAGTTCTCGGGCACAAAAGTTCCATGTGTCTTGAAATATTATTCTAACATTACACACTAGTAGTCTAGTACGTCCGTTTATAACTTGAATTTGAGTCCGGTGCCTCAGATTCGGCCACTGGCTGACACTGTGCATAGTGCACTTACTGATTTAATTACTTATTTTCGTTACATCAATGTTTTGCCCATATACTACACGCATGCTTCATCTACATAACGGGCAAAAACTGCATAAAATCAACAAACAGTGGTAAAAGCGCAGCAGCATAAACGACATACATGAATGAATATATTAATATTTGGCCGCCAAAAATATACCATCAAAATACAAAATAGACACCGGGAAGAAACCGGAAACAAAACACTTAAGTAAATTGGGTACGACTAACTGCAGATACTGTAGGGCGGTGCAGAGTATTCGAATACTGAACTTGTATGTTTGAGGGACGTATTATCTCACCTGGTATCTCACCTGGTGCGGCTGCACCACTGGAGTCAAGCTGTGACTAAGTCCACGTTCCAACATATAGACACAGATCTGGCAGCCGTAGGATCTCGCGGACTAGAAGTCCATAAAGAAATCCATCTGCTTATTCCTCAGCTTTTCAAGATGGTTCTTGAAAGAATCAACAGTGGTGACGTCAACTGCTGCCTGTGGTAAACTGTTCCATCTGTTCAGAACCCGAACAGAAAAGAAATGCAGCCTAACATCACATCTACTGTGAGCTTTAGCCAGCTTCCAACTGTGGCCACGAGTTCGACTATTATAAGCAAGCTGAAAGTATGACTCAAGTGGAACGGTTGAGATGCCACGCACCATCTTGAATAACTCAATCAAGTCTGCTCTGTTCCGTCGTTCTTCCAACGACCACAACTTCAACTTCCTTAGTCTTTCACTGTAATTCAGATGCTTCAAGTCCTCGAAAAGCCTACTAAATCTGTGCTGCACCTTTTCCAAGAGAAGCTTATCCTTTCTGTAGTGTGGACTCCATGCTGGTGAGCAGTACTCTCAGTGGGGCCGAACCAGACTTTGTACAGTCGGACCATGAGATCTGGAGACCTATGCTTGACAGTTCGCTTCACAAGCCCCAGCATTTTATTCGCCTTACAACTAGCTTCATAACAGTGCGCTGCTGATTCGAGATTGCTGGAGATGTACACTCCAAGGTCCCTTACAGTTTCCACTGTGCTGAGACGACGTCTTTGCATGGCATACTGATACTTGATATTACCACTTCCGACATGCATGACCACACACATGACCACATTAAACTCCATCTGCCATCTCCTAACCCACTCACACAGCGTATTCATGTCGGCTTGAAGCACACGTCCATCCGCAACACTGTTCACTTCCCCAACTACTTTAGTGTCGTCGGCAAACTTTAGTATCAGATTCTTGACATTGCTATCCAAGTCGTTTATGAATATCAAGAACAGCAATGGACCCAGAACTGATCCTTGTGGGACGACGCTCAAAACTGATGCCCACTGGGAGCTGTGCCCATCCAGACAGACCCTTTGCATTCTGTCACTGAGCCATGAACTAATCCATTTCAACACATGCCCATCTATACCATGTGCATGCAGCTTAGCTAAGAGCCTCATGTGCGGGACTTTGTCGAATGCCTTAGCAAAGTCCAGAAATATCACGTCCACGTTATTCTTTTCATTGACTTCATTTAATTCAATCATTTAATTCATAGTCTAAGTCTATGTAAACAAACAAGTTGTTGTTTTTATCTCAAGTGCTTTTATATGTTTTTATTTGCTTTTAGTGGTTTTTAAAGTTTTGTTTTGTCTCGGAAGTAATAGGAATAATTTCCAGCCGTTGTTTACCTAAGTTGGAGAGTGACTTTCGAGTTTATCAGCCCATTTGCCCATTTGAATCACATCTCCGTCGCCGTCGCCATCTTGGATCTGCAGGGCCAGCAATTGTATTGCACATAACCTACCGCTAACACGGTGAAAGGTAAGCCAGCAATAACTGTCAAAATGCCAACAACTGGCAAACCTCAACCAACTAAAAGGTCTGTCAATAAAGCTACGGCACCATCTCCAACCCAGTCTATTAACAAGTCGAATAAAGCGTCGCTTCTTGCACCAATCCCCAGCTGCTGTGGTTGTGGAACACTGACATCTGAGGACACTAAGGCTTTGCAGTGTGACAGATGCTCGGCAACCAATGCCTGGAAGTGTATTGAGTGCCTAAACATCTCGGTGGAGGTCTACGAAGCCTTGATCATGGCGGGAGAAGCTCAGGTGCCTATCAGATGGTTCTGTGAAGGCTGTGATAAGACTGTGATGGATAAGAATGTTAATTCGGATGGCAGTAGCAGCAGCGATAAAATCGATCTACTGGTTTCAGCCATTGAGAAACTAATGGAGCGTTATGAAAATATTGAAAAAAAACTTGAGACTAAGGCAGATGTCATAGCCTGCAACCAGTTGGACACCCGCATGAAACAACTTGAAGAAAAGCTGAACAACCTGGACAAAGTTATCGATACCAAGTTTACAGGGCTTGAAGAGCATATGAAAAAAAATGCACTGACGGACGAGGAACTCATTAAAGCCGCAGTTTATGAGGAGATCAACAGGAAAAGAGAGGAAGACAAGGATTCAGATGCAAGGAAGGACAACATTATCCTGTATAGAGTCCCAGAACTGAAGTCGAGCAGTGCAACAGACAGAAAGACAAGCGATAGAACCTTTGTTAACGACTTGTGTGACGGCGTGTTTAATATGACTTTGGAGGAGGAAGACATTAGCAAGATGTATAGACTGGGGCGCTATGTCGAGAATGAAGTTCGCCCATTACTTGTGGCATTCAGGAACTATGAACACAAAGAGCGAATTATGTCCAATCTCAAGAATTTCACAAGTCAGCCTATTGAGAAATTCAGAAGGGTCAGCGTCGCACATGACTTGAATCCTAAGGACAGAGAGGAAATAAAAAGTTTGATCCAACAGGCAAAACAAGAACATGTCGATAACAGTGATGAGAGCACGGAAAACTACTGGTTTCGGGTGGTAGGACAAAGAGGACGGAGAAGGGTTATCAAGATCAAAAAGCGGAATTGATGCTCGGCAAGCATAGGCAGATTGAACCTGATCGTGGATACCTAAAATTCCTATACTGCAATGCTTGAAGCCTCAATAACAAATTTGACTATCTAGCAGCTGTGGCAGAGACGTATGATCCTGATGTTATTGGTGTATCTGAAACATGGCTCCAAGAACACGTTAACAATGCAGAAATCAGTTTGAAGGGTTATGAGGTGTATCGCAACGATAGGTGTAATGGCAGATCAGGTGGTGGTGTACTCTTATACATCAAAACGGATATTCAGTCAGTAGAGTTTTGGCCCACGACACAGTTTCCCGAACAGGTTTGGTGTGTCATAAGGGATAGATTCAACAGAGAATATCTCGTTGGAGTAACTTACCG
>Ga0209367_1006521_pt1 | contig 16131 bp, 6 predicted proteins | sample WorMetLIZISLAND2_FD_187412 | JGI IMG/M metagenome (GOLD analysis project Ga0209367, IMG submission 187412) | Marine gutless worms symbiont microbial communities from Max Planck institute for Marine Microbiology, Germany - Olavius geniculatus... ... | reverse complement strand
TATATATATATATATATATTGGGGTCTTGGGCCATATAGGCCCATAAGTGACTTGGCAAGAACGTTAATGGAACATTGTAACTCATTATCGTAGCGGCCCGTGCATGGTGAACCTGGGAATGTAGGTTACCTGTGCCAATAGCGTGTGCTGAATTGTCATGCAATGTCGTGGCTATACACGCAGTGATTTCCTCGTCCAAGGTGTTGTTCGACGTCGCCAAGCCTTCCAAGGTTCAAGAATCTCGTCCCAGCAGATCAGACGGAATGTGCATGCTCATTCTTTTCGATGTAGTCTGACGAATTTTTTTTGCCTGCCAGCCAAAAGACGACTATCAGAACCTCGGACGAAGAAATCGCTAAGAGCGTGATTCTGTGTGATGCGCAGTGGGATCTGGTGTGTGATCGTGCTTGGTTGGTTGATCTCGTCTCTACCGTCTACATGACTGGCAGACTGGTCGCTTGTCTTGTTATTGGACCCGTCTCAGACAGGTACGCTTAGGCTACACGTTGCTCCTATACGTCGCTAACAACGTCTTGTATCTTTCTTCGTCTGATTTCCTGTTTATCTCTGTTTGTCTTCGAGTATCTTTACTCGTTGTAGACACGTCTTGAGTAGGTCTGCCGTTATTCCAAATTGTAACGAATCAGTGACGACAATAGTGTGACTGCCGATGACATTAGCTGTTGCGACAACCAATTGAATAGTAGAAATAGGCGTATCATCAGCATGTGATGAATGATGACGTTCAGGTTTGGTCGTAAGCCGGCAGTGCTGGTATTCCACGCTGTCAAGATATGTGGCTGTGTGTTGTCGATCTACGCGCCCAGTTATGAGCTCTTCACACTGTCAAGGTTTCTCATCGCGTTGGGCTCTACAGCAGCCAACCTCGCCACCTTCCTCATCCGTCAGTTCTTATAATACTCACTTCCGTAATGAAATGCAATGTAGTGTACATTGGCGGCAATCTTTGGGCGTGTTATGGTGTCAAATATTTTGTGTTTGTTTCACTTTTTTGCGTTTTGACAAACTGCTTTAATAACGAACAGTGGTTTTTATCCTCCAAATATGAAATCAATATCGGCTCACATCTCCTCCCTCTCCTCATATTATTTTCCCGTCCTTTTCACGGATCCGGGCAGAGCCCTGCCGCCAAACGGTTTGTGGATGGTGGATTTGGAGCTGAAAACAGCGCTTTTGGTGATAGCAGTTTTGTACACACCATTAACAAATAGTGAAAAATAGTGCCAGAGACGGTATGTAGTACGTGTGTGTGGCTGTATACGTATACAGTTTGTGAGGTCAGTGGTATCAAACGTCGCAGCGCGTTCGCAGTCGGTTGGAATGCAATGATTGCTCTCGGAGCTGCAGTAATGCCGGCCGTTGCTTTCTTCGTCCGTGACTACAAACGTCTTCAAGCGATCTACACCTGGCCGCAGTTTGCTTTGTTCGCCTACGCTTTGTATGTACCTACTGACGTTTCTTGCGGTGCATTTTTTCTTGAATTTCGACCGCCAAAATCTTTGCCGTTCGCGTTGGACGGCTAGAGTGATAGCTGGAGGCAATACGAGTGTCTTTCAATTGGCCACGTAACATCTCATTCCGTCCGACGGCTTTAACAGGGTGCACAAATGTGACAGACGTACAGACGGACGGACAGACCACGCTACGGTCGCAATAGCTGGCATTACGTAGATTGCACCATGGTTGTTCTGACATTATTATTTTACAAGATAGACTAAGCCCCATTATGTGTCTTTCTTGTCCGTCTGACTGTCTATCTGTTTCGCACCGACTCTTTATTTAGTAACAAAAAAAAGCCATATAAAAACCAAAGTTGATGTAAATGTTCTTTAGGCATATTGACCAACCCTGAATGAAATTTTTTGGAAGATTATATTTTGACCAGTAGGGCGTGCTGGCCACTCAGATTTTTACACGCAGTGGAGAATGAATAGCCAAGGATTGCTATAGCGCCCACCCTACTACGGAGGGGGTCCCCCAACAATTTTTAAAAATGAACAGTTTTTTTTTATAAAAATGCTTATAATTTAGTGTATAAGCGTTTATAAATTTGGGGCTAGAGGAAGTGACTTCACGAAACTTTCTCACGTGACGTGCTTCCTTGTATATGACAAATTAGGCCTAAGTATAACATTTGGGGTGCTTATCCCCAAATAAATTTGGGAAGGCAAAAACTTTCAAAATTCAGTGAGATTTCGGACATCTTTAGACTTTGGCCGCAATGGCCGCAAATATCTCTGGAATCGATCGACATATCGGAAATAGAGTTGACCAACTGCGATCCCTCGTGTGTTCGGCAGAAAAAAATGGTGAATTGTGGTCCACTAACAAAAACGATATAGGCGCTCATGTTAATCCACCTAAGCTCAACACTGCGTGTGCATTCAATATAGACCAACGCACTTGCATGCCACGTGACGTAGCTACGAGGGAAATTTCAACCCTATAAACTATCCAAAGTCGGACTTACGGTGCCGGGCTTTATCCCAAATTTCTAGTTCTATTTTATTATGTTGGTACGTGATCAGTATTGTGGATGAGTCGCCGCGCTGGCTGATGTCACGAGGTCGATGTGATGAAGCTGTTCGTGTACTGCACAAGATTGCTCGCTTCAACAAGCGACAGCTGCCCAGCCATCTGACACTACTGACCGACATCGTATGCAACCTACTATCTACCTTACTGTGTATTGTAAAGGCCAAGAACACTGTTCTTTGTCATCAAGGCGCCTCGAAGACAAGGGCAAGTCTTCAAAGACCTATCACAGCAGCAAGCTGTAGAATATCCTGACATGTCAAGATGTTGTGGATTCGCTGTAAGCTTTCGATTTGATATGGACTTATGCTATACAGTTTTGTGAATTTCCTGTAGATTTTCGATTTTTTTTCTGGATGGATTAGTTGTACAGTTTGCTGTGCAGCATGTTGTACATTACAACAAATTGAAGCAGGTGGGGTTTGGACTTAATCGCACATTGCGACCAAAGCTGAAAAATTGGTCAGAAAAAACCTAGTTTTTAGGTTTTTAAAAAAGCTCTAAAAACCTTAAAACTTCAATTTTTAGGTATTTCAGGTTTTTTGTTTGTTGTAAAATTAATTACATATCATGTTTTATTTCGTATTTTAATTGTGATTTTTGTGAGTTATGACGTCAGTCAGAAACAATTTGATTGTGTGACAGACAAGGTGTATAAGATGTTTTTCTTAAGTCGTAATTTTGTGCATGGTGTTTATTTGACACTAAACCAAAAAAAGCTTTAAAATTTTTTTTTAAGTATAAGAAAACTTAAAACCTATTTTTTAAAAAACCTACGTTTTTTAACCTTTGTTGCGACGATTATGGTGCTCAGACTAGAACGACTGGTGGGGCAAGAGAAGGAGTCAAGATAGAGAAGAAAGTGCAGAGTGAGCGCAGATGGCGATGTCGTTGTAATGTGCTTCTTCTGGTAGCAACGCCAAACCTGAGGCTGAAGACTGTCGTCATTTCTCTCAACTGGTCAGCGCCGCTCTGCACTTGCCAGTTTGTCATGCACTCACCCGCCATATACTGCTCTGTATTAGTTACAACCATAGACCTCTTAAAATATACAACACTGTTGGAGTACATGGGTAAACGAGTATGCAGTATACCACTCCAGACAGACATATGTACATAGGCCTACGCTCAGATCGCATATAGACTACACCGCCGTTTGATTTATCACGCAAAACTGCAGCCGAAAGTTGTGAAAACCAGGAGAGTCTAAGTTCTTGGGGGCAAGTTTCCCCCTAACTTCGTGAACTAGAACAAGGCGCTGCAGGGGTATTTTTCTTCCTAACTGACTAGAAAGTTTGGAGGAGCTCGTCTTTGATCTGCTGCAGTTGAACTGAAAATTGGCACGTCGGTTTTCCTGCACTGCACTGGGGAACGTTTGCACCAATTTTGGCTTTTCAGGACACGACAGACGGGTAGACAGACTGACCGGAAAGACACATAGACGACCGCATAATAACTGGCTTGTATTTTACACTGTTGTTAGGACCGCCCCTGTTTCTTTCAGTTACGCGTGCGCGCTTGCATTTTGTCAACCGTGAACAGTCGATGGCGACATCTGGTCTATACGATGGTCCGCTTTTCACGCCTGCTGTGACAGTCGTCTGGCGGCCCAGTTGCACTCTGCAGACGTGACCTGAACAGCACGTGCTGATTGATGTTACTGCGCATGTGCGAGAACTCTGGCGAAGACTACCGCTTGGCCCGACTACCGCCTTCCGTCCGTCATCGTCTTCCGTCTTCCGTCTTCCGTCCGCCATCCTCCGGCTTCCACCTCGCATCACCGACCATTGGGACCAGACCGCATGTTATAGTTTTGTTTGCTGCTGCACTTTTATGTTTTAGTTCCATTCCCTAGACATAGCCATTCACTGTATATCGTTGTTCATCTTGTTTTAATATAAATTTTATCAAACTGTATGCGTTATTGAGCAAGTGCAATCTAAGCCACACACCAAAAACGTAACACTGTCAGTCAGTTCTGTGTTATGAAATACTTACGTAGTTGCAATAGCTGTAAACCCTGCTTGTAATAAGTTATACAAATTTGTCAAATTACAACCTTTTTAGTTGACAAAGACAGCAGCGGTTGCCAAAACGTCAACAAATTAATTAACTAAAAGAGTTGAAATTTGATGATGAATTTGTATAACTTATTAGTTACCGCTTTAACCTGTGAGTATATTCAAAGAGGTACGGCGTGTGTTTGGTCAGCATTCTCTGCAATGTAAAGGTTCATAGATGCGTTGATGTTCTACGCGTTGTCACTGAACGCCGGTCGACTACCTGGAAGCGTCTTCTTCAACGTCTTTCTGTTGTCCGCCATTGAGATTCCCGCCAACCTAGCAGCGGCGTGTCTGCTTGAGCGCGTTGGGCGCCGACTGACAATAGGTGTCAGCACCATGCTCGGCGGTCTGGCCAGCTTCCTCATGATTCCTTTTATGTTCTTCTCTGGTCAGTTCATAACATGATTAAATGATAATTGTAGCAATGGCACAAACTCTGTACGCTATGTCTCTCATCTGTGCATTCGACTGCGGAGTTTGATATACAGTAACCTAACTGGTGTTTTTTTAGACCACAACATCATGCGTTCTTGTAAGTCTAGAGACAGTTGCAGACAAAATTAGTGAAATTTTTTCATTATTTAATTGCAATTCTAACGCTATATAAAAAGCATAATGGTTCTTCTGCGTTTGGCCGGAAAGCATCTGCGAAATATAAGCCTGTCGTTGGCTTTTTGGGACAAAATTTTTTTTACGATTTTAATATTTAGTATTGCACCAAATTTCCGTTATTAGGCATTACTGTTGTTCAACACCGTATTTTAACTGTACCCATGTTAGATCCATTTCGCGTTTAATTTTTTTTCTGGTACACGATACGTTCATCACATCGCATTTTCTCCCCAGTCGACACCCAGTGGTATTCTTGTGAATGAGATGGTACTTAATGTCAACGCCAGGTACGCTGCATGTGTGACGATTTGACGTCAGCGTGCATTAGACTGGTGACGCTCCGTATAGCTCTGAGATGGGTTGTTTCCCTGAATAGAATCAAAGAGTACGCTTTAAACACATTTAACTTTTTTAATCTTTTAGCGGCGTGTGGTGTGGCTGCTGTTGTCAGGCGTGGAGTCGGTGGTTACAGCAGCTGCGATACTCGGCAAGGGATTCATCACTGTCGCTTATTCGAGCATCTACGTTATTACTGCCGAGACCTATCCGACCAGCATCCGAGCTGCAGCGCTTGGTCTAGGCTCAGCAGCGGCGCGTACAGGAAGCATGGCTTCATCATTCGTCGGCGGAATACTTGTACGAATTATATGCACATTTCTATTCATCACAAAAAAATTAACTACAGACGTATTTGGCGTGCAACATGGGAAACAAATGGTGGTTTTGGGACGCACGACTACAAGTGCAAAATGTTTGGACCCGGATGTATTAAGGGAGGGGGATTGCTTGCGTTATAGACTCTTTTGACAATGTCCATATAAATGTGCGGTTTCCTGTCAAAACCGGGACCGAGAAAACCAGTACCGACAAAACCGGGAACGTCAAAACTACCCCACTACACTAACCCTAACTCTAATCATATTTTCTAAACCTAAGCCTATAGGCCTATCACTGTTTCCCGGTTTTGTCGGAACATCTAAGTGTGCACATCTATGATTTTCACATTGTTAAATACACCCCTATCAAAAAAATATCCTAGCAAACATAAAAACTGAAATATATTTAATTTAACTAAAGATAATTGCTTTTACTTACTGATATCGTTATGTTTTTATTTGATATCATGGACGTTTATCACTTTTTTTCAAGTATCTCCTGTATGCTTACTTTTTAAAGTTAGTATTTCAAAACGCCGTATTTTTGTTAGGCCTAGCATTAAAAATAAACCAAAAAGTAAGATACCGCTTAAAAGCAGGGCATTTTTGTTTTATTATAATGAATTTGGTTTTGTAATTTGTTTTTTTTGTGCATTACGTTTAGCAGGTTAGAAAATCTGCAAAGCAGTGTGAAAAATGCCGCTTTCGATCACCCGCTGTCGGTTAACGCCTTATCACGCAAAACTCACTATTGCTATATCAGCGGAAACTAGAGTAGAGTGCATGGCGAACAGTTTTATTGCTGACAGTGTTAAGAGTGGTTATTCAAAGTCACACATTTTAGGCTCGTTATAAAAAGCGCGCAAGACAATTCATGACGCCGTATAATAGGCCTAATATTGGCTTAAATTCTAGAGTTACCGAAGTTATCGCTCCCTTTTTAAAAATAATATTCACATGAATGTTAGATTGCCGTCATTTTCTGGTCCGGCATTGTCTGGCCCTACGTCACTTTCGTCTGCCATTTTTGGTTTTGCGTTATTTGGTCCTGCATTTTTAGCGCCCACGTTGCACCTCACAATAGTTAGGCGTACATTATTTGATACTGATAACTGGCGATTGATTACTTTTTGTACATAATAAATTGTCAGTGATTGTGTAATGACAGACGGAAACTTGGCGTCCTTTGCCGTCGGTGATCTTTGGCACAGTCGGTGTCGTTTCAGCTTCGCTCATCTTTCTACTTCCAGAAACAATGAACCAAAGATTGCCAATAACAGTAGAAGAAGCAGAAAACCTCGAAAGAAGGTATAAAGCTTTTTCTTTTTTTCTACAACAGCAGTAACATAACGGGGCTGTCACTTTGTAAAAACTTGATAGTAAGTGGTGCTTGCTTTTTCAAGCAGTCAGCTAAATAATTGCAATGAGACTCTTAGGCCTACTGTATTCGTGACTCGAATTTGCTGCTTTTTTAGTTAGTTACATGCAAAACACACGTAGTTAATCTTAGTACAGCTGTAGTTTTTAAAAAAAATTTTATCACGGGAATAATTAGGCTGTTGTTACGTGCATGTAGTTGCCGGCACGGATTGCCTAGATAACGACATGCGGCTAAAAAAATTAATTTCAGCAGTTGGTCAGTGGCTTTAGTTTAGCCCTGTGTTAATGGCGACCGGCTAAGTCAATGGAGAATGGCAAAATTCGACCCCTCGTAGATCCGAGACCCCTCAACCGATCGCTAAAAAATTAAAACAGGTGATTACATCCACGAGACGACCTCTTGTGCAAAATTTTGTGCAAATCCGTCCATTGGGGCTTCTCGGTAAAGGGGTGAAATATAACGAATTTTTTTCTTATTTAAATGTTTTACCTTTTTTTAATGGCCGGCCTACAGGTCAGACCGATCGGCGGATTTTTACGCGCAGTGGCTCAAACGACGCGGTCTTACGTAAGGGTGTGCCTTTTTAGGGGTAAAAAATTTAAAGTTAATATGTAACTTTTGAAAAATTCTCTCCAAGGCGAAAATTGGGCCAAAAACGGACTGAAATTTTCGGCCAAAAACGCTCCTGTATAAAATTTTCACCTACAAACGGCCCTTATCGTCATCGTAGCCCGATAATAGTTGTACAGTGAATAGGCAATATAGCACCGAGAATTCAAAATATGTAAATTTTTTTGACCCCCTGCCTACAGGTCACGTGACATCGGGCATGCGCAGTAAACTTTTAGCCCAAGATGGGCTTAACACAACTGTGAGGCTTTATATCTCCATGACGGTGCAAGATAGGCGAATGGTCGTCGTTGACCATGCACCAATATATTCAAATTTATTCACCAATAGGAAAGTGCTCACGGAGAGTCAAATGTCACGTGACCGATGAGTTCACATGACGCCAAAAGGTCAAGATCGTGACCCCATTATTTTTGAGGCGTCATATCTTCATAACTGTGCCAGAGAGACACATAGACACATGTCACAAAGGACCACCTATAGGAAGTTGACCACCGCGAGTCGATGGTCACGTGACCGATGACGTCATGTGACCCCAGGAAGCCAGGGTCTTGATTCCAAATTCTTTGAGGCTTTGCGTCTTCACAGTGGTGCAAAACATATAAATTATTATTGACCACCTATAAGAGAACATTATTTTAGTAATAAAACAGCAAATATAAATGTATAAAACATCAGTTTATACGCTTGTTAACGGCGACATGCAATGACTGACACTTCGAAAACAGCAAAAGTAATAAAAAAATGATATTATTGAACAGCACATTGACAGTTAGGCGATGTGATGGTGAGTGATATCACCTTTTTATTATTTTTGTTGTTTTCGAAGTGTCAGTCATTGCGTGTCGCCGTTAACAAGTGTATAAACTGATGTTTTGTACATTTATTTTGCTTATAACTTTGTAATCGGTCAAGCATAACATGACAGTACTGTTAGCTGCTGTTGTCATTGTGCTGTTGTAACTAGCTACAGATGTTGCTGTGCTGCTGGGTCAACTGAACCGCCGATGACGAGCAGAGAAGTCGCCGAGCTGAATGTCATTCATCGCAGTGTTGATGATGTCGCGGCCGCAAAACATCAGCACATCAACGGTGATGTCAGCAGTTGCGCACCATGCAGTCCTACTGTTGTCAGCTGATGATAGCAGACATGTAGTCGAGTTTTCTTAGTCCGAGTTTGATTCTGAGTCAGGAAGAATAAGAACTCTAGTCCAGCTCAAGTCCACTGCCGAACTCGCGTATTACATCACTGCATGAATCAATGTACAGCAAACACATACACACAAAACATAGAAAAATGTGCAGGTAATTTCCCCCAATAAATAAAAAGTGACAATTTTTACGCGCGAACGCAGCTACTGTCCGTCCGTCTGTCCGTCACACGGGCGCATCAGTCAAAAACGGTACAAGCTAGGATCGCCAAATTTTCACATCGGTTGCCTGGAAGATTCTGGTTTCAGGAACGGTAAAGCTTTTCCATAAATTCTAAGGGGGTCAACGATGGCGCTAAATAAGAGGGGGTGGGAAAAATTTGCGATTTTCAGCTAATAAGTCGCTGTATCTCAAGAACGGTGCAAGATAGGGCCTAGGTTACTATTAATAACTAATAGATAGTCGTACACTGGCTCTCGATTACCACCGAACTCAATGACCTTGGATGACCTTGAACGTTAAAATAGGGGTTTTTATGGATTTTTTGGCGATTTCGGGCTGCGAGACACATTTCAAGAGCGAATTGCGCCGAAACCATGCAATTGAGATAAACATAAAAAAAAACTGCCTATGAAATTTTCAGCATTGAACATAGATTTTAACGGTTTAGGTCTTAATTTTCTAGGATCAAGGAAACTTGCGCACGAGGGCATCAAATATCGGTACCCAAGTAAAAGTCATTATTTTGCCGTTGTTAGGCCAGTCTTTCGTGAAAACGGTTTCAGATAGCCATGGGCATGCTAACTTTTATAACAAGCACTAGTGACGAGCTTTTCAGTCGTATTAACATCGATGACTTTGAAAAACCCTAAACTTCCGAAATATGGAGTTTTTATTGATTTTTGCGATCTTCGGCTGCAGCGCACATTCCAAGAATGAACTGCAACGAAATGGCTGGAGATAGACTGACAGTTTGCGAACAAAAACTGCTACAAACTTTCTTGCGTCTCGTGAACATTAGCTCATTTTTTTGTTTTATTTAGTTCCAGGTTATTATCAATACGAATCCACTAGGTTCGAGTTCGAACAACGAAGTTTTGAGTCCGAGTCCATGTCACGAAAAGAAGGAATCAAGTTGGACTGGGTCCACTCCGGACTACATCACTAGAAGATAGAGAAGCAAGGGGCGTCTCTTTCCCTGTTAAGCTAATCCGTCCACATCAAGAAGCCAGCGCGAAGCCAGTCCATGGCGTAGGCCTATATAGGTTTATTTTAGTGGAAGCAGCCTGCTATGGCTTTCCTCGACTCTGCTAAATGTTTTAACATATAAAAATTCAAACTGAAGTGGAAACCTGACAGCTACAGCCGTTGACACTCGATTTTGTGTTGCTGACAGATTTTTTTCTGTGATATTGCATTTCTGTTGAAATAAAAATGTTGCGCTTTAGAGCTTCTGTACGTGTGCTAGTTATATAGTCAAATCATTGTGTTGTTGTTGTTTTTGTTGCTGTTGTTTTGCGCAATAGTGCTGAAAACTAGCTCGTTTGTAAGTGTATTTTATTGAGCGGTGCCAGTGCGATTACGAATTGCTTCATCGGTCTAAAGTTTTAGCTTCATGTGGCCTTGATAGGCAAATCACGATCCTGCAGGCACCTAGGCTTTTGAGCTCGAAGGTTAAGGCATGCTATTTTTGTGTTATGGCCTTTGCGATTTTCTTTAAAAAACTTCAACAGAAAAAAAACCAGGTGATACTCCGCCCATTTTGTTGCAGTGTTGCAAGTTTTATTGCAGTTGTAATAGCTTTTGTTGCAAGTTGCATGCTACATGCAGTAAGTTGCATTGTTGCAAGTTGCATGTTGCATGTGTTATTGCAGTTGTAATAGGGGTCTTAGTTCGTTTGTTGCAGCAGTTGCGCATTTTGAAGAAGTATCCATATTTGTCGCTCCTGTACGGAAGACTCCTTCAAGCTAAAAGGCCAAAATTTAAACTGCTAAAGTCTACGTTCAATGCTAAAAATTTTATTTGCAGGTTGTCTTCGTCCATCTATATATATATATATTGCTAATAGCTATTTTGTCGCAATTTACTCTTGAAATGTGCGCCGCGGCCTAAAATGGCAAAAGTCGCTAAAACCTCGTATTTTGGGGTTTACGGTCGTTCAAGGTCATCGATGTTAATACTTTCGAAAAGCTCGTTACCAGTGATTGTTATGGGATAAGCAGCATATCTGTGCCCATGTTCAACCGTTCTTATTCAGGTCGTTTTAGCCGTCGCAATTCCGTCTGTCCGTCTATCCGTCCGTCTATCCTTCACATGAATGGATCAGTCCAAAACGGTGCAAGCCAGAATCAACAAATCTTTACCGTCGGCTCCCAGGAGGACTCTAGTTTCAGGAACCGTAAAGCTTTTCTATAAATTCAAAAGGGGTCACCCCGAACTAAGGCGCTAAATGAGAAGGAAGTAAGACAATTTTGCGATTTGTAGCCAATAAGTTACTGTATCTCAGTAACGGTTCGAGATAGTGCCTAAGTTGCTATTAATCACTAATAGAAAGTCGTACACTGGCTCTCGATTGGAGCCGAATTTAATAATCTTGGATGACCTTAAACGCCAAAATAGCAAATTTTATGGATTTTGTGGCGATTTCGAGCTGTGACACAAATTTCAAGAGCGAATTCCGCCGAAATCCAGTGAGATAGACATGGAGAAGCTGCGTACGAAATTTTAAGCATTGAACGTAGATTTTGATGTTCAAGTGTCGATTTTCTAGATTGAAGGAAATCTGCTCACGAGGGCATCAAAGAGCGGAACCCCCGTAAAAATCGTTATTGTACCGTTGTTGGCCAGTCTTTCATGGAAATGGTTGCATATAGGCATGGGCATGCTGCCTATCACAACAAGCACTAGTGACGAGCTTTTCAGTCGTGTTAACATCGATGACTTTGAAAGACCCTGCACTTCCAGAATAACGGGTTTTATTGATTTTTGCGATCTTTTGCTGCTGCGCACATTTCAAGAATGAACTGCGACCAAATAATTGGAGATAGACTGACAGTTTGCGAACAGGAACTGCTATAGCCTTTTGTGCGTCTCGTGAGCATTAGCTCAATTTTCTTGTTACATTACTCAAGCCAATAACCGTAAAATAACGACTTGTTAGGGGCCAGGCACGTATCCCTTTCTGACGCTCTCATCTGAGGGGAACTTTCTCGCCGAGAGGCAAGAAATTTTGTCACGAAAAACTAGAAGATTTCGTGATCCTAGCTTGCACCGTATTGTTAGGGCTGCGGGGTGTGACGTTGAGACGGACGGACAGACAGACAGACAGACAGACGCGTACGCCTAACAGTAAAGTGAGTGACAGAGGACAAAAAACTGCAGAGAAAACTTCAGTTTTAAGGCATTGAAAAATTTTCAGTGACGGTGCAGATGCGACAGTTAGTAACAAACTGTTCTACGCCCGGGCCGTGGCAACGGTGAAAACTCAGTCATCGACATCGAAGAGAGTCATCGTCATCGTCATCATCATCATCATTAAGCATTCATTCTATTTGCTAAATAAAGTAAAAAAAATCTACCAGTAAAGATTTGCAGCGAAAAAGTTTATATCAGCAAAACTGGTCAGGTTCATACGGCAATCGAGCGACTCATGACAAGTGACAGAACAATTTAAACGAAAAGATAAAAATTGACAATGCATGCTTACATTGATGAAAAAACTTCCCATTTAAGACAAGAGAAATACTTGGTTAATTTGGAAAAATCGACGCTGTAACTAAATGGAATACTTAAAAATGGTTAATGTACTGGCGTTCTAACGTAAACTTTAAAAACATTGAGGAAGAAGCATCTCTCACTAGGGAACAGTGTCACCCTTTCCTCGCCTGCTAGCCCCGCAACGCTGCTGTCTGTGTGTCGTTTGAGTGGTCATTAACTCCAGGCGTCAGGTCACGTTGAAAAACTGCAGGACACGGCGGGTTCAACTAAAATAGAATCGGGTCACGTTAGTCCAAAATCTGCAGGCCGCCGAGTATGCGGCCGGCGACGCGACGCTTTGATGTGGTTTGGCGCGAGAACTTTCACTCTGTCTGCCAGTCAGTGCGCGTTGTCATCATGGTCATTAAGCCATGCTGCTGCTGCTGCTGCTGCTAGTAATGCAGTTGCTATAGAGACGTCGTGATAGGAAGGAATCAACGTGTGTCGACAGTTGCCGTATGTCTGCTGTCAGCCTCTGTATCTGTGCATGATTGTGTGTTGTGTGGGTGCACTTGTTCAACTCGCTCAACGACGGTCAGTAGACCGCGCCGCCGTTGCACCAGATAACCCGCCCCAGCGGACGCCATTCCTTCTTCTCCTCCTCCCACTTCCCTACTTCCCTCTCTGAGATATCAGGCGTCGCGGGATGCCCGCGAATCGCTTTTAAATGGCGTCACGTGATTGCTGCGGTCAACCGCAGAGAGCGAGCATCCGGTGGTCTTAGTGGTGTGTGTGTTGACTAATTGACGGCCAGCCGACGATGACGATTAATGACCTGCAGTGTGCTCGATCAACGTGCTGCGCCGGTCAACCGCGTCCGATTGACCACAGAGTGGCACTGAGTAGTACTGACCAGTGCACTGTCTGACAGCTGACCACTACTGAACAGTCAACTGATTCGGAATGAACTCAATGAACTCTGCAGTGTACGGCTTGTTGTGGGTTGAAACTCGAGTCTTACCGAAGTTGATCATAAACCATCTTTTTAACCGACCGTACTTACGTAAACGGTCGAGCTTATGGTACCAGTTGTCGTCTGTCTGTCGTCTGCCCGTCTGTCTGTCACAGATGTATTTTGGCTAAACAATGCGAAATAGGGCTTAGGTTGCTACTGATTACTAATAAAAAGTCGCATATTGTCTTTCAAATGTCATAAAAATCATTGACCTTAGACGACCTTAAAGGGTCACTATGGTATGCCAATCGTGCGGTATTGTGGCTAAACTATAACATTTATACTATGATTATGATTAAGGGACGACGAAACAATCATAAAATTTCCGCTCGGTGCAAAAACACGTTGAGCGCGATCGTCGGATCTGTGCGATCATGAGACAGCATGCGTACGTTCGTGCAATGGTCAACTGATTGCGCTGCGTGATTAACGCCGACATAGGCCTAGACCTTAATCCGACTTGTTTCATTAAACTGATTTAATCTGGGTTTCACAAGTTCTACGTCAGTTTGTTCTTAGCTTATTGCATATGGCCTGCAATACGTGGTGTGGAGTACTGCCAGTCATTAGCAAGCTCGACAGTTCACGACGTGTTGTCTCGGTTTGACACGCACGAACGTCATTCTCATTCGTATCTTAACAAAGTCTTAACTGAACAGCGCGACTCGCGGACTTGCCAGCGCGCCGTGCGACGTCGTAATCTGTTTATCTGATAGCCAGCGACATGATTAATTGCTCGTCGCTGTTCGACTGCAGTCAGTGACGCCGATGCCGACACACTGATGCTGTCCCGCGGGGCCCCAACGCCGCAGACAAATTTAATGGCTATATAACATGCCGTGGAGCTAGCTGGACGCGAGAACGGACATTAAGACCTCAGAATGACGAGATCACTCCGACGAACGAAGGAAGTCGGATAATTCGTGAATAGCACTAAGAGTTGCTAATAAGCTTACTTCGGGTCAACTCAGCTTAGCCGTCCCTCCGTGGGTAGGCGCAGTAAGAGACACACCGTGCGATGCATTAACTCCGTATCTTGTTTAAACTGGCGTCTGACAAAGGGCTAACAAAGCGGAGATCAAGCACCGCTTTATGGGCCTTGGCTCGAGAAGAATTTTACTTTTAGACAAGCTTTTTAAATTTTATAAGCTCACACTGTTATATTAGGTTCTACAACATGTACGTTTCAGAACATCACTCAACTTTCAGCCAGTATTTGCGTTATGTTTGTGTGGGTGGGTCTTGACATGTCTATCAACAGTTAACGATAACGTTGTCAAAACTGGCTGCAGAATAAAACGCATTGACGCAAAGTCGCAAAACGGTAACCAATACGAGATGCCATTAAGACAATTTCCATGCAGTAAGACCTCAAGGGGCCTTTTCTATGGAAAGGTTTATCATATCTTAAAAGGGGCTAAGTCAGTGATACGGGCGACTGGTCTAACTTCGTGTGCGGTCGACACGGCAGCAGTGCGAATTTAGCATATGTAAAGCTGAGCGCCGATGTAGAACGAAGCCTATCATTAGTCGAACGAGTAATGGGTGGTCATTGGTCAATGGCAATTAGATGAAAGCGACGTATTTGCACCGATTGACCGCACACTTGACATTTACGTCCTTTGATTTACTCGCAAAAACTAGGACAAAAGACACCAATACACTCAAAATAGGGAAGAGGCCAGTTTTAGGCCCGGGCCGGGGGGACAGGCCCCCAGTTTTGCTCCAGCCCCCCAGTTTCGTGGCCACCCATGATTTTTTTGCAAAGATAACACAAATTTTTGATTTTTTTGTTTTTCCAAATTTTTGAAAAGCGGACAAATTTGCGGCTTCCATTGAACGTCCAAAAACCAAAAGTGCTTCAGCTTCAGGGGGGCTTCGCCCCCTGATCACCTGACCAGGGGCTCTACCCTTGGACCCCGCTGGGGGGCTGTGCCCCTAGACCCCCGTTATAGGCTCGCTTTACCGCGCTCGCCATCAGGCGGGCCGTTTTCCCCAGATATTGCAGGCTAGAACCACCACTGAAAGACGCAAGCTATAGTCACTGGCTATCTAGAACCCGCACAATGCAGAAAATTGAAGTAGTCAGTTCGTCGTCGTCATCATTATCATTATGACGCGAAGCGTTCAGCCGTAGCATCCCGCCGTTGCGATTTGTCGCCAAAACGAGCGATCTTCTGCCACCTGCAGAGCGTCGGTCACTGATATTCCTGTGTCCCGGCAGATCTGATGGATCCAGGTAATGGGAGGTCGACCACGAGCGCGTTTCCAATCAGGAGATGGCCGGGCACCGTCTTGGGCTTCGCAGCAAGTCCGAAGGATCTGGTTTGCTGGAACGTCCTCTGTGAGTCTGGCAACATGACCAAACA
>Ga0209367_1006520_pt1 | contig 16132 bp, 10 predicted proteins | sample WorMetLIZISLAND2_FD_187412 | JGI IMG/M metagenome (GOLD analysis project Ga0209367, IMG submission 187412) | Marine gutless worms symbiont microbial communities from Max Planck institute for Marine Microbiology, Germany - Olavius geniculatus... ... | reverse complement strand
CTTTAGGGGGGTACGATTTCACATCAAGATCTCCAAGGTCACTGGACCAGACTTGTTTCGCCTAACGCAGGAGGAATCGCCATACACGGAATGACTATCCGATTTTGAATATCTTCATCCGTTTCGGAAATATTCGCCTCCGAACTTCGAAGTCGTCCGAAATTGGGCCAAATTTTGCATGTTTTTCGTCCCCGAAATTTTTTTGGGGTGCGCCCCCAAAATTTTGGACCGGCATTATAAAATTCGGCCAAGTACTGACCATCGTACAAAATTTCGCGCCAATCGGCCCGCGCATCTCGGAGATTTCGCAAGTGGAAAAAAATAAACTAGAAATTTGGGGCAAAGCAGAACGTGAGTCCGCCCGGCGCCCTAAGTCCCATTGTGGAGAAATTAGAGGGGGGAGGTAGAGAAGGGGGGAGAATTTCCCCGGCATCAAAGTCACGTGGCCCGAACTCAAATGCATTGGCATACGCCGAACGCGCATTATCGACTTAGGGTAGGTCAACATGAGCGCCTATAACTTTGTTCGTAGTGGACGGAATTTCACAGTTTTTTTTGTTCAACGCCGAAAGAATAGTACTCGCTTTCGGGCGGACTAATAAAAAAAACATCATGCGTAAAACATAAGTCCTTCCGAAAACTATCGTTTTCGGGCGGACTAACAAGTATGCCTAAGTAAGGTCGTAAAGTTCAAATTTCGCAATACGTATACAATTCCTGATGCATAATCTGGCTACCCGCGGACAGTACTTATAGCTTTGAGCAAGGCTTGACGATATTGTCAGAACCGGTTTTACCGTTGTCGTAGATCATTGGAGCTTGTCATGCCTGTTGCTTTGCGTCAGTTGTCTGTGTGTCCGCTCGGTCGCAGTTTCTAGCAGAATTCAAACAGTATGGCGACCAAGCTTTTAAACTTTCTGGGCGAGTTGAAAAATGCGGGCCCATCAAAACTTTTAGGTGGATGCACTCCCATCTTGAGAGATGCCGTCACATATCATCGACACACGTTTTTGATAAATATATGACGGACAGTGAGGCCGAGCGTTGTAGTCTGTAGCTAGATTTTTTTCTACATTTTGTAGCATCGCATCAGCGGCGTTTTTCAAATTCGTTATAGCCTATTCATGCGTGTTGCAGTTTGACGTGCATTTTTACGCGAGCTGCAGTATTTTGCTATAACACGTCACTCGCTGTTGATGCATCGTTCTATAGCGTAGTGGTAATAATTAAGCTATCAGACACATGTCATATTTTATAGTGTTTATTGCTGTTGCGGTCAACATAATTTATATATGTAAAAAACTTGCCAGTTCAATATTTGTGTAATTTTAGGAATTTTTGCTTCAACACTTCCATATTCGCCAAGGTAAAAACAAAATAATCTTTCGCATTATAAAACAAATTATGCAAGCGGCTCATCATTTCCATTGCCACTCGTAAGTAGGCTACACCAGAACGTCACAATAAGCCTAAACATCAATCAACTGATTAGCAGAAAATGTGCTGAATAGATCGTCCGTTCTGTTTTGCCATTGCTGATAAATGTTTTTAATGCAACATATTTTTTTCTGATTTTGACTGTCCAATGTTGACATCATGCCATTTGTCTCTGAAGATATCTGAAAAATCTTTGGGCGGATTGAGCCCAAATTTGTTTCTAATGGTCGGCGTTCCTGACTAATCAAGTCATTCAAATTTGGTGACGATCGGTTCAGGGTTTTGGGTTAGCTGAGGGTCAAATTTTGCTCTTTCCCATAGACTTTGAAGGTCGTCCTTACAACAACCGTGTGAGGTGTGATAAATCGACACAAACTGTCGTTGTAAACGACCAACATTTTCTCACCACAAGCACCTGCATGCGTCGTGGTTGCTGTCATTCATGGCGCAGCGAGAACGAGGCCAAAGTAATTTGGCAAGAGGCGGAATCGCTGTCGCCAATCCATGCAACAACTTATCATTTTTATTCGTCAACCGATTTTAACCAATTTTTTCTGTGTGGTATTTTGACGTTGCATAGAAAAAAATTTAATGGTGGGCCGGATTTTTTGATAGGTTCTGGATTATTTTCCAAGATTAACCGTGGGGTGCAAAAACTGACAGTTTGCTATGTAGGATTGGTTTTTCACACATCTAATACAGAATATAAATATAAATAACTTTTGAAAATAATAGTCTATGCCCATTTTGCTTTTGGCAAACGTAAGAATTAGTTACATTACCAGCCTTGTAGTAAATATGGTAAACGTGCCCCTCTCCAGATGCACTGACGATTTCTTCATGGGAAGTATAGACTTGAACCAGTGACAGATAATGTCGGTGTACGTCATAGCCAATCAAATGCAGACAGGCGCCGAGTGACAGCGTATAGGCCTACACAAGGCTGTGGGTCGTCAATAAATACTCCTTGTCAATCATTTCAACAGTCTCTCGTCAGAAGAAAACCAAACAGAAAGCTGTAGTGGATAAGAATATTGATATAAGTAGTTACAAATTATATGTTCATCATGTTTTCTTGCAACTTTCTCTCAACGCCGTGCATCATTTTTGTCGCCGTCGCCGTTGTCGCTGTGGCAGGTAAATAGTTTACTAAGTTGGCCAAAAACTGTCATATTTCTGGCATTCAGGTTTCACCAATGAACTTTAGTTCAGTTTAGTTAAGTCTGAAAAGTGTACAAAGCGACAAATCTGAACTGAACTCGGCTGCAATAATATCTAACGCAAAACAAAATAAATTGAACTGCATTGATATATTATATCAATGCAGTGCAGCTAATTTTATTTTGCGTTACACTGACTGTACTCCGTGGTCGGTATTAAACGTACCGGTACCACCAACTTCAGTATAATAATAGGCCTATCTTCGCCAAATATTGATCGACTTCAGCAATTTTTTTACAGGCGCATTTTGCAGACAGCTTGCAATACAAGAAACCCAGCTGTTGCTAAAATAGCCGACCGTACTGGTTGTCAGTGGCCTTTAAGGCCATCCAAGGTCAATGATTATGCCTCATCTGAAAGGGCGTATGCAATTTCCTATTAGTGATCAATAGCAAACTTGGCCCTATCTCTCACCGTTTCCGCGATATGGCCAGTTTTCTGTTGAAAACGCCAATTTTTCCTACCCTCTTCTATTTAAGCTTAATTTCTAAAAAAATTCTCTTTGCACTAGATCGCCAAAATTTTGCATGCTTAGGTTTAAGACACATAGCAAATTATTCTTGTAAAAATTTTCTTTTAAGACCTACCCGTTAGCCAGGGTACATCTGTCATGGACAACGGACAGACAGACGACAGACGACTAACGCACCATAAGCTCGACCGTTATTTAAGTACTGTCGGCAAAAACTATTATTAAAGTTTTCTCCACGTCTTAAACGCGTCGCTAGGCTGCTTTGATGTACAAACGTTGTCATTATTAGCGTGTTATGTGTGCGCTCAGCGGCCTCAGTTCTAGTCTTGCTAAAATATGAACTACCAGATACTTTAACGCGTATGACAGACAACAACGTTGGTAAGCGTTTTTTCTTCTAACGCTTTTTTCTGTTTTGCACCAGACGCTATTTTCTAGCATTTTTGGTGTATTTAGCGTAAACAGCAATTTTCGTCAGTAGACCAAATAAAAATAACATCAATCAGCAGCAGTTTTGCGCAGGTAATGTTTCGAATAACAGTGCGCTTCTGTCAGTTTTAGCAGGCGTTTCTTCGAACACTTCAAATTAAAATAACCACAAAATTCGAACAACACCAGTTTTTGCTGTTTGGTGTATTAAACTATTATTTGTGGCTAGTTTTGTTGTTTTAGTACTAAATTTATTTTTTATTATGATCACATTTTCTGTGGTTGCCGTGCGCTTAGTTTGCCATTGCTGTGCTACTTTTGGTGCAATTTTTGACAATTATTTTTGTTTTAAGGTAATTAAGCGAAATGTTTTGTGTGTAATCAGTGCCGGCGTAAGAGAGTTGGAGCCCCCCAAATACAAGTGTGAAGCCCCTATAATAGTGGGTCTGGGGCGGAACCCCCAACTGGGTCCAGGGGCAGAGCCCCTGGTCCAGGAGTCAGGGGGCTTCCCCCTGAAGCTGAAACACTTTTGGCTTTTTCAAGTTTACTAAAAATCGCAAATTTGCCAACTTTAAAAAAAATTCGATACGCAAAAAATTAGATACAATTTGTGTTGTCTTTTCAAAAAATGACGTCTATAGGCCGCAATATGTCACAGATAACGTACACTGTACAGTAATGAAAAGTAATAGACTTGTCCACTTTGAGTAAACTTTCCGCATGTTTATTTATTTTATATTATGAATAGGCCTATATTTTTTTACAAAACTGGAAATTTTTTCACACTTAGCATGAGGCCCCTGAGCATACGTGAGCCTCCCCCGGCCAGGGAGTACGGAGGCTCTCCTCTGGCTCTGTGTGTAATAAATGTTTAGTCACATAGGTTTCACTTGTTTTGATTCTGTTTCATGTTTTATATGCTACATTTTTTATCGACCTTCTTAAAAATAATTAAGTACGTCTCCGCGTCGTTTTAGATACATTTTTAAAAAGTGTGGTTAGTAGTTATAATTCAGCAATAATTCTGCATTAATCACAACGATGTTTGCTACAAATGTCTATATTTAGTTGCGTTTTAGTACGGGGGCAACTGCCGTCTCCCTTTTCTCACAGGAAAATTGTCGGACAAAGTTTTTTTGTCGGAAAAATTTAGTTTAAAATGCAAAATTTGATGTTAAAAATCCCCGTTTTCGGAAATTTGAAAACAAAATTAATTTTTTGAGCACCCGCAATCAATCTCTTTTATTGGAAATTTGCAGTGTCTGTCGGAAAATTGCACTTTCTTCTTTTACTTACTTTTTTAACCGACGACGCCACCCTACGGGATAATTTCCGGAAGCAAACGATAGGCCTATACACTTTCGCGTCGTAATCACTATCATCATGATCATTATCGTCATTAACAGCGTTTTTAAATTTATTTTTGTGTTTTTATTGCACGCTTGTCCGTCGGTCGGCATATAGTAGACCTACTATTAAAGTCTGTTGCAATGTTTTTGATAAGTCAGTAGGCCTGGCCTTTGACCGTCTTTTTTGCATGGGTCGATATGTGAGAGCAGGGACAGTAGGCCTACCGGGTACTGTAGCAGTAACAGCTGGTCGCACATCGATTTCCATCATTCAATTTTCATTTGCACTTGGCACACCTCATAAACAAAACTGTATAGCCCACTACTTCACACATCGCTGCAATGAAGCCTGTGTTGATTTCCGCAAAATTTGAATAATCGTAGGTCTGATATTAATACGACAACGTCTATGCTGCCGTCATCGTGACAGTGCTACTGCGAGAGTTAATCCGGTTCATTTGACGAATCTAGCAAAAACGCGGGGCGGCTGCCGAATTTCAAACCAAAATCAATCCGCTTGAGCCACAGATCTGCCAAAACTGGCAGGTGCAGTACCACAATCACCATTTATTAGCCCGCTAGTCAGCCCGAAAACTGATACTCATTTCACCATTCCACGACGGGTAGAAGGCTGAGTCGACCTAGCTTGTAAATGCAGTGGACTGGTCTCATGTAAAGTCAAGCATTTGCATAAATGCTTTAGTTAGGCCTACCACTGTGTAACAATATCAGCGTAAGATACAATACCACATTAATTGGAGTAATCGGAGTAAAACGAACGAGACACATTTTGCGCTGCAGCACAGCTGCAGGTCTATTCGATTAGTCTTAAGTTTATGCAAAATGCTAACCTACTGGCTTAGTAGGCGAGATTACTTGCAGACTTGTTAAATGTTGAACCATTTGCGAAAATGCAAAAATTGTTTTATTCTGCTGCTGCAAAATTGTCACAAATTAATCGCATCGTGCACGGGCTTCGACCCTACAAGCGTTTGGTTTTACCGTGAAGGACGATTGCTCCATTAGCCCCTCCGCAGGGGCTTCTATTCCTATACCTGGTGAGCGCAGCTCGCGCCCAGTGAAAAATAGGGGGAGTTTTGTTTAAGGGGGTAGATCTGAATCATATTTACACCCTTGACAAAACCTTCCCCTAGAGAGGAAACGAGTCCGAAAGAAGAGACTTTGAGCGCAAAAGTGAAAGGGGGCAACTTGAGCTTAATTTAGACTCCGGATTTGGGGAGATAGAAGTCAGTACCTCTAAGTCCATTGAATCGGCGCCCATAGTCCGAGTGTTGGGATAAATTGAATCACTGGACAATTGTTGTAATATGCGTTCAGGCCAGTCACAGTTCAAGTTGAAAAACGCCGAACTGTATTCGTTCAAGATAGACGTCAACCAGTCTGACGGCAAGACGTTGGTCAGTCGCCGCAACGCTGACGGCGTTGCCTTCATCGAAGATCAGCAGACTGGACAACTTAAATCTGCCACCGGACTCTGCATTCAAGCCGCACGCGGTATACGCTAGCAAATTATCATCATAGTTTTCTCATCTTTTGTAGAATTTTAATATCGGGTTTCTGTTTCTTTTATAACTGTGTGTTTTTAAACTTTTTTTGACACATAACAATATGTTTCATGCTAAGTGTGCAAAAGCTGGGACGTAAAAAGGCACACCGCGCGATGCACTAGCTTCGTATCCGTGGTCTAGCAGTGTAAACTGGTGTCCAGCCGAGGGCTCAGATAACAAAGATCAGCTCCACCTTATGGCTATATCAGTTAGTAAAGACTTTATCTTAATTAACTTACTCACTTACTTAGTTACTTTCTTACTTACTTTCTTTTTCATCGAATGACAGCCTCCATTTTCAATATTTTTGTTGTAAAATTGCATAACTTATACAATGTAGTTACTGTTTCAAGCTACGAATTTATCAAAAAATACTTACTTTCTTACTAATGTGTAGATGGTGCACTGGAGCTCGTTAGCTGCGAGAAAACGACCGAGCAGTGGCACTTGTATCAGTCGCGTTACTTCAAGGGATTTTTCCTCGGCCCGAAGAACGATTACATGGCCTGCTGGGACACAGGCAGGGGCTGGCGAGGACCATACGAAAACGACGGAAAACCTCTGAGCAAGAGAAAGTTTGAAGAGCTGCCGGGCGGCGTCGGCTGTGCCTGGCGCACTGCATAAGCATAGACCGAATGAATGTCTTCCGCGACTGGAAACCTACGCCGGCCCGGTGCCGACATATTCTGCGGTCGTCCATTTAGCTGTCAGTGGCGTATCCAGAAATTTGTTTTGGGGAAGTACAAAAATGGGGAGGTAGTTTTGCGTCAGAAAATTGATATGCAGTACTCGCTAAGCAAGCAAAAATACCAGATGCTATTTTCGTTACCACTCACCGTAGTTAGCTTGTTCAGAATTTTGAATTTGCATTGCTTAAATTGGAAACGTAATAAGTTTAATAACCGTTTTAATATTCTGATTTTATTGTTAAGCCTACTCCATAAAAAGTTTATTCTGCTTGACTCAAGTTAACTCCCCTGTCGCTACGTTTCTGCTGGGCAACATATAGGGTGGCCCAAAAAACGGCACAAAGTTAATGACACCATAATTTTGCAACCGTACGTCATAAAGTCATATGGTTTTCAGCAAAATGTTCCTAAAGAAATCTTTTACGTGACTAAAATTAGTATTTAAATACAGCAGTTGAATATTCTTTGTTATTGTCACTGGTAATTGAACTATGCAAAAACAGTATTACCCTCGACACTGAGGTCCATAAAATTAAAAAAGTGTCACTGTTATTTTTTCAATAGCTCAGTAAAACATTGGCCGATTTTAATAATTATTGGCATGCGACATTAAAAAGAAACTTGACGCAAATATCTGTAAGGTTGTCGTTACACTACCTTGTGAAATGCAGAAGTCGTAGTTTGACCATTGACAACAATGATTCATACTGGGTAGTGCATGCGGCAGCTCAGAAAATTACTCAGACCACAAAATCATTGAAAAGTTGTTGCTTCGTCTTTATTTTAAAATTGTAAGTCGACAAACTGAAATGATAGATCAACAGCAAGTGGGCTGCTTGAGTCATGCAGTTACTGAACGTGCTGTTGGAAAATTGTGTCAATGTCTACCACTTGCGTTTGTGCTGCAGGACATTTTGAGCACATGCTAAAATGAAGATTGTGGTGTGACATGTGTGACTTTTTGAGTGATAATAATTGCCAATTGCGTTTGTTGCTATTTAGTTAATAATTTCTGAGCCGACGCATACGCTACCCGGTAGGAATTCATTGTTGTCAATGGCCAAACTGCGACTTCTGCTTTTCACACGGTAGTGTAGCGACAACGTTAAGGTGAGGTGGCCAAAACTACTGACCTTTACGTCAAATTTCTTCTTAATGTTGCATGCCAAAAATTATTGAAATCGGCCAATGTTTCACGAAGCTATTGAAAAAATAATAGTGGCATTTTTTGTGGACCAAAGAACATTGAAGGTAATATTGTTTTTCAATAGTTCACTTGCCAGCGGCAAAAACAAAGAATATTTAAATGCTGTATTTAAACACAGACATCAGTCATGTAACGAATTACTTTTAGAACATTTTGCTGAAAACCGCATGACTCAGTGATGTACGGTTGCAAAATTATGGCGCCATAAACTTTGTGCCATTTTTGGACCATCCTGTATTTGCTTACTTTTAGAGTTAATTGAAAGCCCATCTTCAGTACTTCACACTGCCTAGGTAAGCGCTATGCTTGGAGTGCGAATGTGCTTGGGCTGGATCGTAAACATTGACGCGAAATCTGTGTTCATTTCGCGAGTTTTTTGACGTCCAGTAACCAGAGATGTGCGGACTGCGGACCAGTCAATCCGCGGACCCAGATCCGCAGAATTTTTTGCGGTTGCGAATTGACGCGGATCTTGTTCTGTGACGAATGTATTTTTCCTAATATAAATTAAAAACAGAAAGTAGTGATGTGTATTGAAATTTGCGTTGCACCGAAGCACTTGAACGGGTAAACTGTAGTCTGCTATAGGCCCAACCGTAGTCGACTACCTTACGCAATGACTAAAGGCCTGGGCCTATTCAATGCGGACGCATACTGACAGCGGATCCTTGGTCAAAATCTGCGAACTGACGCCTACTCAAAAATTTCAGGATCCGCACATCTCTGCCAGTAACCTTTATCTATGACTTTCTGAGTTAAACATTTTGGCACACGGGTTACTCTTGTTTTTGAAAAACGATTGGTTTCCATGTTTTTTTGCTTTTGCGGTAGTTAGAAGCCAGCTCAGAACAGACAGACAAACATACGGCCTAAATCTGTAATGCGGCCCATTAGGAAAAGTTGCGTGATAAAGCGAAACTAATGCACTAACGTAATCATCTTTCGGTAGTGCAGATTGTGACTGTATCTGTATGCAGACGTAGCCTATCGATCTTTGTATTACGAAACTTCGCGTTTTAATCGTGTGTATCATACTATGCAAATCAATCACAGTGCACACACAGAGACAGAGACTGTAAAACGGAATAGCACGCTTTAAATGAAACTAAATACAGGTCTACAACATGCACACTCAACAATAATACAATTTCGTTATAACTAGAAAGCAGTCATAGCCCGCATACCTCCGCCAACGCCATGTTATTTGCCAGGTGGCAGCACTATATTCGGTTTGACAGTGGTTTCCCGTATGCCCCCTTTAAAGCAATAGTAACGAAAATTTCAAAGTGATCCAGAATCCAGGATTCCTTTCGGATCACGCCCAAAATTAAATCTCTTGTAGTTTTTGCCATTCCCGACATGCCCTCAAAATTTCAGAAAGATCCTTCCATAACTTTTTGAGTTATTTTGCTAACACACAGACAGACAAACAAACAAAAACCGGCAAAAACATTCCTTCCTTGGCGGAGGTAATTATAACGCTAACGAAATGTTAACGACACGATGAACATTTTTCCCGGCGGACGTTGATCGACGAAAATGAATTATTTGGATTATTTACTCAGCTGATGACAGCACACTATTATTTGTTACAAATCTGGTTATTTTAGCAATGCAAAATTGTCATCCGCGACTTTATGTCATGTAGCAGTAGCACAAGATACAGAAAATGTCACACATTAACGAAAACGAGTTCAAGCTAACGTAACAAATTCGCTTTGCACCTGCTAGATGCAAACACGTTAAGTGCGTGGAATTGTCAAACACTATAACGCCTTGTATCTTAGAAGTTTATCATTATTATTTACATTCGGTATATACACAAAAATTGACAATAATTGTTATTATGGTGTATTATCATTCTTATTCTTGCTGAAACAAACTGTCTGCAGTTGACTAACTATTCTAACTATTGACTCAACTTGACTGATTGACATGATATTCATACACGGTGTACTCAAATGCATCGATCGGACAATCTCGACAATATCTACATGTACATGTACAACAACCACGTTTATTTGTCGTGCTGTGTTATAGAAACAATAAAGCCTAGCTAACGCAAAGGAAAGGCCGCGACAGCAGTGCTGGTGTCTATCTGTAACAGTTCTCACGCTCAAGTAGTAGATACTAGCAAGAATTGCACATTTTTAAGAGGTAAGGGCGGGCAAAATTTAAAAAAAATAAAAACTACGTTTAATGCTAAAAATTTCACACGCATTTTATCCTGGTCTATGTTAAGCCGTTTCGGCGCCATTCACTTTTAAAATGTGTGCCGCAGGCTATAATTGCAAACAATTTAATATAACTTTTAGGGCCTATTTTAGTGCTCAAGGTCATCCAAAGTTATCGCTTACGGTGTACATTTTTTTTCTCAGTCAGTGATTAGTAGTAATTAGTAATTTTGGCTTTATCTCGCACCGTTTCTGAGATACAGCGACTTATTTGCTAAAAATTACAATTTTTTTCTACTTTTGTCTCATTTAGCGCTCTCGCTCGAAGTGACCCATTTTGGATTAATAAAAAACCTTTACGGATCCTAAAACTTAAGTTTTTTCAGGGAGCCGACAGTAAAGATTTGGTGATATAGCTTGCACCCTTTTTGACTGATTCAGTCGTGTGACGGAAATGTGATAGCATTATGCGCGCTATAGCATACATGCGTATAATGCTGTCGCGCGCTAAAAAAATCTCCGTTTTATATAAAAATGAATAAACTACACGGAAGCATAGCAGCCACCAGTACAAACAGAAAGTTCTCAGTCTCACAAAGGTAACAGCGACAGCTATATGTCAGTACCATCAGTAGGACTATACAAAATTACAACCAGAAGCGATCAAGTATATCGTAAGGCTTAATGTCGGATCCGCGCACGTTAATTTGGCCAAATTTTGTGCGAACATCATTTAGTAATCTGCATAACGTGTCTTGCTCGTCCGTCCCGTATGGATTTTAACTCTAAAACATAAAGCGGAACAGAAAAAAACACAAAATTGGTGTAAAAGTCTCTCCAGGTCGAGAATAGGCCCAACGCGTGTGCCAATTTTTAGTTTGAAGGGTCGGGGTTAGGTTTAACATGAGAGTTGAGCCGACAAATAATTTTATAGTCAAAACTGCAGACTGCAGACTGCGGTACAACCATAATAATCAGGCACAGGCGACGTACATCGAGGCTCTGGTTAGTCTCGAGTCGCTCCACTTGAAACGGGATCCCTCTGCCGTAAGCCGGTAGTCATCGTCACAATGCCGCCACCAGAATCCACCTTTCATGTCGCTTGCGCAGTTCCTGTGATTTTCTTCGTCGTTGTCTCGGTCTTTGGTCGTGAACTGCATGCCGTTGGCGTCGGCCAGCTCGTCGCTTGCAGAAGAGCTGCTTGTGTCATAATCTCTGACCGTCAGCCGATAGCCGTCCGACTCGCTCGCAACCACGAAGTTCCCGTATATCGCCGTAATGTCTTTCTGAACACAAAACACCAGCATTGTATCGTTTAGCTAGATTTTACAGCAGGTAATGCCATCGTGTGTTGTTTTGTCCTGTGACATTGAGGTAGGCTAGGCGACCACATCAGTTGGACTACCTCGAAAGTTATTAAACGAATAGGCTAATTAGCTAAGTTGAGCCTGCGATCGCGTTAAAGAAAAAACATCGTCAAATTTGCGGTCGTGTAGCGGTGGCAGTAGGGCAGAGTTACGCCTGAACATCGCGGGTTAACCGCAGATCAAATCAAATCCCAGAAATTGCTCAATCTGTGTCACTTAGACTACAGGGTGTGCCACAAAAAATGTCCCGAGTTTTTTTGTCAGAACTTTGTCTAAAACAAGTTGGGACATGATTTTGGCACACCCGGTATTTATGAAATCTGGGCTGATCTCTGCGGCACGAGAGACAACGACTGATATGCTGTCACTACCAGTGGCGTATTTAGGGGGGCATGGTGCGATGCCCCCTCCTTTGGCCCGACCATGAAAATTTTTTTCGGCGACTTTATATGAAAAGGTGCGTTTTTTGCCGTTTTCCAGCAAATTTCAGAAAAAATGGGCGAATTTGCGGCTTCCGTTGAATGTTCAAAAGCAAAAAGTGTTTCAGCTTCAGGGGGCTTCGCCCCCTGACCCCCGATTAGGGGCTCTGCCCCTAGACCCCGCTGGGGGCTCCGCCCCCAGGCCCCCGTTATAGGCTCGCGCTCTGCGCGCTCGCCATGCCCCCCTTTGCCAAATCCTAAATACGCCACTGGTCACTACCCGGTAACATAAACAAGTACTGGACCTCCAGTTAATCTGCCGCGATCTGCGATGATCTGCAGTATTTAAATAGACTGCACAAAAGTCTTCTCCATAAGCCATGCCAAAACTCTAAACAAAATTTTATAATAAACAGACAAGATGTGGATACCGGCCAGCCATTACGTTTCCTCATTTCAATGCGTAGTTTCGTGTAGCCTTCCGACGTGGTCAGTTCATGAATGCGATCGTTTCCAATCCAGAATTTGTTTTGAGTCGAACTACCAAATCCCTGTTTGAAGTCCTGCCAGTTTTCATCGAACCTTTTATCGTCATCCGTTCTGCGAAAAATCAGCACGTCTGCCCCGCACGAAGACGCTGAAATCACCATTGTCATCGTCATCGTTATTATCATAGTTATCGTTTTGTTCGCCGAATTAGGCACAAATTACAACAACTAAAATAGCATTGCTGCCGCAACAACCAGATAGAAACAGTACTTACAGTTTTTTTTTAAAATAACAAAGCCAAAGACAAAAATAGCATGATAATGACGTTAAACGAAAAGACGGTGCAGAAACGCAGAGTAAAACAGCAAATGACATCTAACATCACATGACTTCAAGAAGCGACCAGAAATCTAAAACTCCGCCGAGGATAGTACTGACAGCTAATAAACACAACGGACTTAATAAAGCTGTTACACGTATCCATTTAGAAGTCTTGTTTTTGGATCGTGATCCAGATTACCAGCAAAATATAATATCTAAATCTTGAACCACATTCAATAATCAAAAAAATTATTAAAATGCGTTTATATAACATATAATACGGTTTATTGTGTACGGCAGCCAGTGGCTGGATTGGCATAATGCTTTATACATACATACATACATGGATGCAAAGACAACACACTAACACTTACAATGCAATAAAAAATATAGTCAAGCGTAAAAGAGCAAATAAAAACATAGCAGCCATAGTCATGGTCACAATAATAAACATTTTAGAAATTATTTTAGAAATCTGGTGCACAAACAGGCACACATGCAGACAAGAGAACATACTCCAAGACGTAATAACTTTGTTACTTAGCTCATAGTCTAACTGCACGCATGCGTTTTCGTCGGAGAAGTAGTTTATACAGTTAAATATAATATGCCAAAACAACACTTTGTTTCATAAGCTTACTAGGAGTTCTGTGATTATTAGTGTTGGCCTACATTAATATTGTCCGCTACACTGAAGGGTAACAAGTTTGTCGTACCTTCAGTTGTAGTAATGGCGGCAGTTGTTGTAGTGGTTGGAAGAGTAGTTGTTGTTGTGACTTGATCAGCGGTAGTTGTAGTTGTCACCGTCGTCACTGTAAGCATCAGCAGCATTCAACTAACTGGTTAATTGATGGATTAATTGATTGATTGGTTAGCCACAGCTCAATTCTAAACGGAGATAAGCCCTACACGGTGTTGCATAAAAACGCGCCACTCTTTGGCAAACGTGGATAGTATTTCTTTTACTTTTGCACTTATATACGATAAAAACAGTAAACCTTACTCAGTACTACTCAAATTATTTGTTGCTGCACTGCCCTGAAAACTTTAAATGTTCAAGGTTGTACAGTTTTACTGCAGAGCTAGTATTTAATTTACATGTTAATTCAAAATTGGTGAATAAATCAAAAACGTTTCAAATACTCTCGTTTACATCTACACGCAAATTAGTCTATATTTTACGGCGTGCGTTTAAAATATGTCATCAACAAGCATGCGCGCATTGAGCTGCTGCGCACGCCAGCTGTAGTAAACTTATTATGTTTTATACCCAGTTTACACGATCAAGCTGGCTCGACGAGCTAGCTCGACGAGCTGCTATATGTTAGCTGGACGAGCCAGTTCGGTGTTTGCTCGATCGTGTAAACGGGGTATTACCTTCACCATGGTCTAGAATGTATTATGCGACTGTGGTGAAGTACGATGCACTCTAGGCTATGTTGAAACGTGCTTATTTCATGACCGCGATCGACGTTGTGTTTTGCAACGTGCGTGTGATAAGCAGACTCGAGACGCGTTTCAGCCGAGCTTGTTCTCAGATTCAGTGAGTTTCTCGCTGACATTGTGCGCTTTATAAATTAAATTCATTTACTTACTTACTTCTTACCAGGTGTAGTAGTAGAAGTAGTAGATGCAGTAGTAGTTGTTGTTGTAAACGACGACGACGTGACTGCTGCTGGTGTTGTCGTAGTGGTCGATTCTGTAGTTGCTGTCAATAGCATTAATCATAATACGATTTAATCTCTGGAACCGGTTGTTAAGGTTTCAACAACTGGTTTGAAGCCTTAACGCCTGGCTTAAGCTAACGGCTGGTTAGACCGGTAAAAATTAGTGGTAGATTTGCGGTTTAAACGGACAAGGCGTCTTTCACTGGTAGTAACTTTTGAGACCCAACGGAAACAATCTTTACCTTTACTACATCTATGTATCAGTGTTTTTCCTCCTATACATAAAAAGACTTTACTCTAACTTTACGCTTCACTTTTAGCTACTTTCAAGCAGCAAAAGATTCATGTGGAAATTTTTGCGTTTTCTACGGCGAGGCCGCAAGAAAACCTCAGACGACGGTGGAGTAGTCAAAAATGGCAATGTTATAATAATTTTAGTCCCTACATTTTTGTAGCCTTTAAACGTCAAGGTATAAAGAAGCCAATGACAAAGTGTGTCAGATAACCGTGTGCTAGAAAGGTAAATACTTTTAGCACACACGGTCATTTGACACACTTCTAAAGCGTATACGAAAAAAACTATACCAGTTGTAGTGGTAGAAGCCGTCAGTGTAGTGGTTGTAGTAGTAACAGCTGTTGTAGTTGTCGCAGTTGTAGTTGTTGACGTAGCTGGCATCTCGGTGATCGTAGTTGTACTTGTCACGGATAATTCTGCATATGAGACGTAATCATTAGCAACAGTCGACTAAAAAACATCTTAGGTTTAATTAGCTGCACTAGGCACAGCGTAGGCCTATACTTTGTTTGCAAAAATGTCATGTTGGGTTTTACCATACTTTTTCAAAAATTTTAGCAAAAATTTTTGTACCGGGATCTCAATCTTGATTAAAAAATCCCAAATACAATTTTTTTTGCAAAATCGCCAATTAGTGTAAGTAGACTTATGCCCGGTTTCTGAAACTAGGGGTAAACCTCGGATTATCTAATCCGAGATTGAAGGATTACTTCGGGGTTAAATCTCTGTGTAACTTTTTGCGTTTTGCAACGAGGGGTAACCTGGGGTTAGTAACTTCAGGTTTAATCTTAAACCCGGTGTAGTGAAAAATTGGTCACACCAGAAAATTCTTCCCACACGCAGCAGTATGCACTTTCTGCTTTTTTCATTTGTTTCACTGACTCCACGGTTATTCGGACCTGCTCACGGTTTTTATGTTTACTCTTTTCAGTTTTTTTTTCTGAGTTTTAGTTTTCATTATTATTCTTCATTTCTTACCTTTTCAGTTTTTTTTCTTATTTTAGTTGTCTTTACTTCATTCATTTTTC